>Ga0210059_1006374_pt1 | contig 18946 bp, 8 predicted proteins | sample Ectturendosymbi2_FD_188042 | JGI IMG/M metagenome (GOLD analysis project Ga0210059, IMG submission 188042) | Ecteinascidia turbinata endosymbiont from Florida, USA - Sample 2 (SPAdes) (version 2) | ecosystem: Host-associated > Tunicates > Ascidians > Unclassified | place: Key West, Florida... | reverse complement strand
CGCCATGCCCTGTTTTGTGGCCCACGTCATGTCAGTTTCGTGCTGGCATTAGGTTTGACAGAGTTACTTTTATTGCAATGTCGTAGCAGACTTACGTTTTTTGCTTATAGTCATAACGCGACATTACAACAATAATTATAGGCTAAGCCAGCATCTAACATGAAAACGTGACAAATGTAACGCATCTAGCATGAAACGTGACAAATGTCATTTTTATTTGTGCAACCTCTCCAAATACAAAACCTAAAGATAAAAATGTGGGGGGGACATACCATATTATTCCCCCCGTATGAAAAAGTGAGGGGGACACGTTCCCCTTGTCCCTTACCTAATTGCGCCCATGATTGATAGCGCATTGGATAGTTCAGTAAAGTTGGCTGATAGGAGGGAATGTTCTTTCTGCAATTATATGTTATTGCAAAGATTTATTTCGTACCGGAACTTGTTTGATTTCCTTCTAAGGCAACCAAATCCAGGCTGTACTGTGGTCTCTCACATGTGCAGCTGTAAAACTATCACTGTTAACCTTTCTAACAGTATACTATACAGAGTAAAATGTCGGACAGAAGCAATAAACCATCTTTCGCGGTCTCTAGAAACTTAAAACACGCTAAATATCATTTTATTGAAGCTATAACTGATAAACTAACAGAATCCAGTAATACCACACCAAACTCTGTTTCAACATCAACTTGACTATGTGTAACATCTAACATGATAAGCACTTGACACAAAACGTGGCAGACGTCACTTTTGTTTTTGGAACTTCTCCAAATACAAAACCTGAAGAGAAAAAGTGGGGGGACATCGCATATTATGTCCCTCCCACCTGAAAAAGTGGGGGGACACATCCCCCGTGTCTCCCACCAAATTGCCCCCATGCTTGCAACATTGTAGGGACTTTTAGACGCCCCCAGTGATTCGGCGTCCCAGTGATTTGCCCCCCTTGTTACCCCCCTTAAACCAGTTGTCTCTAAGTATTGTTGATTGCTGAACCAAGATTTGTCATTCCAAAGCAATTAGATAAAATTAGTTCTGCAATTGTATATTCTCTTATACTGTACCAACAGTTATCAACAAATAGAAGAATTTGAGAGACCTTTGGAAACAGTTTGCCAAGGTTCCAGGCCATCAGAGGTGTTTCTCATAATTCCAGGCCATCAGAGGTGTTTCTCATAAACTAGTATTCTCAAATTTTCTGCACAATAAAATGCAGTGCACTAAGATAGGGGCATTTAATTCTTCATACAAAAGGATATCTTGCGGGGTCCCGCAGGGTAGTGTTGTTTCGCCTTTGCTTTTCCTAATTTACAGTAACGATATCACAAAAAGCTTATTTTCATACTACTTTATTTGCTGATGATATTGATCTCCATAGGCCTATGTCAGATTCCTGTTTTAATGTTTTTCAGATAACTGTTAACCTTGAATTATGTAAAATTGACCACTGGCTGAGAGCCAACAAGCTTTCTCTTAACTAGTAAACTACAACAAGACTAATTTTATGCTATTATCTTCTCAAAAACACAACCGTTCTTCATTTAAAGTTACCATAAATAACCACAACATTTCCCCTGAAGATAACTTAAAATACCTAGGTGTCCTTCTTGACCATAAGTTAAGCTAGAAACCTCATGTACAAAAGGTAAAAACTCAACTATCAAGAGCTTGTGGACTTCTATCCAAACTTAAACATTATACAACACCACCTGTACTGAAAGTTGTCAACTCATTAATCCATCCCTACTACCTTAATTACTCAAACCTCAATTGGGGTTGTGCTTCAAATGCAACCAATTCAGCCTCTCATTAAGCTCCAAAATAAAGCTATAAAAATAATAAATCTAATTAACATGGGATCACTAGAAGAACATTTCCAGCACTTAAACATCTTATGCCTTCCCAAACTATATAGCTTTTCAGTAGGCAAATTCATGCACTCTTATCATAACAAACTGCTTCCAAAGCATTTTGATGAATATTTTATTCCACTCAGCTCAATTCATTATCACTCCACAAGACTAGCAACCTCTAGAAACCTGTTTTTACCGAGAGTTAACTCTTGCTCAGGAAAATGTTCTTTTAAATTTATTGGCCCAAAAGGATGTTCTTCAATACCAGAGGATATTAAATTTTCAACCACCTTTACCTTTAAATGAAAACCTAAGAAACACCTCTTGCATGAAAAAATTCCGAATTCTGAACTTCAGCAACATTTCACCTGTCCAGAACAAAATATTGTGTATTCTAGTATTCTGTAACTCTGTTTTATTTTTTGTGTATATTTGCTTTTTCGCATTTTCTGTGTGCATATTCTATGCTTTCCGGCATGAAGTACACTTTTTGTTTTTTTCTGTTTTGCTTTGTTTTCTTTTGTACCTCATTAATTAGTTTTTATAACTTTTTTACTTTTTTTATTACTATTTTTTAATTTCTTTGTATTGCTAAAAATACTCTAACCACACCAAACTGAAATTACTTCACTTAAATTCGACCCACTCAGCTATGTACATAGGCATGCGCTTTCACCTGTGCATTTTCTTCACCATGTTCTGCGTTCATTCGTTTTTTGTTTTTCTTTTCATCATGTCTATTCGATCTCCAGCTGTTGTTTCTCAACAATTGTCAAAAAGTGATAAACGGGGTTGGTTGACTAGATGACCGCCATGGTCTTTCGCCAATCCTATATGACACAGTGCCCGACTTTGCTTACACTGATCAGCTATTGTGCCATTGTGTTTTCATTTGCTCTAATTTTTGCTAATGGTTGGTTTACTGCATGCGATGGCTTTTGTGATGCTTCTGCTTGTTGGCTGAGTCATATGAAACAATAAACCATTATCATTGCTAAATAATTAACGTACCAAAAATGATTTTGTTTCAGATTCTATCATTTATATATATTTTTCTTGATTTGTGTGACATGTCACTTGTCTAAGTTTTTTACAATGAATATGTTGGCTATTTCAAGTTAGTTTGACAGTTATAAGCTGGAGATTCCTTCAGAAATGTCAACCAACAAACAAACAACCAGGTATTCCGAACTAGAACTATTACCTGTAGTTTGTTATTTGTTAAGTTTTAAGCTTTGTTTAAAAAGAAATATTGTGGTTGTTTGTGTTGAGGCAGCGGCTATAGATTCGCCTGTGGATCTTGAAATTTGAAAACTTATTCATACGCCACCTATGACGTAACAGTAATGTACGACGAGAGTGCAGTAGGCTTGGTAGAAACGAACTAAACGTAATAGATAAACCCTAAGCCTAACCTTAACCCTAACCTACCACTAACCCATAAAGGTAACACATAAGCCTGAATAAAAGTTAAGAAAAAAAACAAAGAAAATCGACAAGGTGAGAGTCGAACTGAAAACCATTGGCAAAGAAGCCGTAACGCATAACCCCTTGGCTACAAGATCAACACCATGAATGACAATCTGACCCTTATGTGAATTGCGCCAGGCCAGGTGTATCCGTAGTCACTTCCTTGTGTTGAAGGTAGTTGGTAATGAAGAAATGATTGATCCTAATATAAAACCGCAGTTAAAAGACAATCACTTAGCGAATAAGAAAGGTGATAGGTGTTGGTTGTACTCCCAACTATTCTTGTTCTGCCCATGTATGCCTCATGGTGAACTCTCACATACTTAAGTAAATAGTCAAACTTGACTCATACTGTTGCCAAAAATCTATGTAATATAACATGTGTTTAAAATGAAAATCAAATTATACCTTGCACTTGCATCAATACCTAATTTGGTAACTAAATGAACACTGTGTTAATTATAATGGTGTATATTGCTCCCTTTCACATATTTATCACTTGGTGTTCCTTTTTATGTATAAAAGGTTCAATCCTAAAAATTTAAGTTCTTTATGTTTTGGAGAAATGTGCTTTTGCCATCAGTTTCATTGCAACTTTGATGTTGATGCTAACTGTGTTTTGTGTGCTTGCACACAATGTAGTTAGGTTGCAAAAATGTTTCATTGGTTGTTTTAAAAGATTGGCAATTTTAAAGACTATTAACATTGAGCAAAGTTGAAAGATCTAAACACGAAAGTTTATTGCTGAAGGATTTATAGGATATCAGGGTATGAGTAGAATATTGTGCAATGCACAAAACTACATTTCTAATGTGTTCTATCTAGTTGCCTCATTCGTCTTGCACACCTTAAGAAATGAGAGCAACAAAAATTTCAATTAAAAATTTTCTTCATGCAGCTTTTTTGTCATCTTTAGTACTTTACAAATTTTTTAATTTGTTTGGAAATTGCATCCTTCACCAATGCTGGTTGTCAAATGGTATTATGTGTAGGCAGTGGCCACAGAACCATCGATGGATCTTTAAATTTGAAACCTTATTCAACCATCTCTTCTAAAGTGACAGTAACACATGAGGAGAATGCAGTAGGCTTGGTAGAAACATACTGAACGTAAAAGGTAAACCTTAAACCTAACCCTAAACATGAGTGTCGGAAGGATTTTTTCCAGGGAGGTCAACTTGGGGATTTTTCCAAAATTTTTGTAGGGGGGCTAAAAGTGCTGAAATTTGTTTTTTCCTCTTGGAAAGTAAGAAATCAAAGCTTTTTTGCTGAAATTTTAAAAATCCAGGGGGGTCTCCTCCCTTCTGGCGCCCATGACCCTAACCGCAGCCCTAACCCCAATGCTGACCTAATGCTAACCCCTAAACTTAACCCCTAAACCTAACCTCTAAAGTTAACCCCTAAACTTAAACATAATCTTTGAAAATCTTATCTAGAATTCTTTGCATGTTTCAGAGAGTCAATTTGTTTAGAAATTATTGGTTCACCAGAGATTGACTTGGATCGTCTTCGAAACTTTTGTTCCACAGGTAAGCTTTATATAGCATATATTTGCAAAGATGTCTTGTGAAAATGCTGATCCATTTTTGATTACAGGTAACCTTTTCAGCTCATACCTAAATTTGTGTCCTGAGAAAAAGTAAATTTATGTCATTGTGTTTTTGCAATGTGATAATTGTTAGTAGGTGCTATCAGTTGCACAAATTATTTTGTGGTGCTAGTGGTCACAGTTTAGATCAGACATTTTATACATTTTGAGACACATTCTTCATGATAATGTCAACACAACCTGCTTCTCGCCTTATTACAATATCAAAAAGCAGAACAACAATTTATTTGCATTCAACTTTCATTAATAGGAAGGATGTAGCTGTTTTATTTGCGGCTTTGTGGCATTATGCATCTCAAATCAGCTTCATAGTGAAGTTTGTTTTGAGGCTTTGTCTTCATATTTACAAGTGTAATCATTACCCACACTCATGTGTGCACATACTGAACCCAGATATCAGTCAGCGTCATTGCTTCGAAGTAATATTTTGCGGTAGAATTACACTTCAACTCCAAGAATTCTTCCTGCAAATCATCCAAAAGAAAGACATTGTGATTACAAAGTTGATTCCTTGCCACCTCCATTTTGCAAGTTCAGCATCACCAAGTCTGGGAAATAGTGTTTTAATTCCTATTTCATAAGTTGGAGGTGGACCTCTATTGTACTTTGGACTTAAGTTTGCTGTCCAGTTCAATTTGTTTTTTCTTAAGGACAATATCTATGTTGGGAAGGGAAGTTGTGTTTCCTTTTTGAACTTGGTGATGCCACAACCGCATCCTTGTCATGAAAGCATGGATAGCATCTTAGTCAATAATACAGTTAGTATTCTTGCCCTGCAAAAGCAGATATACTGCATATCAGGTTTTTTTAAGGTGTTTTAAGGACCCGATTCGGGTCCTTCTCAGGACCCTAGAATTGAAACTCATGTCCCTAGAATCAGAGAAATTGGGTCCCTACCAGGTACCTAACATTTTCCTTAAAAACAACGTGTGTATATACAAAAAGCAGGAGATAAAGTTGACAGCTTTTATGATTATTGCAAGCTCATCTTTCATTGCAGCAAATCGAGTTCTGGAGGCTGGAGGCTTGGTGAATCATGCATTGAGATCCAACTGCATTGGGATTTTTTGCTTTATACTGGCAATAAATCCATTTTGAGATCCAAGCATGCTAGGCACCATCAGTGTAGGCACCTGCAAGTTTCTCCCATTTAATTGTATTGTCAAAAAATGTTTTGAGCACATCGTCTGCTTCAGCAGTCATTTTTAGGGGTCTGCAAAACAGCATTTCCTCTTCATTTAACACTCTTAGAGCCGCTTGGTTTCGGCGATTTTCACAAAAAAAACAGCAGTTTTCGGTTGCCTTACCAATGCCCTAGCTCCTCCGTCCATTGCGCTAGAGAGCTGTTCAGTGGCTCAAGCGGATCGGCCAGTCTAGTAGATTGCAATCGAAAAAAAATTTTTTGCTTGCGGGTGCGGTTTTTTTGTGAGTGACGTCAAAAGTGGAGGACTTTTTGGCCACCTTGGCCCACTTTGCCTGGCCCTGGGCGCCAACCGTTAGGTGGTAGTATTTCGCTGAAATTTTTGCTGGAAACTAGGCTACAATCTGAGTCTTTTGATACTTTGGATGACCTGCTGGGGTTTCGCGTTCAAAAGTTGTGATGTAAGTTAGTAAAAATATTTGACTAATTAGATAATTAATTAATTTGTTTATTTTAAATCATAAGTTTTGAACCAGAAATGCTAGAAAGTCGATCAAAGGCTCAAAAGACTCGGACTCGAGCCTAGTTTCCAATGAAAACTTCAGCGAAACACTTTGGCCTAGCGGTTGGGGCCTAGGCCAGGTAACATGAGCCAAAATGACCCTAAAACTACTTCACTTATGACGTCAGTCACAAAAAATCCACACCGAACCAAAAATTTTTTTTCCAAGTGCAATCTACTAGACTGGCCGATCCGTTTGAGCTCTTGAACAGCTCTCTAGCGCAATCGGTGGAGGAGCTAGGGCATTGGTAAGGCAACCGAAAACTGCTGTTTTTTAGGCTTAAATCGAAGTACGAATATATCGTAGACCGGCTCTCAAGGAGTTAAGGAAGATTCAGCAAAACAAGCCAACAAAACAAATGAGGCAATTGGGGAACATCAGTTGATTTGTCACATTATGTGGCAAAAAAGGTGATGGGTGCATCTTTTTGAGAACTTGAAATTCAATATCCTTTGCAAGCTCCTTGCTGTTTGTCTCATCCACACAAGACTGACTTTAAACTTGCCACAGTTTCAACAGTATTGTGAGGTTTCTTCTCTTCAGGAATCACGTGAGCGACATGGAAAGACGCTTATGCTACTTCTGCTGATGGCAAGTGGGAAAACCACTCATCACAATCTTCTTGTTTTAAAGAGAATTTCTTGCTTTGAAAAAAGCCAAATTTGTCTTGATGGCCAAGCTATTTTGTTTGAAGATGATGTTGCAAAAACTTAATATCAAAGCATTGTTGCTCAGCTTTATAAAACATATCATGCACTGCAGTATAACATCACCATTCACTGTAGTTAAAGCCATATATTTCATATAATCTAAGGTTGTCATATTTTCTCTTCCATTTATTTTGTGTCAATGAAATTAATTGCTAACAATGCCTAGGAACCTAATTAAATCAATGATAAAAATTATAATGAAACCCAAATTTGAACGTTTCTTTGTTGATACATGCAGGTGAAACCGAACTAAAGCTTTATCAGCTCTACTTAGCTTTATTGGCTGATGTAAAATTAATTTGTCAAATTGTCAAGTGTTCACCGGTCTGCAGTTACAAAAAAGTTGGGGACAACTGTCTAAAATAATAGCATGGTAGGCCTAGTTATTCTTGCTGGTCCGAACTCTGGTTTTGATTTAACTGCAGCAGACTGATTGCTGGATCTTATGACATGATAACTGACATATTTCAGTGTCAAAATTTCAAAATTGTTAGTGTCATTGTGTCATTTTCTCCAGTTTTAGTAGTAAATGAAGATTTGTTAGCTCAGCGGCCTAAAATTTTGCTAAAAAGTTAACACATAACGAATGAAAGCACTCATGCATGGTTGTTGCATCTTTCATAATTGACAGCAAGTCGCTGTCTTGTGTGGTTGTAATACTGTATAGTTTACTCATACAGTAACTCATTGATGTTTTGTCATCTCTTGTGCTCCCTTATGAAACTTACAGGGCATGTGCTTCACTGGGTTTTGTTTATGCGTTTGTTCGAGCTCTTGGGCGTTGTTCAAAGCGAAATGTAATTGTAATTAAGTTAAAAATTTTAGAAAATTACACTGACACAAAAACAAAGTATCGATTTCATGAAAATGTGTAAGCAATTACATTTAACACATTGCAGTTGGAGCAGCTATGGTTTGGTGGTCCTGTCATATATATGACGTGCTGCTGAAGGTTTTCAAAATGATTATCAGCAAATCTGATGCAACCTTAAGCAGATTTCATCAAAGCTTGCAGTAACCACTATTTGCATTATATAAAAAGCGCTTTGGTTTTGTAAAAATATGAAAATGACCTGCAACAAAAGAACATTGTATATTGCTGCATTTTTTGACAATGAAAATTATCAACGCTATATAGATTGAAGGTTTTCCCTCATATTTTTTGACCATTGTACCAGACTTGACATAGATAGGGTATTTTGGTATGACAGTGATTTAAATCTCTGCATTCCAGCTCAAGAAATAAAATGAGCAAAGGCCAAGAAATCACCATATCGTAGCAGGGGCACATTTTAAATGAATCATTGAGTCTTTGCAACTGCAATTGACTGAAAAACCCTACTCCTGACAACTGTGATTTTTGCAGAGAAACAGGTTTTTGCTCGTTGTACAGGAGCATTGTATGAACTAGCATCTTAATTACTGTTGCGTCTGGCAAGTGGCTACCTTGTTGAAATTTGAAGTTACGTTTTTGCCTCTACTTCAGACTGTTTGGTTGCATTGGTCTTACAACGTTTTTCAGCCACCATGTTATCATCCAGAAAAACTCACCCCTGATGGAAATGCATTGTGTCATACCAACCTTTTACCTAAATTTTGCTGATGGCAACTGGCAGGCAGGGGAAGAGGCGCTGGGGAAAGACATGGCAACCGCAGGTGAATACCTCCAAATCTGGAAGCTGAAGCTCAGCACTACGAAAACGGTGTCGGTAGTCTTCCTCCTCAACAACAAGGAAGCTAAACTTGAGGTAAAAGTCAACCACAACAACGAAACTCTGCCCTTCTCCGAGCCCAAATACCTCGGAGTAACATTGGACAGGTCGCTCACGTACCGTCGACACCTTGAGTCACTTCGCAAAAAGCTGACATTACGCGTCGCACTCTTGAGGCGGCTCGCTGGCTCGAGTTGCGGTGCTGGTGGAACAACGTTGCAGGCTAAGCCCTGGCCCACCAATCAGCAGAGTATTGCGCTCCTGTCTGGTGCCGCAGTGCTCATATCCGCCTCATTGACCGTGCCATCAACGACGCCCTGCGACCTGTGACTGGATGTCTGCGTCCTACACCAGCGGACAACCTTCCTATGGCATCGACTTGTTGAGCTTTGTCGCAATGGAGCCATACTGTCTCCAGCACGCCATGCCATGGCGCCTGGACATCTGCTCCACTTAGCGCTCACCTGTCGTCCATCGAGTGGGAATGCACGGCATCTCAAATGGAGACACGCGTTTGTACCCGCCGCGCAACTGCTCATCAGTTTATCTGATAACATCATAAGAAGTGCGGCACACTGGACGGATCACTGATGGAATGCGGAGTGGTTGGACATCAACACGAGACTCCGTACTTTCATCCCCGGCACCCACCCTCCTGGAATGTTCTTCCGAGAACAGCGTGGCTTAACCGCCTCCGCACCGGTGTCGGACGTTTCCACTCCTGCCTGCACAAATGGGGTATGGCCCCTTCTGCGGCCTGTTAGTGTGGCGCAGAAGAACAAACCGTCGACTGTGTTGCCCTTGAATGTCCAATCCATCGAATTCCTCATGGACTGCACGGCCTAACGGTTCTGGATAATTGAATGGCTGCTCAACACCTGTCCCGAAATCTAGTGCGACCAAGCAGTGGATTCAGAGAACTGGCGACGACCACGACCTAAATTCTGCTTCATTTTCAAAATAAGCAAAAAATGTCAGAAATAATGACGTAATTACATGTTGTCTCCTACGTTTTTAAAGAAAATGGGTTCATCATAGCGAAAACATCTGCAAAAATTCAATAGCTTTTCAATCTAAGTAGAACTCAAGGTCTCTTGATATATACTGTATATATTTTTGTGCTTGTGAAGTTTTAATCGCTACAGTTTGTCAAATAAGGTTTTCACGCATGAATGTTTGTCAAAGTACTGATCCTTCTACGGACAGAGAGCTGGGCTGCATGGTCTGCGGTCTTGATTTGCCAAGTCCGATTCCTGTTGCGCCGTCGGTGCAAGAGCCAAGCGGAAAGCTTAGTTGGGGTTTTTTATTGTTGGCCCATGTTTTATACTTAGTGCAAGTTAGTATAATCCCGTTTGACTTCAGGTACAGGCGGAATTTTTACGTGTGAACTGCAAGTGCGTTTCCCATAATGGACGCTTGACTGCTGTGTAACATAGGGCAAATTACTAGTTGAGTGTCTTGGGTGTAATACGCGCTAGGCTGCTGTAGACCAGCGTGCTCTGTCTAGTCTATTTCCTCAAAAGCTGTGATTTTGCAAACTGAAAACTATTTGACGGAAATGTATCGTTTCAGCCAAAGTTCACTTGGCGTTTATCAGTCTGGTTTGTAAACTTCCACATGTGGAACTACTAGGTAGAAGCATATGATCGCACATTGTCGATCACATCTGTTGCATGCATCGAATTTTCAATAGTTTAATAGATCCTTTGTATCAAGTGGTAAAATGAATAGAAGAGATCTGCTCCTGGCCATTTTCTGATGGTACTAGGCTGGCCTGGTCAGCCCAAGTAGTACAGGTTGAGCATTCGTAACTCTAGCTGATACATTGGCTGGGTTCACGATTGGGTCATCAGGCGCGGAGCCAGAGTTGAAAAATTTGAGGGGGACATCAGATTTTTGGTGGGGGTAGAATTTTCTCATTGTAATCAATTTCTGTCTATCGAAAGAAAACCTTTCTCAGCGAAAATCAGACACTAAGATCTTACAGAGTATACAGCCAACAGTACAACATTCACTAAGAAAGTAGCCGAGTGGCCCGCGGTGCAGGGCACGCGGAGGTTATCTCCCGGAGACCGCTCGTGACGCTACACAAGGAAGTACGAAGCAAGTATAATGAATCTTTCCACTGCAGCAATTTGCGCATTGCGGAAAATACGCTCTCAGCTCACGCATTTATGCGTATAACATTGTGACATAATCATGTAAATGCTTTTCAAAGTACAAAGCACTACATCAAAACCCATAAACTTTCCTGATACGCCCCTCTTACATAAACTGCACAAAATAAACTCGATGTCGCTGATTAAGCCCGCAGACCATGCAGCCAACTCTTGCCGTTATTATCAAGCATTGTGAGTTAAAAACTTTATGTGACACAAGCACGGAATTGTAAGTACAACAATCTTTAAAATATTACGTAGATTAAAGCTATATGCACACGGGATACTTCTATTGCGGTGCGTCTGTTTGTCTGCGACTGGTGCGGTGAGTTCAATGCGCCGTTGTATGCACACGTATGCGCATGAAGCGGTGCGTTCGTTGTGCACGTCCTGGCCTGAACGAATGATTGAGACCCGCAATTCGGCGATGACGTGGATGTGCTGCAGTGCAAGACCGTGTTTTACTTAAGTTCTGACATTACAAGTTACATATTTTCAGGGTGTTACTAATTTTGTACACCATACTGTTGAACAAAGTTACACAAGACTTATGGCGGTACACTGCACAAAATGTTGAAATGACTGGTTATATGCATTCAAAATAAACGCAAATTGCCAAATTTAATTTTGTACAATGCCTTACAAATTATACTGCTGTCTATATTTTAGACGAACAAAGTATTGCATTACACAAAATTTGCATGATTTGTTGCTACATGAATTGGATGAGGTTTGTGTAGGCCTACCTCCATGGTCGTGACGGCTTTGCTTTAAAAAACATTTGTTTCATTTCTGGAGGGGCCAAGTATCAAAAAATTAAAGCAGCATGGACAATAGGTACAATTATGTGACACACAATCCCATAACAAAATCACTAGCAGGGGAATAAACAACAATAGCCTTCAATTGGCTTTTGTAAGACAGCAAAACATCATCACTTTACAAAATGTGTGATGTTTGCGAAATGTATCCTTTATTTTATCATTCTTGTACTCCATAACTGATAATTCACGTGACATTGGTTTTGCCTGAACAAGACCCATCAACTGTTTATTGAAAGTTACACAACTTACTTTCAATTATAGTTTCATGTAGGCTGGCCTACTGCAAAAATACATTCATTTAGCATGACCTTGCCCAACACCTGGAATGGCCTGCAGTATGTCGCAGAAATCACGACTTGCTTGCGAATAAAACCCAACCAACTGTAGCCGATCAGGTAGGCTGGGTCATATAGGCCTAAACAATGCAGCAGTTTGGTAGCCTACCCAGTTGGGCCTACTGAAGAACAGATGATAAATTGATTCTTTGCAAATCCATTATGTTTCACCTACCCACAGACTATTACCAATTGTTCTGTGGACGTTCTGCATCCTTTTCTTTACCGCAGTACAAAACAATGTCTACGAGTACATCACATCACCGTTATTTCCCGAACCCTTGGCAATGAGTCTGATGCGTCAATATAGAAACAGTGTCTACTCGAACGCAGACCATACCAGACGCATCAAAGAAGGACGCAACGTCACGAAATCAGACGCATGCGCCAGAAAAACGCAGAGGACGCATGCCGTGTGCACATAGCTTAGGAGGTTAAAAAATGTATTTTAGCCATTGCAAAAGTCCACGCTCTGGTAACTTATTGTGTACAGGAAGGTCTTATAAGACGCTGCCAAATCAAGTCAGTAATTTTGACAGAGTTTGCGTATTTTCTGGAGAACTAGAGAAATTAAGGCTCACGGTGAGTTGAGTATTGGAACAATGTGGGGAAGACAAACTTCAAAAAAAAACTGGTATCGCCACTTTAGGGTCACCTCGACATCCACTTGAGCTTTTTTAGTTAAATAGCCAAGCACAGTTGCTCTTCATTTGCTCAGTGTGTATTTGTTCCAACAATATGATCAGGTGCAACTAGAAAAAGCGTAGCTGTTGATCATTTTCAGGAATTGTCGACACATGCGGTATCCGGGCCATATGTTGGCGACTGCTCCTCAACTGTCTTCCACAACAGTAAGTCACAGCCCCGTTAATCCGATCGAAGTCAGCTGTTACTTCGCGAAATCGAAATCGTTTTCTTGTTTTGCACGACTTCAGGCGCTCCCAGTGGCCCGCCGAGCTCGAAAAACAGCGAGGAGATTACCAGCAGTTCCTGCATGAAATAATAATCGCGCCGAGCCTGAACAGGTCCGCAGGCACCTGCGCTGACGAATCTCTTGCTGACCACGTAAGCTTAAGTCGGAACGTCGTTCGCAATGGCGGATGAATCCGTCGGTGCTTATTTGTTGCTTTTAGCGTTCGTATATTCTTTGCAGTGATGACGTGTCACGTGGCAGTGTTAATTCGTTTCTTTGCTATCTGTGCAATTTACACTAATTTCGTGGTATGATTTATTTATGAGCAGTTTTATTGTTATTTTGCGTCGAAGTTGTGTTTCTCCCAAGTCGCTGCGATCCCGGAGCAACACCTGCCCGTTTGTGGCTCGGCCGGCGCTTTATCTTGACTCTCGAACAAGCTTAACGCGACCAGGTTACGTAAATAACCTTGGCATGAGTTCCAAGCAGGCTTTGCGTCTGCATTGCGTCAATGCACTCCTGCACTGATCAGCTGTGTCTTTCACTCGTTGCGCTTGCAGCCGTTGAATCCCAACCCCAACAGCAAGTGGAACAACTTCTTCAAAGAGAACAGCGTCCTGCTGCAGATCGACAAAGACGTTCGTCGTCTCTGTCCGGACATTTCCTTCTTTCAGGTTAGCGAGATACTTCCGCTTCCTGAGAATCGCGATTTCTGAACGCTCTGCTTTGCTTTGCTTTTTGCGTCGAGAAACTGACCATTGCGTCCCAAACAGAAGGTCGCGAGAAGCGTGCACGCTCACGCTGTTGACGGATGAGTTTGCGAATCTGGGTCAGGTAGTTTTGCAACGATCCTTTTCCTGTCTTTGCGTCTCAAAGCAGTTGACTCCTGCGCAGAAAAACAGTTTGAAATGTTTATAGCGTAGTTATGCAACTTGGGCGTTCGACATTTTCCGGCTTCATTTGATAACAATGTCGGTTGCTGTGGCCGTGATCAGTAACGTTATACATTAACTTGAAATCGTTATTGTAGAACGATCAGTCGGCGTTAAACCGGCAATTTTCTTTCTTCCCGCCTCGTAACAACGCTGTTGCGTAAGCAGCTTTCGTGTCCGCTTCCAGCACGCCACCCAGCATCCCTGCAAAGAACTGGTCTCGAGAAGCAGCAAAGTGGAGACTTTGCGCAAGCGCGTCGAAAGATCGGTTCTCAGTTCACAGAACTTCACGCGGAAGAAGATGGGTGTGAGCAATGTAAGCTTTGCTTAGGATTTGCGTGAGAGCTTATAGAGCAAAACCTTCCCTGAAATAACTGCGTGCCAAATGCGAGCCTCAGCTTGCTGCAGAGACGGGCCTCCTGGGTAAAACCTCTTTTCTGAGTGTTTTCATGCTGTGTTTCAACTGTGTCGGCAAACGTAACCTCTTGGTTAAAGTTGTTTGATGACGTGCGTTTGGTGTCTTCGCAGATTAAGGCGCGAAAAGTAATGCTAAGGTATAAAAAAAGATCCGTGTTTTACTGCCACTAAGAACGTATCATGTGTGCTAGGCAGGTTTTTCCACCTTATGCTCATTAAACAAGACTTATCCACAAAAATATTTTTTGTTTTCTGAGAGGTCCCAACGTCGAAGTAAATCTTAAAATGTGGTTTACTAACTTCGTTGAATATTGATTTGACGTTTCTTCCGTCAGCTGCAAGCGTTTTTGCCAACGGACGTTTGCTTAGTGTTGCAAACAACGTTAAAGGTTCGGTTTGTTTCCTTAAACGTCGCAACGTGGCCATTGCCGCTCAGAACGTGTCTAGCCAGTGTTTTTTAAAGTGTTTTGGGGGATCGAAACGGTCTCTCTCAAAACTGCAATAGGACCCCGCTTTACGACATTCTCGCTGTTCAGATGAATTAGTTGCGGTCTCTTAAAATTTCTCAGAGGCCACCAAACCAAATACGCGTAGCCATGCTACTTTCGTTTGAGCATTGTCTCGCGGTGTTTGTCTCATGTGGCAAAACCGATTGCATGCGCGTGTGGGGGCGTCTCGTAGAGGTGGACAAAATGAGTTTCGCTGTTGGTGATTCAGAAAGCTTGCTTTGCTTCGGCGCACTCTATTTGACCCCTTCCACTGATTTGCGACGGGAAAAAAATGATCAGTCTTCGTAGTTTTAGCTCTCTCAGCGTAGCAACTACGTACTGTATATGACAGCCCGTTTTATGCCCGCGTAAAAGTGAAAGAAGAGCACTGTATTAAACTTCTGTCTGCAGTTTGAAAAATGTTGTGTTCCTTCCACTGTAAAGTTTCGCGCTCTCATGCTGCAGGCACTGCTGCCAGTGTTGTGCACATTTCTCAGGCAGCGCTCACTGGCTTGTGAGTGATATTGAGTTGGTGTAAAAAGTTCCATAATGCGGTCAAAAATTTAGTTAATAAAAAATTGAATCAAGTGAAGTTTCTTTGCCCTCCCATAAAATGAGTCTCCTCGCTGTGCAAAATACCTCAAATAATTTAAACCAGAAGGCTGTGCAGAAAGTTGCGAATTTTCATTGCTGGGAATGCCTAGCAACGCTTTTCCTCTAAAGCGTGAAATGTGATTGCAGAAGGTTGAGTAGCGCCCGAGAGTTCCCTAATAATAGCCATTCAAATTTTGTTTTGTTACGTTTGACGCTTTTTTGTCCCCCCCAATTGTTTTTTGTTAACATCCGAAAAAAATATCCCCCAATTGTTGACATCCGAAAATATCTGAAGTTCGGTTCTCCCGCGGTTGTTAACATCGGAAAATTTCGGATTCACCGTACGGGGGAAACTGCTTTGCCAGCTAATCAGCGCCCGGAAGCAAGCGACCCACGAGTACGAGACCCTGGTCGAGGGCCAGGAGGCGCACTGGGAGGTGGTGGAGCGTATCCTCTTCATCTACGCGAAGCTCAACCCGGGCACGGGATACGTGCAAGGAATGAACGAAATAATTGGACCCTTGTATTACACCTTCGCCTCAGATCCAAACCTGGACTGGAGAGGTGCTCTGTTTGGCTAAACAGTAACTGGCATGCATGCACGTTTTCATATATTCGCGATTGTTGATATCTGCATCTGTGCTGGCAAGTCTTGATCCAATACGGGTCGATGTTGTTGGTCCAGTGGTTTTAAGCCCTGTCCCTAGTCAGAGTCTCTGAGAAGAACTTTTTCAGGATGTACGAAGACCGTTACCGGGCCCCCTAGCTTCTGTAGCCCTCGCCGGAACTTGTATAGTAATCATAATTTGGATGAAAGAAGTGACATGCCAAGATTTAGAAATACATTAATTGTTATACTGGCAAATAGCCTACACTAGTAACTTTGGGCTTGGTTACAGAAACTTACCGTGGGTACTTCCTTTCTCCCGGGCCCGGGTACGATGTACCTCTTGTATCCCCTCCTCGTGGGCCTTGCGCCTAGTTATTCAGTTTGCCTACGAGTGTGTGATGAGGTACAAATCTGTGTCACACGAGAAACCAGTATGAGAAAACTTGCAGTGCGTGAAGCCCATGCAAATTGCTGGAGCTGTTAGGAAAGTCAACAACAAATTTTGAAGCAGATTCGCATTCATCTGCTTATCCAAAGGCAGCTCAGCGCAATACGGTTTTGAAGGCAACATTACTAACAAAACAGTGCAGAAAAGACTATTCCCTGCTATTCAGTTTTAATGTTTAAATACGGGATAAAAGCTTCACCTTTGTAAAGTTTCTTTTCACATCTTAAAAGAGAGTAGGAGCCCGCCCAAGTACCTTAATGGCCACTGTATTCCACTAGCAAAGCATCACTTCTGCGACATACTCAGTCGCTATCGCTGAACAATGAAATATGTACTTTTTACGTTTTCGGGCAGGATTGTAAGTTTTCCGGTATTTTGCAAAAACTCCGTTTTTCATTCGAACAAAACTCGCGAGGGGATTTACGCACTCTCCTCCCCGGCCTCACAAGCAGCTGCGACCGCGCAGTAAAACAACCTGTGTGAAATGCTGTGTGCGTTTTGCGTAACAATGCTGGGAGGAAGCTCGTGCTGGAGATCTCTCTCGGTTCTGTTCACAACTTTTTGGAAAGGAGCGGCTAATTTGTTGATACTCGGCCTGAACTTGCCTTGCTGTAGTTCGCTGAAAAGAAACTTTGCCAACCTCAACCGCAATATCTTTCACGTACAGCGCATGCGGAAGCCGACACTTTTATCTGTTTCACGAACCTCATGGGAGAGATCCGCGACAACTTCATCAAAACGCTTGACAAGTCACGTTCAGGAATTCGTGAGTGACCGTATCGATACGCAGCGCTTACCTTGTTCCCACCGCGGGCGATGGCAGATTGAACTCGCATTTTGCTTCTCCTGAAACAGACGGCGCCATGAATCGAGTCCTGTGCCTCCTTCGCGAGTACGATCCTCAAGCCTGGGTCCGAGTAGACGAACTCAAGATCAAGCCCGAGTACTTCCTGTTCAGGTAAAAAAATGGCAGCAACGTGCTCGTGGTTAACCGTTTGTGACATCCAACTGCTCATCGCGCTGCTGGTCAACGCGCTAGAAGCACAAAAACTTCTACGCTATTTGTTGTGCTAAAGCTCTGGCGCATCCGTCGTTGAGTGTTCGTTTCAAAACGCCCGCAGTGTGATCGTGGGTTGCTGGGTCGATTGCATTTTTTTGTAGCGCGCATATTTTTTATTGTGCAAACTACAAACGTTGCTTCAGCGAATCGCATTGCTTATAAATAAAGATTACTCAAACAATTTCTCCACAACAACGTGACAACCAAAGTCTAATCATCAGAAACTCGTCAACCGCTTAAACTTAGTGGCGGTCAAAGACGTCATTTTGCAATTTTGTATTTATTGTGTTTGATACTAACAACAAATAAGGTCGCTTGAAACGCTCTCAGTTCTTATCACTTGGTTTGCGCATTGATCGACGACTTTTATCAGTCTCCAGCATCACCTGGAGGATCGCGGTTGCCACTCCCCCTCGTGCAAGGGTTGTTCGCACGATTCTCTCAACAATATTCGCTTCTTCAATTTAATCTTAAATCAAAACATGGAGCGACTTGATACTGGCGCGCGCATCCCCGCCAGAAACCTTTTGGCGGTTGCTCTGGAACGTGATTTTACTTGGCAGGTGGATCACTCTGCTCCTGTCACAAGAATTCGAGCTCCCAGACGTGATCCGCATTTGGGACGTGCTCTTCGCCGATAAGAAGCGCTTCGATCTGTTGCTCGCCGTGTGCTGCTCGATGATCGTGTAAGTGCTGCAGGTTGCTCACGACCGTTGAAGAAACTTCCGGCTGCTCCGCTGTTCTGTTAAGCTTTGTAAACCTCGTCGTGCCACGTAGCAGAGTTGGAATCGGGCCGTAATTTTTCAACCCGACCCGAACCCGATCCCTGTTGTCCGAAACCCGACCCGAACCTGACAAGTGAAATAAAAACCCGAAAATTTTTTAATTACGGTAGGCTATGTATAAATCTGGTCACCAGGTTTCTAAATGCACAGACGATGTAAATACAAGGGTGATGGCAACAATAGTGGCGATTAGGGTGGGTCATCATTAAGCTGGATATCGCGAAATGCACTTAACAGAAGATTTTCCTATTTCTTCCAGACTGATTCGTAAAACATTTCGTGATGAACAAAAAATGAACCCGAACTCAGCCCGAAATATATGG
>Ga0210059_1006373_pt1 | contig 18947 bp, 10 predicted proteins | sample Ectturendosymbi2_FD_188042 | JGI IMG/M metagenome (GOLD analysis project Ga0210059, IMG submission 188042) | Ecteinascidia turbinata endosymbiont from Florida, USA - Sample 2 (SPAdes) (version 2) | ecosystem: Host-associated > Tunicates > Ascidians > Unclassified | place: Key West, Florida... | reverse complement strand
ATCTTCAGTGCATAGCAATAGAACTGCAGTTCTATTGCTATGCACTGAAGATGATAACAGTTGTTATCGAAACGTTTGCAAGATGTCAGTTGTATCGTTTGCTTTGGCCGTAGTATTTATTATAAGGTTGTTGTCTGCTTCCTCTATCAAAATTTCTGGCCACGCGCCCGCGGGGACCCCTTGGAGCGGGAGGCCCGCAGAAATTACTCCCGTTGCCCTCCACTTAATTCAGCCCTGACTAGAAATGATGCACGTGATATTGATACAAGTAAAAGGGACACAAACTGTGACTTTTCAAATTCAATCTATGCAAAACAACTTTCCAAAAAAAAGATGCGATGTTTCTGGTGACGGGTTTTGCAACGGTTTCACAAACCGCTGCCAATATCATGTCATGTTGCTTCAAAATGTTTTGTTACAATTGAATTAACATATGTGACATCACAGGCTAACGTCATAAAGATTATGATCATTGAATATTAACAACTGAAACACCAATGACTTCGTCGATCATCCCCTACCTACGAATTCTGTATCCGTAGCACGTGGGGCCTCCCACCACCTCTGTGCCTGTAACCCTTATTTTTTCTCCCCATCACATAAATCCGGCGCTGGAACAGAACATATGTCTTTTGCGCAAGTTTACCCCTGGAAAATACTGTAGCCTATTTACTTTGCGCATGGTTTCCTTATCTCCTGGATGAAATTTAACCTGGAAACAACTTTTGCTTGCACAGGCATAACTTGATAGCTGTGAACAAATAATTGTGTTATCATCGTTATCGTTTTTAAGTCTTTTTTGTATCAGAAGATATTGCCTAATACCTGTATATGATGTCGGTTCTTTTAAACCAGACTTTCTCAGACCCAAACTTTCTCAGACCACGTACCCCCTTCAGCATTTCGACAGATGAGCATGCACTCCTAAATGTTCCTATGACAAAAAGGCTTAAAAAATAACAGAAATCCACTGAACATTTAATTGAAATTTTGGATTTTTATAATTGTAAAGGAATGATTTTTTAAATTATTATTCACTGATGGAGGTAAATAATATATAGGTATATTTTTCCCTGCTATTGCTATTTGCTAACCCTTAAACATACCCCTTCAGATAGGCAAATATATCCCTAAGGGCACATGTAACCCAGTTTTGGAAAAGGACAAAATGTTTGGGATTGAAACGGACAAAATTTGTTTGACATTTTAAATTCTACAGAAGGCAGGGCCACTAGTATAAAGTGGTTCAATATTCTAGGATTTCGGTATTTTAACATTTTATTCTCGTGTTGCAGCGTCTCAAGAAAGGTTCTAATGTAAATATCGATAGCAGCTGATTTTTGATGACCTCGAACCAACTGACTATACAACATCAAGTGATTCAAGGGGTGCATCATGCACTTTCTCAACGCCACGCAGTCGCCAATGAGGCTAATTAAAGTAACCAAACATTTCATATTAATTGCGAGATTTTCTCAACACGGAACAGAATCTTGCAGGAGTCAAACGTTCAAAGTGAACAAGTTGAGCTATTAAGGTTTGGCTCAAGCACACGCAATGGTTTAAGCAAGTATATAGTGACTTTATGGCCAATGTAGAATATTACCTACAAGGCACTATTCATATAATACATTACAGAGGCTCAATGAAGAAAATCCGTCATAAGTTAAATTAAAATTGGCTCAGAAATATAGACATTTTTGCAATCAAAATATCCCACAAACAAAGCGAAAACAGTAAACCTTCCATCACTGTTTCGGATAACAGAGAAAACGTCATGCCAATTATTCTCATTATTTTGTTACTCTGACTCACGAAGTCTTATGTGAAAATGCAATGCTTACTACACTCTTACGAGAAATCAGAAGATATGTGCCACAGAAGAACGTTCAGTCCCCCTTATCCCTCATTGTGTGTTGTGGCGATTAGCGTTTTCTGATACAGGTTATCCTTTGCGCATAAGATCAAAGCAATGAGTCACCACGATGTTCTCATTTTCGGGTGTAGTGACTCTTGCAAGCCTGCTCAAAACGCAGTTTCCGTGAAAGGCTTACCATAAAAAATGCCCCCAAAATTGTCGTCACGTACTGCACCATTTTGCTTCAAAAGTTGTCACTAAATGAGCATTAACATCTAAGCTAAGGTGCAATTTAGGGACTTGCATTTTGTTAGGGAAATCTCCTTCGACGTATGATTTGCTGATGCTCTGCAATAAAAAACTTTACTTTTGTGGAGTGGAAATGCTTCACATGCCAATGCAGCATCTTTTCAAACTTCAATGTTTTCCAAACGCCATCATTGGTTCATTTTATATCAAAATTTGTTAGAGTTCTGAAAGCTTCATACAACCTTCAGTTGTAGATTTCGCGAGTACGATCCTTTATGATGTAAGTCTTATAAATTCACAAGGTGCTATATTTCATAGATCATCACATAAACACGTTTTCAATTTAGAAAAAGAGTAAAACAATATTTTTCGTCACTTTGATTCGAGTTTTCTGTTTTTCAAGGTGACATTTTTGAACAGACTCTATACAAAAAATGAAATATATAACTTTCTTGAAAACAGTTTTTTAGTTTTCCCGACGTTTGGTGACAATGTTCAGTTTGCCGTGTACAATTATTTGAATATATTTGCCAAAACAGACAGGCTTACTGAATATGAAGGAAAAAAGAATGCAAAACATTGCTTATGGGCATGGAATTGAGTGTTAGAATGAAAATAATTAATACTTTTCTAATATTGAGTCAAACGTGGACCTATCGTAATGCATGTGTTTGTTGTGCAAATGACAAACATGTAAATAAAAAGTCCAAACGTTTTGTACAAAAGGGCTTTCAAACATTCCGTTTACACAGAAAGAGAAAAACCGGTGTAGGTTGCTCTTGACTGAAAACAGGAGAATATTTTTTCGAAAACACAAGTAAGGTAAGCGTATTGTCCTTGAAGACGCAGAGAAGAGCGTCAAAATGACAAATTTCGGCTACGAATCACTTTACGATTACTCAAATAGCTTTTAACATTTCAACTTGACGCATTTGCTCACGCTTTTCTATCAAAATATTTCTATTGTTCAATTTGGTCATTGATAGTAAAATAATTTTGGGTCTTGAGCAATTTGTTTTATCAAGATGGTCAATGCATGGTTTCTATGAGAAACTCTGTTATCTGGCCACAGGCCGTGGTTGAAACTAAATACCAGTCACGTTTTTTTCACCAAACTTTACTTTTATCTCCAGAATCCGAATTTGGTTATTATCTGAAATTATTATAGGCTTCTGTGTCATTCTTACTACAAACAATCTTTCTTGTACTTTCATCCAGCTCCTTCAATGAAGTTTGTGAACATCTATGTATCACTGTAGTAATACCAAATTTATTAGCTTGCATGCCTTTTTTTTGAATGTATGTCACTAAACTATTTGAAATCACTGTTACAATTTTCAATCGTCTGCAATCACTCCTCATATAACTAAACCACTAAATTTTATTTAAAATACAAGAAACTCCTTCTCGACCTTTGTTAAGTCAAGGCGTGTATTTATTTGATATATTGCGAAGACAAACCCAAGAAATGTGGAAAAAGAATCGCAACATGTCACGAATGAATACTGTTTTTACAGTCGTTGCCTGAAATAGAGTTAATCTCCAAAACGTGTTTGAAATCCTGATGGTATTCCAAGGTAAGCTCATTCGTTTTCTTATATCATTTGTACGAGTATACACAATCAACCAATGCATATGCTCCCACGATTTTTTCGCAGCCAACTGGCAGAATCCAAAGCGGTCTGCGAGTCAAAATCTTTGCCCACCACACTCTACAGCATATAATTGCAAATGCTTTCAAAAACGGACTAGGAATTTGATTTGAAAAAATCTTCATTACGGAGATAAAAGTACACATTAGTTTGTCACGTTTACAACTCACGCATTTTTTAAAAACATGGCGATATTACTAGAATTTAGAGCAAACAAAACAAGTCTCAGAATAGTGAAAACAAATCCATTTCCAAGCATTTTCAGTGACTGCAAAAGGTTGAAAAACGTTGAAGAGAACAAGATGAATCAAAACGTGGCATAATTAAAATTTTTTTCTGCATTAGAAAAATCGTGCTAAAGTTGTCCGAATTTTAGCGCAGTTAGTCAACATCGAAAGACGCCTTCTTGTGACTGCTGGACTGCTGACTTCACAGATAGGTGTCGTAGTCATTTCTCTGCTACAGTTGTTTTTGTGAAGATTAGACTCTTGGTAAGTTGAGAAGTGAACGTTGACATTTGCTTTTTATTATGGGTTGAAGGTTGATCTCTTGTGTTGGACTTGAAGTTCATGGCAACATTTTGGTTGACCAGTTTCATAATCTTTAAATAGAAAACAAATGACATTGATACATTCAGGCATATTTGGTCGAATTCAGTCATGGATTGCCCATAATAAACGCATTTAATTCACAATCCTTTTTCCTGTATGTTAGCAAAATCCTTTAAACTGCAAAAGTATCGATTTTTGCATCCACGTGATCACTGTACGTATGATCTGATCTTGAGACCACGTGTAGGCAGGGGCGTGCAGAGGTCTGGCAATGCCAGAGCAACTGCATGATTGTATGCCCCTACTAAACTCTAGTATTGAGGAATGTGAGAAATACAGCAATAGCAAAACGACTTGGCTAAACTCTTGTCAAGTGCAAAAGGATTACGCCCCGAAGACTTCGTCTCCAGTAAGAATAAAGAAGAGTCTTGTACCAGGTTACGCAACAATAGCAAAGCTCTTGAACGTTGTAAAACGCACGTGCAAAGGCACAGAGTTTTGCATGCTACTTTTGTCAAGAAAGAAATGAAGCACGCTTCAAAACTGACGCTTGCGCTCCGCTCAAAAAAGCATATCCCTTTCTGAACTATTGTACTTTGCGCCGGAAGCGTTTTAACAACTCCTAACGATATTTTTTCTGACAAATTTATTGTATTATTTTAATCTTTTGTGCAACAATTGAAAGCGAAGAATCTATCGTCAAATCTTACACATGTTATAGCCCTGTGACACAACTTGCATTGCCACTTAAAATGAAGCCAAGCACACAAGACATCATTGCAACATGAAATGCTCCTTACTCGTAAACCCAACTTTAAACAAGCAAGTTTAAGAGGTCTCTGTCTTTGTTCACTGTACCGTCCGCTTTGTTTTCATTCTGACGTTTACAGTTAAATGAAAATAAAGTTAACATGACAAAAACAACACATTTTATATTCTTCAATAGTATGTCCCTTCCATACTTGGAACCCCCCTTGCCAACCTTTCACGCCCCCCAGTTTAAGAACCCAGGCTCTAGAGAGAATCTAGAAGTATTTTGAATACTTCACTACAAATCGGAGTTTGACAACAGGCTTGCAGGAATTTACCAGCCTGCAAAAGGGGAAGAGAGGTAGGGTGTAAGGCCTTTCGACAACAATGGCATTCATTCATCCCACTCTTGGGTCACTTAACATACTTTTGCATGCCCCCCTCACATATGTTCCCACCAGATCCATGCATTATGCGTTAGTAGCACTACGCGTTAGTTAGTAGCATTACAATGCCAAGATGCATCTAGCTCAGTGCTCCACAACCTTTATGCAGGCTTGTCCATAGGAATGTCATTCCCATGGGAAACCAATGGGAAACATCCCATGGGATGGGACAGCACACATTTGTATTTCCCATGAGACAGTAGCCTATGTCATAGCAACTTCATTACGTCAGAGCTAACCTTTTTTTACCTTTTAAAGTTTTTTACTCTCCTTTTGTCTTTATATATTTGCATCTATTAGGTTTAGTCTAAATCTAAACTTTCATAAATTGAATAATTTTAATTGAATTTTATTCCATATTAATATTATAATGGGAATCCCGCAGGATGGGACAGGCATAAATTGCTATGTGATAGGACAGACAAATATGTCCCATGGACAATCCTGCCGTTATGTCATCGTGGAACCTCTGATATACTTTCGCGTTTGCCATGGAACCCTCATTAACAAATTTTAAAAACAAGAATTGCTTGTAAGAAAATCAAAGTTTTCGTTAATAGACACTTCAACAAATAAACAGTTATTACAGAAGCTATAAAGCAAGAAATTTACTAACTCGGTTGTGCTTGCATTTCTGGTATGTATCTGCTACATTCAAAATTTGGCATCAAGAACCCGTATCTCAAATATGTATTCTCCCATTTTCTAACTTCGGCAAATGAATTACGTTTAGTCCGCTTCGGATTGGGTGCCACTTTTATATTTGAACTACATTGCTCATTACCGCCCACACCTTTTGGCCATAGGAGGCGGAACCGGGGGCCGCATGGGCACCCCCACTTTTATTTCTTGAGGGCTTGGACCCCCACTTTTCAATTTCGAATTTTGCCTAAATAAATTTAAGTAACCCAGTTAGTACTGGGTCCATTGTAAAATTAAATCTTTTAATGAAAAAAATGTTGCAGAATTTTGGCAGTATTTTGTCAATATTATTTGTAATGTGTGTTATTGTAATTTGGCAGGATTTCGTAATTGTTTGGCAGAATACACCATGCACACTCTGTTACCCTGCAATGGCTTGCTTACCGCATTGGTGTTGTTGAACAGTGTTGCTGAATGGTGTAATGCAACACATTTTTTACAAAAATGGTGAAATCTTACATGCTTGTGTGCATGCACGTCGGAAGTGTTTTTCCAGGGGGGCTACTAGTGGGTTTTCCAAAAGTTTATCTAGAGAGGGCCAAAAGTGGTGAAATTTGTTTTTACCACTCGAAACTAAGAAAACGCCTTCTTTGCTGAAATTTTCAAATGCCTACCCCCTCCCGACACCCATGCTTGTGTGCAGGAAAGCGTTGTGTGCAGGAAAGTGTAGTTTTTGCGATAAACTTTAGTTGAAGGAAAGTATTTTTTTATTTTTTGAAAACCAGGTTCAGCAGACCCGACATTTTGGTTAGTGTGACAAAGATTGAACGAAAGTATTCCAGGTTTTTTAAAAAACATAATTCACATTGGACTAAATGATTTTTGAAGCAACGTACTTGTACAGAACATTGGATTTGCAGTCCAATCCCATGGACAGTTCCCAATTCGCGAATAATTTCAAACGAACAATACGTTGTCCAGCAACTCAGGCTAATATGAATGAGCCTAGCAAGCAGAGGACTTACTGGCGTTATCATTGCTCCGTGACGTACGTTACTTCACTATGAAGAAGTTATCATGAGAACTTTTCATTTATTGTTACGTAACTTACGTAACAGAGCAACGATAATGCCAGCCAGAATGAAAGCAAACGGAAATTCCAGTGACGAAAGGGTCGAACGGTTTTATTCAGTCAGAATAAAGCGTATGATGAGCCCGAGTGACGCTGTTGACCTGGAACCCCTCCAGTAACAGCCTATTTGAATTTCAGGTGATTCACGGATACATTTTCATAGTTGTGGAATTTTGTCTAAATAAGTGTAATTTAGACCTTCAAATGGTGTGTATACGTAATGACGTCATATTTCAATGCTTTGACGTCACAGTTGCCAATTCAACCACAAAAATTTTCTATAGTTTGTTTTGACGTTTACTTGTGCCCCCCACTTTGAAAAAGGTTCCGCCACCATTCTCTTGGCTGTTGTTATTATTTCGCTTCACGTAAGAAAATATGCTATTTTGCTTCATCTGGCTTGAATAAACAGCAAAAGTTGGATTTCACACTGTTTTTACTGTTTTCCCACAAAGGCTGAACAGCAGCTCTGGTCCGTTGTCTACTTTCTACGACTCCGATGTACAGTACTGTGAACTGTGCATCGGCAACATCGTATAATTATGATGCAACAATAACGTTATTCTTAATTGCACAACAATGAACAAGGGACGCAACAACCCTCAATATTTCTTTTTCCGCTATCTGCACTCAACAGGGTTGCCAGTTTGGCTTTTTTGAGGCCAAATTTCCAATTTTTGGCTCTTTTGTATTTTTGACAAAAGGCCAAATGAAGTTTGGCTTTTTTTGGCCTTTTTCAACCAATGAGATTCTGTATGTCGATTTGGCCGATTTAAAAATGGTTTTGGCAGATTTCTGGCACTGGCAGATTTCTAGACACTGTTCTTGGACACAGAATGATAAATTTTTGGTTGAAATTCTGCACGAGAGTTTATAATATTTTGGTTTGTTTTTTCATGCTTTTAGGTTTGCAGTTTCAGGTTGCTCTTCAGCAAGACCAAAAGTTTCGAGAAGTTCATAAAGGGAGTGAGCTTTAGTGTTTTTGTGTACGACATACGTATATATTAACTTTTAAAAGCGCAGTTGGGTGTTTCAAAGGTGTCGTTATGTGTTTATCTTGTATTTGGCTTTTTTCGGTGCCATTCGGATTTTTTTAAGGATTGAATCTGGCCTTTTATGCTCATGACGATCTGGCAACCTTGGCACTCAACCTCCGCACAATTAACTGGCCTACTTGGAGTCTGAATGCGGCACGGTGATGCCCCTGCCTTCGATGCATGAGGCCGTCGCCCTGTTCCCCTCCCTCTACAAGCCCATACATGTACAAGTAGAAGTTTAGTTTATGGCAGGGCTTCGGAATCGATTATTTTTGCAAAGTTACTCTTAGTCGGATTCGGAGTCAGAATAGTTTTATTCCCAGAGTCGGAATCGAAGTTTACAAAATGTTGCCACTGTAAATCCGACTCCGGAAACGTAGTCTAAGCACTCAAACTTGAAACTGAGTATCAGCAGAGACTTTTAGTGGTGTCGTCAAGTGTTATTTTGATGTTTCGCTTCCAGACAATTCGTGAACACTAGAGTTCTTGCCTGACCAAAGGTTTCTATTGCGCACCATGCATTATGAATATGTTGCAGACATATCAATGTTCCAGACAGACCTAGGTTTTTTTCTATGTACAGAGATGTTTCCACACCGTTGTATATCCAGGCCAGTAATTTGGAATAATGTCTGAGGTGAAAGTACGTGTATATTTACAACGAAGTTGAACAATCATACAAAGAAAGTGTAAGAACTCCAAATCCTTGCAACTCGAACAAGGAAAGCGTTCAAGCAGTTGCATTAAATTTTTTCCAAGTGAAACAGTAAAAAATTGGCTGCAATTAAATTACACTAAGGAATGCATGATTTGGTCGTTCACAACTCCGTTTCACTCAATTGCAAAATCTGAATGGTGAGATGACAAGAAAGTTGTCGATTTCTTTGCATAAAGACAACATTACAAATTTGGTGATAGAAGAGATAAAGACACAGAAACCAACACTGAAAAAAAGCTTGCTGAAAATGTCGGCACTGGAAACTGTATGCATGCACAAGGATTTGAGTAAATTAGTTTGTATAAACGTCTGTTATTTCGTTGAAGACGATACGTTGAAAACTGAAACTCCGTCAGCTATAAACACGAAAAGCGAACATGCCAATCACTTCTTACAAAACTTCGTATCGGATGTTCTAAGGATTTTGAAACTGAAAAGAAGCAGGTTGTATGCGCCATTATACATCGAACATTTACACCAGGGGTGGCCAACTTGTCTTCGACTGGGATCGTCTAGAAACTTTTTTGCTAACTCGCGATCGGCCGGTCGATAATAAAGTTACAAGTACAAAATGCCAAAGTTCAACATCGCACGCGCAAATAGTGTGCCATCGCCTTAGTAAGTGACGCGCAGATAGAAGGCAACGGGTCTGTTACCCCTAAATCCTGATTGTCAAACAATAATAGGAAAACATATTGCAACACTTTCGCGGCATCTACCGTGCTAGCCTATGGTCAGCTATCCTAAGAGGCACCAAAAAATATACGTGACCAACCAAGTGATAGATAATTTGTATGTACTTTCTGGAATATTAAATGAAAAAAGGTTCTTTTCAGTTATCTTGTCGATCACTGCAAAATCACGCGCCATCGACCAACTAACACTCGGCAATCGACCGGTCGATCGCGATGGACTTGTTGGCCAACCCTGATTTACACGATAAGCAAGATATAGAAAAGCTGAATGAAAAAATGAAGATTGTGAAAACTGACAAGATCTGGTTCTGATGCGGATATAACCGGGCATGGAGTTTTGATAGTATAAAGGAAGAAGTTAGCAAGAGTCATGAGATTCACCTCATGCAGTGTGGTGTTCATAAATTTCAAATAGCAGTACGTGAAACTTTGCAACGTAATGCAATTCCACGTCTTCTGACAAAAATTAGGCAAGGTGCAGATGTTACCAGAACTCCCAGTTGGATAACTGCATCATCAAGCGACTTGGCAAAAATCTGCACTTCTTGATCAAACCACAGGCTGGATTTCAACCTGTCTGAAGTTTTTTTTTAACTAAATCATATTCTTGTTGGCATTGCAAATCCGCAAATGAATCTGAGTAATACACGATGAAATGAAGTGAGTGATTAGACGTTTTGCTTCGTAAACAGCTTGAGGTAACTAAAAGGTTGCAGGAAAAATATTTAACTCCGGGAACCTTTTTTAAAGAATGGAAATATCTGTTATGGTTGCTGTCACAGCACACATCCAACTGTGTGGCGGAAAGCATTAAAATGTATAGAGCGGAGAAAAGCAAACTTGTTTAAGAATGATATTTTGCTAGCTGCTGTTTATTGCGTTTCCCAGGGAAGAATTATGCTCACAGATATATTCAGCAGGTAGGAGCAAACGAAAACTTCAGAGATGTAACTTTCAAGATTCATGCGTTTAATGAAGACCAGGAAAACAACGATTTCGCTTCATCGTGCACCAATTCCAATGAAGATGAACTCAACTTCGAAAAAAATTCGACAAGTTGGAAAAATTAAAGCGCAGTTGCTTGGGATCAGTGGAGTCTCTTAATATTCTGGGAACAACTGTCAAATTTATAAGTAACTTTTTCCATTCTCTGCACGAAGTGGAAAAATCGACCATTCGTCAAAACTGTGTGTTTATCAAGCCATACAAACGGTACCCTCGCAGTCGTTCGAAAGGTTGCAGAGATGTCACTACTTTCCCACAAACACAAGTATCGTTGCGCGGCCCTTTTCCGCTTTACGCATAGGAATGTCCGACTTGTGAGTGACAATGAAGTGAGACTTGTTGGGAGCAATTTTTTGTAGAACCAGTCCTTGAACCATCAAATCTTTGCACGTACTATTTCATAACCACGTTACAGATGACTGTAAGGATTACTGCATCAATACAGTAATACTGGTGAAATTGCAAACCGAATCAAAACCAGTATTTAATCCTTTTTTCTATATATATATATATATATATATATATCATCGCAAAATTATCATGTCATTTCACTTTCCTTTTTTCTCCTTTCAATAAGTTCTTTGTGCTCTGCGAGCAGCATTCAAGTGTTTATTTGTCTAGAATTGACTCAATCCTTAAATCATTTGCGTACTTTCGGAGTTTCTAGGCGCATGAAACGCAATGTTGAATTCTTGTGAGATTTGCAAGCTTATTTCACCAGTTTTTTTTCTGCATGTCAAACGTAATACAACGTTCATGTTGTTCTGTTTTGCTGCATCTGTCACAGGTATTTCCACATTAAGGGTTTCTTGTTTTTAAGAAACTTTGCTTCAATCGTTTAAGCCACAATGCTTAATTATTACAAAGTTAATTGCAGTGCAAAAACTATACATACTTACTGCTTGTTGAAACGTTAGGTGTTGTTTGTCCCGACAGAACCTAGCGACGAACGAAACCTTTCACCAGGCTTTATTCAACTAAGAACACCAGCACGCATCAACATCTGCAGCGCAACACAACAACCGCCTGGTACGAAACCAGAAACGATCTGACATCAACGTGCGATATAAACGACCAGGCAAAGCAATTCAACGCGGCACGTAATCAATAAGCGGACTAATCAGTGCAGGCGCAGGCAACCGCTGGCATCGAAACCGTCACATTGTTATTACATGTATATGATATGACGCTGGTGACACAGCGAAATTTTTGCCATATGGCCATGATGCACAGCGCGGATTTCAGACTGTTCATGTGTTGAGTCAAAATTGAAACTACTGCAAAAATTGAACACCATAATTCACACCTAGGCTACGGTTAAATATTTATCACCATACTTTTGGCAACAATTTAAAATTCACTCTAGCAACTTCTAAGTTTGGAATAATGTTATCTATTTTAGCGAACGTTGTTGAAAAAAACGGTTTTACAGAGTGGTCGTTAAAAAGAAACTTGATTTACAGAGTGCTGAAAAACATATCCGGAATCGGAGTCAAACATTTTTTATTACTCCGACTCCGGAGTTTGAATTCCAATTACGGAGTCGAAGTCGAATAAGAAAATTTCCGGCTCCTAAGCCCTGACTTCAGGTACTAAAGTTATTGTTCGCAGGTGATCGTACATAAAACTTTTGAGTATTTATGCAGTTTTTTACAGGAAAAACAGCTTACGTAACTTTGAGTTCTAGCTAGGCCATCAAGAACTTGAAATATTTAAGAAGTGTAAATAGAAGCGTGAGTCTTACTTCCTCTATGCTGTGTTCATGCCCGTATTTCGTCAAGCAATCGCACAACTCTGTGATGAAAAATGATCCTTGGTTGGGGTTCCGCCATGCAAAATAATCTGTAATTCATGAAAGCTATATCATAGAAAACTAAAGATATGCTGAATAAACGCGACTCTTTCATCTTTCAAGTTTTCATTCCTGTCAACTAGTCAACTAGTCAAATGTCCAACATAGCAAACGTTCTCGCTCAATTACAACAAAACACGTTCAGTCGCAGTTCTGTTTAATAACTTTGAATGAACTAACATCAGTAACAGCCAGTTGTCACCTGAAGCGCCTTTTTTGGGGAAATAAAACCTGTCATTCTGAATATTCAAGCTGGCAAACAACAGCAGCTTACTTTAATGTTGTTTCAGTGTTCTGTACCACCCGTCACTTTGCAGTGTACAAAACAAAAATCAAGCTTAACTGGAAGTCATTGTTTTATTTGAATTAGTCTGCCAACAGCATCAGTCTCGTTCAGATTAACTATGTCATCTGATTAAACTTTTGCTGAATCTCGCAACTCCGTTCCTTTGTCAAACTGTGCTTACCTGGTACTGTGCAGTGCCCGAAAAAGAAGTCTGCCTCGACAGGAATTGTTTGTTTCCGATCGGTCTGTCCATCAACTTCATCAGCCCCGTCCGACTGGACCATATTTTCACATTTATCATTTGCTGAATCGGGCAATTCCATTCCGTTGTCACGTTTCGTGCCCCTACAAACCTGCAAATTAGATGTATGAGTACCGAGAAAATAATCCAGTTTTAGCATACATGGTTACATTTACCTCAAGATATAGCAGTTCAAAGTCACATTCAGTGTGTATGTTTTTCAATCAAACTTTTTGATTACAATTGGAAAGGTGTTTTTTATTCCTTTTTCTGAGATGTAGTTCACACTAAGTTTGAAACAAATACTTTGAAAAATCTTCTACACTTTGACGTTGCTGCAACAATAATTTTTCTTTGCCAAAAATCTTTGACAAATTAAATACGTAGCTTAATCACACCTGTACGAAGAAAAGCTTTGGTTTTCCTGCCAAAGATGGACATCTGTCTGCTTCAAAAGGCTCCTTTAAATCATTCAGTTCAAAAGCAGCATCTTTGGCGTAAAGAACTTCTTTTGTAAAAAGAGTTGGTTTGAATTTGTTTTCAGGAGTTGCCTTTACTCTCAATTTACTCCCATGAGTTAAAATACAGCAGACAAAGCAGTCATGACTGCCATGATCCTGGGAAGCATCTAAACAAGCAAAGCGCCAAATAAGATTTGTAAATGATGAGCACAAGCGATTTATCAATCCTTAACAATGCGTTAACTCAGGGGTGGGCAATTAGCGGCCCGTGGGCCACATGTGGCCCGCCACAGCGTTTTCAATGGCCCGCGGAAGCATTCCTGAAAAACATCAAATCTGAAATTTCCTCTAACTTATCACAGAAAATGTTAGTACTGAAGCTAACTTAAACGGAGACTTGCTTTTATTTCCACTAGAGCAATGTTTCTCAACGCGGGCGATGAAGAATTTTAGGATACGCAAAGAGTTCATTACAACGATATGTCTTGTCGTTTTTGTCTTAGCACTTAAGTTCAAATCGTAACATCTGGTTGAATTTGCTTCTGGGAGCAGCTTGTTTGTTGCGTATATCGTAATTTACTGGAGGTGCAATTTATAGCATCTGAGTTACCAAATTTATAGCATCTGAGTTATGTTGGAAGATGTGAAAGACCAGGAGATAAATGAAAGCATCTCCTTCTAATGTTTTCGTTTCAAGTGGGTCATTGAACAGATGCTACTTCATATGCTCAGCTGCTTGTTTTCGTGAGATATATTTATTCAGGACACATTAAAGCTGACTTCCTGTTTCGTGAGGTACTGCAAACTACAACCACAAATGCAGGTGTTCTGGAGAAGTAAACCTCTTTTGGTTCTGCTGAGTTGCAGTGGAAATATGTTTGTGGGGTTTGTGCTCATGGAACTCCTGCAATGATGGGATCACGTTCAGCCATTCAAATAAAGTTCAAGAACTTGCTCCTAAAGCAAAAGGTACACTACGTCATTCACAGATATGCACTTGCTAGCAAAACTCACCAACTCTTCTGACAAATGTTCTGGATTCCACTTAAAATTTGCGATTACATCAAATAAGGAAGCCTTAACACCTGCCTGTTGAAAGAACTCTGCAAAGACATGTTTTTGACACACCAATTCTATTCCACACATCTGTACGCTGGCTGTTGAAAGGAAACGTTCTAAACCACGTTTATGAGATGAAGGACGAAATAAAGGTATTCTCAGAACTGAAAGCAAACGAGTTCTTGTCTTACTTTAGTGACGAGATTTGGTTAAAATGTTTTTCTTATTTGGCATAAATTTTTGAAAAATTGTATAACATAAATCTAAGCTGCAAGGAACGGGTAAAACATCATCCAGCTTCGCGAAGAATCTGCAAGCATTTTATTCGAAGTTGCAAAATTGGCTTCGTAAAGTAATGCAAGGAAACGTTGTCATGCTTGAGAAATTGTCAAGTGTTGTTGAAAAAACTGAAGAATGTGATGAGAGTTTTAAGACATCTATAATAGACCACCTTCAATACCTTGAAATTTAGTTCCAGCGACATTTCCCTGAGCTCAGGAAGGAAGAAGCTGCACTTATTCGAAATCCGTTCTCTTACTCCCTGGTTATAGCCAATAGTCTTGATGAACCACAGGAAAATTTTGTGATTTTCGGAATGATTTATCAGCATGTGCTATTTTTCTAGAAATACTTTTTCGGTTCTGGTGTGCTGTTCGCGAATCATTCCCAAAACTGTCTGAACTGTTTTTTTCTAATTCTGTTTTCGTTTGTCGCAACATATCTCTGCAAGTGTGGTTTTTACCTCTAGTTCACATCAAAACAAAGACACAAAATCGAAGGAAAGTCGAGAATGATATGAGAGGTTAGCACTGTCCGACACCTAACCACGAATTTCGAACTTGGCCATACGGTTGAAAAGTCAACTGTCGCATTAAAAATGTTTGTGAAATTCAATCGCCGTTTGAAATGAAATGTTAGGATATGCATTTTTTGTAATATAATATGAATAATGTTGTGATCGTTCGTTGCATTTTTCTTGAAATGCATTTTGTGGTGATCATAATGTTTATAATATCGTATGTATTGACAAAAGAGCAAGAAGGGTGTTGTAGGTTGTGTGAAAATACCAAAGGGGGTCAAGAACCGAAAACGGGTGAGAAACACTGCATCAGAAAGTACGGCCCTCTGCTGAACGCGGCCTTCTCAAAGTGGCCCCCGAGCCAAATTAATTGCCCACCCCTGCCTTAACTGTATAATCTACAACGCAAAAGAACAAGCTTGTAGTTGTGTAGGCCTATATCTGGTAAGGACAAACACAAAAGTTATAGTAAATATCGATGACGAAAATCGACGATTCTTTAATGCTGAAATGAAGAAAATTACTCGTTCTGCAGATGCCGTCGGCTGAGTTCATGCATAAAATTAACCCGCAGAAAGGTTTGCCAGTTGTAACACAATACGCTGATGAAACGAGGAACATACAGCATTCAATATGCTGTAGAATCTCTTCACGATTGCAGTCTTGATGGCGTTTGATCTTCGTAAACCCTAGAATTTTAGCTGTTGATTCTAATTTTGAAGAGTCATTGTTCGTACCATCCCTTTTTCCCAAGTCCTTAATTTCGAATTCCTGGGAAGAAACAAATTTTACGTAGAAATGAATATATCTTTTGCAGAAACACTTGCAACTAAAACTCTAACTTGCAGTAACGATAACAGCTAGCATTATGTTGACACATAATTGTAAATATGAAATTATTTTATAAATCAATTTTTGCTATCACAAAATACGCAATGTTTGCAAGTTTTTAAAAGCAAACGACATAAAATACCTCAGTCGTTTAGAACAGAGTTGTTATCCTTTATAGACCACAGCAGCCGATACATTGACATTTTCTCGATTTTTGCCTTACTCGCGAACCGCTACAGTTACGTCCACCCGCATTAAGGTATTGCAAGAAAGGTATTTTCACAGTGCATCTTTGGGGAGAATGACAGATGCATTCACGTGGCCCTCCCCGTTGCGGCATTTATTGAACTGCTTACTAAATCTGTCGCGTCGAGAGCAAACACAGCTACCAGTCTGGATGTGTTCAATGTGGGCTGGGTCAGAATACGCCCTTCTCAAGGCGCGGCAGCAGAAATGCTGCCGAAGATGACCCACGACCCAGCATACTTCAGCTGAACACCGATGGGACCGAACAATGGGCTAGCTGCTCAATAAAGGTGACCTTGCTTGCGAACAAGTCATTCATCATCGTCCTACAGGAGACCTACTGCACAACTGCAGACAAACTAGTGATTCCCAACTTCTCACTAGCTGGGTCAATCCTGAGCAGGAAGCACGGCCTTGTCATGTTTCCTCATGAGCGGTTGGAATGGTCACTGATCGATCAGTCTCCAGAACAATCAGAGACTGAATGGTTGTGCGCAGACGTGGCAGGGTATGAGATCATTAACGTCTACTAACCTCCACGCTCGCGATTCACACCTACGGCCATCCCTACGTTCCCACACCCCAGTCTGTATGTTGGCGACTTCAACTGCCATCATGTCAACTGGAGTTACAACATCGCCTGACGGTGAGCCTGGACTCCTGGGCAACATCCAACAACCTTGGACTGCTGTATGACCCAAAGCGTTGGAACTTTCGCAAGGCTGATTGAAAGCTCTTTTGCCTTCTTACAAATGAATCCGTTGAGAGATTGCCACCTCCGGACACATCAAATATCGAGAGGCATACCAAGATTTTTGCGAGAGCCTGCTATCCGCGGCCAAACAATGTATCCCACGTGGCCGTTGCAAGAACGATGTGCCATGCTGGGACAAAGAGTGCGAGACCCTCTGTCGCTCCTTCATCCGAGCCACATTGGGGATTGACTCTGACAGAGCCGCTTCGTCCCTACTTTCTGGACTAGAACAGAAGCAGGAGCGATGAGAGAAAGCTGTTAATTCCATCGACTTCTCACATTCTAGCCGCAAGGCGTGGAGCACCATCAACAAACTCACTCGCATGACTGGACGCTCCTTTACCAGTCTCGGCAAACTCCATCGCCTCGCAACTTGTGAAGAGCGGGGCACACAGGACCGGGGCCTGCGAGACTAGCAGGCTTATGAACAAGAAGGTGTCCGTCCAATGGAAGATTCCAACACCTGAGGGTCAAAGTATCTCTGAACCCTATTAGGCCAGAGGAGCTTGCTGCTGTCCTCAGGCGCCTGACGCCAGGAAAGTCTCCGGGAATGGATTCCATCTTCCTGGAATTTTACTCCACGCCGGGTCGACTCTCAAATCATGGTTTGCGATTTCCTCACTTCTTGCATGCGCCAACTCAAAATTCCAAAGATCTGGAGAAGAGCACTAATAGTTGCACTCCCTAATCCAGAAAAGCCACTTGGGGACCCACAGAGCTTCCGTCCCATATCTCTGCTGTGTGTCCCCTTTAAAATCCTCGAGAGACTCCTCTACGCTCGTGTCGATCCAATCATCGACTCATTGCTCCCACAGAAGCAGGCGGGCTTTCGACACGGGAGGTCGACCGTAGACCAGGCCCCCTGGTGGCACAGGACATCGAGGATATCTTTTTGCCTAAGAAGAAGGCCGGAGCTGTGTTTTTCGACCTCACAGCAGCTTACAACACTGTATGCCATCGCGGCCTCACCTGCAAGCTGCTGCGCTTTCTGCCTGACATACACATAGTCTGCATTATCATGTAGATGGTTGGCAATCGCAACTTCATCGTTACCACCGGTAATGGCAAATGGAGCAGGTTACGACACCTCAAGAACGGCCTCGCACAGGAATCTGTTCTGGCACCCCTTCTCTTCAGCATCTACATCTCTGACCTGCCAGCCACCGTCTCCAGAAAGAACGCATATGCTGACGATCTAGCAATCATGCATGCTGATGGAGATTGGCAGGCAGTGGAAGGGGTGTTGAACAAGGACATGGCAATCGTAAGTCAGTACCTCCAGACCTGGAAGCTAAAGCTCAGCATTACGAAAACGGTGTCGGCAGTCTTTAATCTTAACAATAAGAAAGCTGAACGTGAGCTAAAAGTCAACTATAACAACAAATTTCTGCACTTCTGCCCCGAGCAGTACCTTGGAGGAACGTTGGACAGGCCGCTCACGTATCGCCGACACCTTGAGTCACTTTGCAAGAAGCTGACATCATGCGTCGCACTCCTGAGGCGGTTTGCTGGCTCCGGATGGGGTGCTGGAGCAAAAACTTTGCGAACAGCTACCCTAGCCCTTCGACCGCAGAGTACTGCGCTCTTGTCTGGTGCCGCAGTGCTCATACCCGCCTCATCGACACCGCCATCAACGACGCCTTGCGAATTGTGACTGGATGCCTGCGTCCTACACCAGCGAAC
>Ga0210059_1006372_pt1 | contig 18948 bp, 11 predicted proteins | sample Ectturendosymbi2_FD_188042 | JGI IMG/M metagenome (GOLD analysis project Ga0210059, IMG submission 188042) | Ecteinascidia turbinata endosymbiont from Florida, USA - Sample 2 (SPAdes) (version 2) | ecosystem: Host-associated > Tunicates > Ascidians > Unclassified | place: Key West, Florida... | reverse complement strand
ACTTACTTCTGTAGTTTCGCTGGGTCTGAACATCTGATTTTGTCTCAATGAACCAGGATACACATTGCGCTTTTTCTTGAGCAGTAGTCATTTTATGGGGGTTCGATTCATATAACTCAATCATTAAAAATAAGAAATTTTAATTAAGAAATTTTGTCTGAAACAATAAATTTTAATGTCAATAAAAACTTTATGAAATATTGATTAACATAAAACAAACCTCATTGCGATATCTCATCATTTCATTTTTTAATATTTTTTTTAAATTATAAAGAGACTTTATGGACACCCTGTACTTTATTGTCTGCTTTTAGGGTAAAAAATGTATCGGGCTAACTAAAAATAATTTTTCCGCATGCCCCTTTCACAATTAAGAAATAAAGCAGTATTTCAGCCGAATAAGCATGCGGAAATTGGTTTAAACCTTCGTTTTCAAATATCAGCTTATTCTCTCAATTCAGAAACGCCTGACATACTCTGGTTTTTATTTGATTTTTACAGTATATCTACGTGTTTGATTCAGACACTTGGTCCATACCACAGGGGCAGTCAAAAGAAGACAAGAGTACAATAATTGGACACAACGCATCAGGGGCGCAGCCAGGAATTTTGTTCGGGAGGGGCCAGTCACTGACGTCGTCAGATTACAAATTTTAGCTATTTTGCACAAAGATCATTTTGATGTCACTAGTCAATTTATGGTCTGTTACAACCGGATATGACGTAAAATGTCTTCAACCAGTCGGCATCGATAACTTTTAACAAAGACAAGAAAACGTTTGCTTTCGCAGTGATCATTATCAAGCAGTTGTTAACCATACAGTTTTCAATGAACATTAAGAGTGGAAGACAGCGAAGCGCCATGTATTGTTGTCCTCGAGAATATCACTGATTATGCCTATTCAAAATCAGCTAAAAGTATGTAAGTGGATTCATAGGAACAAATCAGAGAATGCCAATAGCCAAATTTTGACTTTACAAAATACCTGCGAGCACAATTAAGATAAATTCAGTCTGCGTTTCTTTTTGAACAACTCGTCGATAACCATCTCAGGATCAATGTCACATCACGATTATTCGTCAAAAAAGCCAATCCATCAGACGGTTTTGTCCAGGCCCGTAACCAGCGTGGGACACTGGGTGAGGAAAAGAGTTTTCTGAGAGGGGCCCAAATTTTTCAAACTATGTCCAGTAGTTTTCAACTATGCCCAACAGATTTTTCCAGGGGGGGGTCAAAAAGGTTTGCAGGCTTCGCCCCCTTTCCCCTGGTTATTGGTCTGTGTCCAATAGTTTTAAAGTGTGTCCAACACATTTTTCCAGGGGCAAACATTTTTCTAGCTAGTTACGGGCCTGATTTTGCCCCATAGTTCTGCGTAGATAGACTAGCAACTGTTGAAGCGTTGAAAATGAACGTTCATTTGTTACTGTTGACTGGCAACATTGCAAATAAGTGCAGCAGTGTGTGACTGTGAATGACACAATTGGAATATCTCTATACGGTTTAACCCGCAGCTCAGAGTTTGGGTTACTGGCTCAGGGCCTATGAGAGGGGGGTCCAGCAGGTGCATTGTTCCGGGGCCTGACAGCTACGGAGGGGCCTGAGATAGAAGGATAGGCCCGTAACCAGTTTGAGCCACCAAACACTTTCTGAGAGGGGCATAATTTTTTTAGGTGGCGAATAGGTTTCTGAGATGGGCACAATTTTTTTAACTATGTCCAATAGTTTTTAACTTTGTTCAGCACATTTTTCCAGGAGGGCAAAAATATTTCTAGGGGGGCCTTCGCCCCCTGCTACCCCCCTATTTACGGGCCTGCTGAAGGAATGATTGAGTGTTTGTTACTAACATACTCGGAATAATGTAGCGAAATGAAACCCGCCCGGTGATAAAACCGGTCTAGCCTAAAGGATTTGGTAAGAAGTGTGATGTATTTTAATGTGAATTGCTGGCAGTGCATTTTCCTGATACGATGTATTGATAATTATTAGCAGTAATTATTGTTGAACTTGAAGGCTTGCCTACTTTGTCGAATTTAAGACGTTCACGATTACTGTCCCAGTGTATCCATTTAAATGAATATTCCTTTACGTCTTTTACTTTTAAAAATTTTCAAAGAAATCCTTAATAAAAACTCTCTAATAAACCAAGAGTTTTAAACTAATAAATACTTCAAATGAAATTTGATCGGAAACATGCCAGTTCACAATACAATCTAATCTAACAGCAGTAGCCCTCGAATGTTGGGCATATGCGTAAGATAATAACTGAAAAGGTTAAATTAACAAGTAACTGCAGTACAGGACGCAAGTACTTATAGTGCACCGCGAAGGTGTGCTGTGCATTTCGCTGATTGTTAAACCTGCGCCGCAAGCTGATACAAGGTCGAATCTAATGTGAGTTTAGGATTAGCGGACATACCCAGAAATCTGAAGATTTCGAAACATAGCCTGCATGAGAAACTAACCACTTACAGTATTTCGACAATGCTTTAAAGCAGTGGTCGTCGCCTTGTGGCCCGTGTGGCTTGTGTGAATTATTTCCAAATGTTTGTGTTAGTTTGAGAATATTCTTGATAATTCCAGTTACGGTAGCATCTGGTGAAAGATTTTTCAACAAGCTTAAACTTGTAAAAAATTATTTGCGGTCTGCTATATCACAAACTCGAATAGTTGACCTAGCAAGATTAAACATTGAATCCAGCATTGCAACCCAAGTTGATTATGATAGCGTTATTAGACATTTTGCGAATAAGAATACCAGAAAATCTCTTATATAATAGTTAAATAATATTTTTTCAAATTTTTTCCTTGATTAGATTACTATGAACACTTAAAAGTCATGTTTAAAAAATGGCAATATGGTCACGTTTCTTGAGAACCGTTATGTTTTAACGTAATGTTTCATATGATCAATAAACGAGCACTTCTTGTTGAAGTATGATGCACATTATGAGCCTCAACTTTTATTTATTTCAAAATGTTTTTGCAAGTCTTAGGGGCCCCAAATGGGTTTTGTTCCAACTAAAAAAATTTCTCTTGGAGGCCCTATAATGGCTCACTACACAACGTAAATATCCATCTACAGTGGCGTAACTTGAGGTTTGAGCCAGGGGGGCAAAGCTTAACTTAAGGGGGACCACTGGTCACCGTAGAGGGCCACTCGCAAAAACTCTGAAAAAAGTTAAGAAATAATAGGAAAGCACTGGGTGTCGCGGATATCTATACCAGCTAAAAAACTGAAAACACCCCGAAAAATGCAAAAAACAACAACCTAAATAATACTAAATGACAAAATGTCAACTAAAGGGGGACCAGTTCTTACATATTTACATTTAGCTTGCCCGGGGCTGCTCGCCCCATTGACCCCCTGTCAGTTACGGCACTGTCTATGGCATACCCACTAGCCACAGTGCCAACCGTGCTGTGAGAAATATTGCGTTGTTGCATAACACTCCATTGCGTGGTGCGCTTGGGGTTGATCATGTCTTAACTAAGTATGTTTCTATTCTTCATGCAAATAATCCTCTCAAAAATGTCTCATCTGAATTTGCACTTCTTTGCAAGAAAACTGCGCCCTTCCATTTCATTCACGCTACACTCAGCTCGTGTTGTCCGCATTAATTGGCAACTTTGCTAACAAACTTGCATGCTTTAGTCGTACAGTTTCGCATCCAATCGCAAAAAGTCACGTTAAAACTTGGTCAGTGAGAGAACACGACACTACATGAGTCCCACTGTTCCTTCCCTTTGTTTTCGAACAGCTGAGATTGATTTTAAACACCAGCGAAAAATCTTAAAAAGTTTTTTTCGGGGGGAGGGGGGGCAGGGCCTCATCACTGGGTAGGTTTCTCCGGGTTCACACAGTCATTATTGAAGAGGAACAAATACTGAAGCAAAGCACCAACAGCGTCTATGACATTCGATCATTGTCAAACACAAGCGTTGTTACGACGGCTTTATCGCCCGAAGTCCACCATAAACGTCTCCACTTGCATGAGACTACGGCAAAAGAAATCAAGCGGAACAACGCGCACAGCAACCGACATGTGGACACCACATACCCTACGTCATCATCGGAAACCGTCAGTGAGTCCAAATGTGCTAACATCGGTTACGGAAACGAAAAAAGTTCAGGAGACTCCTGCACAGCAGACTTTGCAGAGCGAGTTCAGTAGTTCACACATGAAGGACAACCGGAAAAACCTAATCTAACCTTAGTGCTGTGGTAAAATCGCTATAAAAGATCGCTTCTTCTTGTTAAAGGTGAGAATGAGTTTGGCCTCCCTACGCGCCGCTGGAAATGAATAGCTAGCTGTATCCTGATTATCTGCGAACACTAATTGAGCTGTCGCAAATTTGCAAGTGTTCGTCGTGGGGTTTGAATATGCGCACAGGCGTTGCCTTAACCTTGAGCAGGAGTAAGTTATGAGTTGCGTGGCGGACGTCGTCTTCCTAATATATGTAAGCACCTCGTCCGTTCATAAGAAAAATAAGAGCAACCGTACAAGCAAGAGTAAGTAGGGAGCTGCGACGCGGATGCTATCATCCAGTGGCGTGCAGAGGTCTAGTGATGCCCGGGGCGACTGCTTGATTGGATGCCCCCTACCAAATTCTAGTATTGAACAGTGGCGTAGGCCTATGGTGGTCATTGTTACTGGGTATGCGCTGTTTGTGACGTCACAATATGACGTCATATTCACGTTTGCAAACCAATGTTTTGGCGAAGTTTGTTGACACAACTTGCATATTCAGGGACGCCGGAACAGCGGTAGGACAGGGGGAGCAGTAAAAATATTGAGGGCAATGAAAACTTACCAAAAAACAAAAAAAATCGTTATCATTTGTGTTTGTTTCTGTTCATCAAGAATTTTGGCCTTAAAAATAATAACAGAAATTATAGAAAATCATTCTGAATTTTCTGGGTGCCGGAATAGCTGCAATAAGCTTATTTCAAGCTGATTTTGATAAACCATGAAATTACCTATGATACTGTTACGAAAAATAACCTCCGCCCCCATTGCAACCCTTTTCAAAGGGCAGAGGGGGCAATGCTCCCGCCATGCCTCCGTTCTCCGGCGTCCCTGTGCATATTATTCTACACGCACTATCTTTCCTCGTTGTAGGATACAATGTGTCGCTGTAATGAACATAAATAATCAGTGGTCTCCTGAGACAGAAGAGTTCATAACTGCAAAATATCCGGCAACGCGTTAAAACAGGGGAGTAGAACGCATTCAGTGCTATGTGAACGCAGTTCACAACTGCAAAAACACATGGCTGCGCGAATGTCTCGACGAACAGCAGTCGATCGCAATGTATGCGGTGGGGATGGGGACTCCCAGGATTGACAGTTTAAAATTTGTGAACTACACAATAATTGAGAATGCGCATATAGTACGCAAGAAACTTTTCCTTTTTATTTTGTGGGTGTTATATGTGCAACTACTGGGGGACAGAACAAATGCGGGCTTTTGTGTGCCGTTATGATCAATCCGCCTGAACTGCCAATTGGTGACAAAGCTCAAACGAAGCACATATCGCAAGCACAGGTGTGTGATGATAATAGCACAAAAAACGAAACGGGAATCCAGTGATACATCATAAAATCAGCTAAACCAAGAACGTTGAAATAGAAAAGTTTTGAAATTTGACTCAGAAAATCAGTTAAAGGTCCATAATTATATCTTCAGGGTTGATGTAATTGGGCCCAACCAAAAAAACACCCGGGTGTTTTTCAAAAAGCCCACTTAATACAAACCAATAAAACCCACCATAAATCCTATTCTTTTCCTTTGAAAAATGTACTATAAAGTTAAAAGTAAAATAAGCACCACGCTTGTACTGTAACTGTAACTTTTTTTACGGAAACAAAACGAACAGCAACGAAATTTGAAGGACTTGAAAAAAGAGAAGAAAAACGCCAACATTTTCAGTAAGTTCTACTGGTTATCTTCTTCAGCTCTGTAAATCGGTATATTTTAACCAATTTTTCTGCATTCTCTGAATTCAAACTGTTTCTGATGTTGGACCATACCAAACCATATGTTGAAAAAATACACTATATAGATGATGAACTAGCAGGGCATGTAGGCTACATAAACTTGACGTGAAACTGCAGAGTTTGTGTGGGAGGGGCTTTTCTCTGTTTGTTGTGTGCATGCTTGCCAAACCTTACCACTTTGGAGTGAATAGACCAACTCTTTGCGAAAACAAAGATGGGGTACATTTCTTTACCCTCGGATTTGCATGCCATAATAGGTATAACAAGTTATTATTGTGTGATTCTCAAAATGGTGATATTGCAAGATGCAATAAAGACAATTCAGAAGAGGGTTTTTGTGTTTTTTCTAAAAAAGAACAAAAACCTGTTTCTTTTCCAAAAAAACGAAGAAAAACGGATATAAAAAAACAAAAAATCCATGTGAATTGTTTTTTTCAAAACCCGTTTTTTTTCAACCCTGATTATTTTCCAACTCTTTTTTGTGATTTTCCCTTGATCGCACGATCTAAAACAATTGTAACGTCACTATCAATTTGATTGGGTATGCGCCGCAAACCTAAAGTGTAAGACCCTGGTATTGAAAAAGCTGAGAATTGTTGGTATTTGAATACGTAAAAATAAGTATTGACAACAAAACAATTTTCGTAAAATCAAATCCATGCAGAATGTATTAGTAGACTTACAATAGGAAAAATAATCTACTTACAGCATTTCAATTTTTGTAATTTCACTCTTTGGATGCCCCCCTGACTTTCGATACCCGCAGCCGGCGTCCCGTTCGCCCCACCCTCTCCACGCCACTGCATCATAGGCGTAGCCAGAGGGCAAAAGGGGCCTTGGCCCCACCCAAATGTTTCGAAAATATAGTGATTTTGTGCTTTGAGAGGCGTTTTTCCAAACAAAATAGTGTTATTCGCCTAAAATCAAACATTTGGCACCCCCCAAATTTTTTGCTTCCTCCAAATTTTTGGGCTGACTACACCACTGCATCATCTTCGCGCCTTGTCTTAACAGAAAAACAAGGTTGATCTGCGCACGAAAGTTAGGTTGACCAGAAAATGGCGCTGTCGCCTTGCCACTTAACAGAAACCCGTTGGCAATAAAATCATTTTGTTTATTAAATGTTGTCGCTGATCTAACGTCCTACATTCACCTTGTCACGAGTCTTCCATCAATAATTTGCACTGCACCTTGTGTGATGTAAGCAATACAATCTCATACAAGTTGTGCCCTAATTCTCATTTTCCCTGCCTTATATTCACCTGTTCCTTATCTTTTTTCTTGGGCAAATACCCAACTAGTTCGAACCTGCCCGTTATTATTTTTTGTTTAAACGCTCAGAGAATATATTCTAGAACGCAGTGGCGGAGACAGCCCAAAATTTTTGGGGGTACAAAATTTTGATTTTAGGCGAGCAACAGTATTTTCTTTGAGATACCCGTTTTCAAATCACAAAATGACTAGATATTCTAAAAATTTTGTGGGGCATGGCTCTCTGCCCCCTCCTAGCTACGCCTATGCTATAAAGAACCATAGATCTCAAGCTTGCGTTTCATGTCTATTATATTAAACCTTGAGCAAGTTCGCCACGCTTCAATTCTGGGTTTCTATAGGCGCCAGTTGAGACCCACTGGGGCAGGTCGCTGGCTTATCTCGGCTTACGTTGTTTTATAAACCTTGTTCCAAATTGTTAAGGCAAACGTAGACAACCTCCATAACAGCGTTAAATAATGATAATGAGTAAGAGTGGAGATTTGTGAAAAGTATCAGGTAGATGAAGTGAACGGATAAACACGTTGGATGAAGATACTCACCGAAACCCGCTCAGGTTACCAAAAAACTAAAATTATTCAGATACTTTGCCAAATTGATTAAAAACTATTCCAAACATTTTAGGAGCACAGGCGCGTTTTTCAGAAACTCTTAATCTACTGTTCTCAAGTCAATCTGAACCGCAAAAACATATTTGTAAAAATTTCTTTTACAAATCAAGTATGAACAACTGAGGTTGAACATGAGTTATATGCGTCAACTCGGCTTGCCTTATCAATGAACTTCCTTATGGGACGCAATTACGAAGCTTGCTGAAAGGTTTGGAAACCTCACGCGCAGCTTTTGTTTTCACACGTCAGGCATGCAAGGCCATCTTGACAGTAACTCACACTTACTCAAAAAATACAAAACTTATGCATGCTTCGATAGGACTGCTCGACAGAACGCTTAAAAACCAGCTGCTAACGGAATCAACCTAATTGTATTTTAATTTTTTTTAAATTTTGTTCAAAATTGCATTACGCTTATTGTCAAAAGAAATCAGAGTGGGGTTTTAAACAAAGACACACAAGTTGTTCCTAATCCAGGCGTCAAAAGTTGTAACGAAATAGATAAATTTGATATGGCCAAAACACATTCCTTGATATGTAATGCAAAATTCGGTAGACATTATAGGCCACACGGAGGCGTTTAAATACTAGACTGACACTGTGTGTACCACGGTTGCCAGGTCCAAGTGAACAAAAAATGCCAAACCACTTGCAAAAAATGCCACATCGCTTCATAAGATGTCAAACAAGCTGAAGCAGGCTGAATGCTCTTGGTTTTGATATTACCAGATGAGTAATTTGGCAAAAACACAGTGATGCTCGTGAACAAGGCGCCAATTATAGCATATAAAGCAACAAACAGCTATTGTACTTTAGAAAAATAAATAGAATTAAGCTAGAAACACTCTTACTTAGTTTTTACCCCTTGATATACAAGGTTCTGTGCTTGAAGCCAGAGCTAGAATAAAATATGTTACCATTTACTTTTTCTTGAAAATGCTTAAAGAAAATAGGCTGCCTACGAATGCCGGAAACAATAAATCATAGTTTCCAATCACTTGATTCTTGAAACCAAGTATTCGACATGTCATAATTTCACAAAATATCTACTACAAAAAGAAAATCTACCAAATCTGGTGGTTCTGGTACACACTTCTATCAAAATGTGCTACATTTACATTGATTTAATGTTTTTAACCGGAGAAATCTGGCAAATTGGCTTTATCATGGCTTAAAGTTACATGAATATCTGCAAAATCCGACAGCTATGTGCTTATATTAAAACATAAACATTGCTAATGGCTGCACTGATATGCACTTATTACATGATACATACAAGGATGAAGAATACCAATAATCTGCAAACAGCAACACACTGTTAGTAGATTCTTTCTTAAAAGAAACTTATGCTGTGCAGCACAACGCCTAGCCTGCTTTGCATAGACTTTTATGTTTATTTTCCGAAAACAGCACAGTCTACAGTGCTTAAGACACTGTACAATGTGCCGCAGTTTTCGAAGTGTTGTCCAAAAAAGTATTACGCCCTTTGCCCTGTGACGTCAGTTAGACGGCAAAGCCGTGATGCCAGGTTATTTTGCAAAAATAAGCAGGTAAATTTGAAAAACAAGCCAAAAATAGGTAACTTAACCGAAAAACAAGCCCAACATGCATTGGCAGGAAAATTAAAAAAAACAAAAATCAGCAAGAAAATTTTTAAATAAAAAAGAAGGGAGGCAAATCCGAAAAAACAAGCCTAAAATGAGCATATTCTCATGAAAACACGCCCAATATGCCTTTAGCAGCAAATTTCAACGGCAAAAGTGCCATAAAATTTAAGAAAAAAGCAATCCGCAAAACAGAAATCAGTAAAACACAAACCAAAAAAACAAACACATTTCAATTAAAATAAGCCCAAAAACAACCCGCAAGAATACAAGCCCAAAACAACCCGCAACTCCACAAAAAAGCAAGCCCAAATTCGCGGGAAAACCGCAAAGTTGGCAACACTGCGAAAAAGCCGCTTGTATCTTCGAGAATGGGACCGTGGTAGAAAAGAGAGGACCTCAGTCCTGAGAAAAAGTGCTATAATTCCAAGCCGACAGCAGTAACTGAGCCAGAGGTTTTAAAAAATGCCAAACCATGTTTTTTAATGCCAACACCATCAAAAGAGGCCAAAAATGCCAAACTATGACGTACATGCCAAACACCATTTTTTCATGCCAAACCACTTTCAAAAAGGCCAAATTTCTGGAATTTGACCTTAAAATGCCAACCTGGCAACCCTGGTGTGTACACAATTGACTAGAATGCATTGCCATGTAAAAGGCACGAAGCAACGTGTTTTTAAATGCTGTAGGGCAATGACACAAAGTATCGCTAAGCTTGTTTGCTGCACAATATAGAGAAGTTTCACTTGCCTCTGAGTGTCATTATCATCCTTTAGTTAAATCAAGCATTGCAGTGAAAGCAATTATTTGGGATGGACATATTTTCAAATTTTTAGTTGTCGAAGTTTGTACTCTGAATTAGTATTGAATTTGTTTGCTTTCTCTGCTGTAGCTTTAGCCTGTCAGTTTCATCCGTAAGCATTGCCTGCAAATAGCAGGACGATGCGTAGTGTTGTGTAAAATCGATTTTGAAAGCAAGCCCATTAGGCTGATTCTGCGCAAACTTACAGCAAACTTGGAACTTTTAATTACTGCAAAGCAGGACAAGTAAACCTTGTTGATTTTTCATGCGATTGAAACGTTTATTTTCAACGTCACACCGCGGAGGGGACGTATTGGCAGTTGAGTGGGCCGCATTGCTGACCAATGGTGTACGGATATGGAAATTTTGCAATCCTGATCCAATCCGAAACTTTTTCATCGACTCCGTATCCAATCCATATCTGAAAGTATAAAATTATAAACTCCGATAACCAATCCAAATCCAAAACCGCTCAATCAATTGCGCATTAGCCAATATAATTGGTATTGTCTATTTTGCCTCACGAAGCAAAAACTGTGGCTATTTTGCCTCTTGTCAGACAAAAGTTGTTGAAGTGGTCACATGACAAGTAGGCTACGATACACAAAAGACAAGGGCTAAGGTTTGAGATCGAGGTAAGTGTTAGGTTTACCCTACAGTTCACACATTGCAGACAAGAACACGTACCACTAAAAGCTTGTCTGCACTGAAACGATGACAGCACTCATCCATTAAACTGAGCTGTTACAGACGTCATGGTAATCTTAGCAGGTCATGCGTTCCGAACTTCTCATATCACCATTTGCACCAATTCATCTTCAGCTAAAGGCAGAAATCTGCAAAAGTGTTTTTGCCTGATGAAGCAAAATAGACGCTGCCAACGCATATATTTTGTCTTAAATGCCATGGTTAACTACCCACCACAATCGGATCATGATAGGCTAGATGTTGACAAGAAATGCACAAATGTTTTTCTAAATTGTACTGGATGTTATAGTTGTGCGCAATTCTTATATGCTCTAATGGATATCCAAATCAGATAATAGCTTACTGCTACAACTAGCCAAACTGTGTGTACCTGCTGGACTACTTGCAATAACAACAGCTATTGTATTGGACGCCAATTCAACAGTGACAAAGAGAGCACAAAAATTTTATGTCCACAATGTTCACTATTTTAATACTAGCAATGCAATGAATGTCTTATGCAATGTTAACCTAAATTTCTTTTTCTTTTCAACCTCTTTCAAAAGAGACTTCCAATTTCAAGAAGTCAATACATTTTCAACATGCTCATTACTTAATTTTTAGGTAAGGCAACTTCGAGTTAAACTACTAGTCAGCTATGCTGTTCACACAGAAACTGGTACTTGGTTCAACTTCAACGCTGAAGAAACATTGTAGTAATGCCTTATAGACCATTATTTTACTACAGGGGCGGAGCCAGACATTTTCATTTGGGGGGGCCACTGGAGGGGCCAGTTTTGCAACAAGGGGAGCTGTCAATGGTCTGTGTAGGACTTCAGTGCAGTGGCATGACGTCCCGCGGAAAATTTGGGGGTCCACTGGGGGGGCAGGCAAAATTTTGGGGGGGCAGTGGCCCCCCCTGGCACCCCCCTAGCTCTGCCCCTGTTTTACTATGATCTACTAGCAAATGCATTTCAAACATGAAACAAGATTCGTCTGAAACAACGACGGGCTGCGTCATAACAAAACAATAGAATCATTTTCATCTTCACACAGTTACAAACTACAGTGCATGTTGCTTGAAAATTGATATGTCGTCTTCCTCAGCCTGAAAGTTATGATCCCGAGCGGCAGGGAATATTGCATTGAAGAGAGAGAATATAGAAAAATAAATTTTAACCAATATCATTTGGAATTAGTGTATTTTTTCTTCATAAAACTATTAATCCATTCAAGTTTTCTCTATGGTCACAATTTATTTCATTTGGATAATCCGGTTCCGGATCCGGTTGAAGAGGAAGCGATATCCAATCCAAATCCAAAAAATTCCCAATATCCGGCCGGATTGGACTCCAAAATCCGGATCCTGTACACCACTATTGCTGACCCAGGATGTGTGCACCGTAATGCTTAATTAGGGTACAGACGTGACCTTCATATCACACAGAGTGGAATACAAAACCCACTGCACGTGAAATCCAAAGCGTCGAGTGATACGGCGCACCACATTAAAGAATATAAAGAAACACTCGTTTCGTGTCCGTATAAAAACAAATGGTTATCTCCGTCAGGCAGTACAAGAACTGCTTCTTCCGATCCTGCGCTTCGGAACAAAGCATCACAATTTGAGACTCCACAACACAACTTCATCACAAAATTTATTCCACCCCTATGAACGTGGTCATTTAAGTAAAATGGTGTCAAAAGATATTTGGAAAATTTTACTGATGTGAGAGGTCAAATAAATATGTTAGATCCTGCGCCATATTTAGATAAACATTAATCGATAAAAACGTGCTTGTTTCCATTTTCATCAGGCTGTTGTAGACGACACGGACATTCCATCAACATTTCAATGGATCAAAGGTAACTGCTCCTTACAGAATGACTAGCAACTGAAATATGAATTGAAGGTATAAATGAACTGATGTTTGACTGTATTTGCAATCCTGCTGACAAACTCCATCAAGCTTTGCAAAAACTTAGCTATGCCTTTAGTTCAGGGGTAGGCAATTAGCGGTTTGTCAGCGGGCTAAATGTGGGCCGCCACACCGTCTTCAGAGGCCACCGGAAACATTCAAGAAAAATCTTCAAATAGGAAAATTCCTCCAAATCTTGTCACAGTAAATGTTAGTGTTAACGTTAATTTGAATCGAGACTTGCTTCAATTTCCACTAGAAAGAACGGCCCTCTGCTGTACGTGGCCTTCTCAAAGTCCCCCCGAGTCATATTAATTGACCACCCCTGCTTTAGATGATTGAAAATAACCCAATCTTGCAACAGACATTAGTTTGAGAATAGAGGCTAAAATGTCCATAGTATGCCATGGATTGATCCATATTCTAATTATTACTGGATTACTCGTAGAGATGCCTGTGAAGCGGAACGGCCGGGTCGTGTTCGCACCGCTTTAGGGTGGGCTTGATCCCGGTAACATCAATTGCGTGAATGACGGAAGTTGTTGGTGATGTCATCGCCCCAGTCGTTTCGGCCAAAGACAACTCTCACTTCCATTCGTATGGAAGTCAATTTTAAGTGTCGCCTTTGCTTGATCTTTTCCTTTCTCCTTTCTTTGGCCGCCTTCTCTTTGCGCTACATGTAGTAGTCACGTATGCGTTACTACTGCACCTGAAATTCGGAAAAATTAGAAATGCCACATAAATCACCCGCTTACAAAAAGAATGCAGACAGCAAGCAAAAACACACCAGAGTGACTCATCAAAGCATCAGTCTCTATACCTGAATCACTGAAATCAAACACTAATGTAACTCGACAGGAAGTACAAGTATTAGTGAAGCAATGTTATCGATGCGGAAAAAGGTGGCATATTACCCACCGTTGTCCCATAACAATAAAAGAACGTACAGCAATGTGTATTTTCAAATAAATTTGTTTATTTGGACTGATGTCAGTGCACGAGAAGGAAGACATAACACGTATTAGACTTAGAAGTTCAGTGCCATGGCGTAGTGATGCGATGCTCCCGAAAATTAGGTTGTTGATCCCTATTTTAAGGGACAACAAAAAAGGATCAACCAAGTTTCATTCGTCCACCTAACTGGGGATTCGGATGTTTTACCCATAGCCTGTAAATGCTAGGCGTAGATGTGAACATGATGAAATGTACTTCGAGTTACTTTTTTCGTGGGAATCCTATGGGAGAGGACAGAAAAACGTGTCCCATGGAAAAACTTACTACTCTGCACAAACTCCATAGTAATGAACACGACCCGTACACCAAATGTCACTTCGTGCTGCACGCAAATCTATAACAAGGTCTCGTCCATTCGCTTGTTTTCACGTCCAGCCATCAATGGCGTTTCATTGCAGCCACGGACAGATGAAGGGGAGTCATGGCATAGATTGCCTTTCTCTGATTTAGTTTCTTCGCCATCCACAAACAAATCCTTTGAATCAGCTTCTTTCACCTCAAGCTCAGGAACACCAAAACGGAAGAATTTTTTCAGTTTAGAAGGAAAAATCTTGTTATCCAATATAGGCATGAACAATTGTGGATCCATGTGTTTAGGTTTGTTCGGACCTGAAGAAAAAAACGTAGGTGTTGCCCAGTGCATATAATCAACCCCCTAAACCAGCTATGTCCAACCCAAATGGCTTACTGAGCCAAAAATTGTCGCTATCTTAACCAGGGCCGCACATTGAATAACATATGAGGACCGCACACTGAATGGCTTACTTTGATCTTAGCGAACTAAATTTAGCTGAAGCTAATGTCCTGAAAGCGTTCGAATCCTAACTGCAATGGTAACAGATGTGATAAAGTGATACTGAAGACCACCTGCAACAAAAATGTCAAATTGAAGATCATCAAAACAAGGACAAGTTGTCAGTATGCGGGATACTTTTACTACAGCGAAAACATGAACTGGCCGCACAAAACCTTCAACTGGGCCGCGGGTTGGACGTAGCTGGCCCAAACAAAGCGCAAAATACTAATGTATGGAAATGTCAGTATCACACAGACAACATGTGGTCTACAACATGTTTGTTTGAAAACCTATTAATGTCTCGCGTTAATTGTGGCTTTATGTTTTGAAATTGAATCACGGCTTTATGGTATGGGGCACTAAATATAATATCCACCAGAAGTTTAGAGAAGCTGCTTTCCTCAGGACAAAATGTTCGACGTTCTACTGAGACATACAAGCATTGCGTAGTTCCCATGACGCGATCAATCAATATTAAATCTCTCATTGCCGGTCGTTGTTCTTAGTAACGTGTTTAAGTGTTGTCATTTTCCTTGGTCTTTGAGCCCAGCTGTTGGTAGGCTATAGTGAGCCCAAGAACTTTAAGCTTTGTTTTCTTGCGCAAGATGCTGGTACTTTTATCACTGCAAAGTGACAAATCTAATTTCGAAAATTCCAAGGTCCGTAAGAAAAGGCATAGTAATCCGGAAAGTGTTTTGCGGTTTTCTATGTACTTTGCCTCCATTTACAAACTTGCAACTTTCCACAAATGCTCGTTATGTACGATAGCCAAAGTTTGGGTAGCGTTGAGAATAACAATTTTTCTTTGAAGATTGAGCGACCTGCAACGTTAGTAAAATAAACCTGTTTACTGCTCTTTGTTAAAAGTCAAGCTGCATATACGGGTGATCATATCAACCATTTGCACAATGTTATCAGTGAACTGTTGCGTTCTTTAACAAGAGCAATGGTCCTAAGCGATGCAGCCAGGCAACATATAAAACACGGAGCAAAGTTTCCAAAAGCTTGTTTTGAAATTTGTAATTACAACACATACAGTATACTGAACAAATGTATCAGCCTGAATTGATATTTTTCCGAATTGCGTTTTCTAGCCTCGTTTGTCAAAATACAACCAATTCCCTTGGTTTTGCACATGTAACAAATTTAGCGAGCAGAAGCATTAACTTCAAGATCATGTCATTCAACGATATGTTAAATGTAACACAACATCGGACAAATTTGCGAAATGAGTTTTTTGTTGGACAGAAAAGCAATATTTATTCAAAATGATTGGACAGATTTATTGCCAACAGTGCATACCAGACATAAATTTCAACTCTGCAACAATAGCCGTACCTGAACTTACTGGAAACAGCTTTTACATCTTACTTCCTGCGAAAGGTGCCATGGATTATAGGCAAATCATTTCTATCCGTCTCTACGTCCGTATCAAACAATTCTAGCCGTCTAAGGAACTGTTTATTCGTAGCTGAGCACGTTGACACACAGGTGAATAAACTAAATAACGTAAATGGTATTTATTTCATTCATTTTCCTGTCCGCTTTTCTTCCAGGGAGGGTCGCGTGGGCAACAGCCCTAAGAGGACTCGGAATACCTCACGGTCAACAGCTATTTCAGATAATTCTGCTGGCTAAACACCAAGACGGCACCAAGCAAGGTCACAGATGTAGTCATTCAACTTAAAAAAAAACTTTCAACTTTTTACAAAAATTGAAGACATTCATTCTTACTATACAAGACAACGATCAAGTATTGAATATGGCATTCCTCGGACTAGATTAAAAATAGCTCAAAAGTCATGTACATATACAGGAATAGGAATATGGTCTTCCTTAGATCCAACAATTCGTTTAATACCAAATTATCACCTATTTGTTACTAAATTAAAACATAAACTTCAAGAAGAGCAATGATATCACCATTGAAAATCAACAAAACTAATATATGATTACTTCCAAAACACTGCAATTAAATAATTCTGTGTTATGAAAGGGCAGATGTTGTTTTCCAGATATGCTCTGGCAATGCATGACGTGCTAAATTTAGTTATAAAGTTTTATTAACATTACCTAGCCTAGATCGTCATTATTGAAATGCACTACTATTCAGTCTGGTCTTGTTTCCTTTTTTCTCTCTGTTATAACTTATTCAACAGGGCATCTGACTAGAAAACCATGTGGTTATTTCAGATGTCCTGGGAACAAAATAAATGGTGTTCTAACGTGGTTTGTTTTCTATGTCATGATTTGATGTTTGTTTATGGTTGTTCCCAAATAAACTGACACTGATACTGAACTAAGCCTTGGACGATCTCTGGGCCGCTCTCCCGTGTGTTTAGTCAGCAGGACTTGCCTCCCCAATCTTTCCTGGGACATTCTGGACACATGGCCGAACTAACGTAGCTGGGATCTTTCGATTCGGAGAAGTGGCTCTACATTCAGGGTTCTGCAAATTTCACAGCTGCGTATTTTGTCGCGAAGAGCCACACCAGCGGCGTAACGTTAGGGGCACTGCCCCGAGCGCTGAATCACTGGGGGCTCCAAAAAAGTCCCAGCAATATCGCAAGTTTTTTCTTCAATGCAGCACATTCACTCCCAAAAGACCTTAGGTTAGAAGATGGAGGCGCCAAACTCGTTTCTTGCCCCGGGCACCATCTAACCTCGGTACGCCCCTGTGTCACACCGTGGAGTCTTCGCAAAAATCCCATCTCTGGCACTTACACCAGAGTTAATATTCTTTCGGTCATTACCCAAGATTCATGGCCGGAAGAAGGATCGATTTAAAAACTAACAGCTTTGCGGTGTTTGAAAGCGCCCGTTTTATGACCACAGAGCGATAAAGCTCAAGCAGGACTGCGTTAACTTTACCAATCCGTGTATCAATAACCTCACACCACCTTCTGTCACTCGTAAAAAGGCCACCACCCCTAGGTACTTGAAGTTTCCCACCTCCTGCAGTGCATTGCCACTCACTTGCAGTATACACTGCCTTGGGTTTGTGGAGAGGCATAAAACCTTGGCGTTTTTAGTGCTGATTTTCATTCCGGCTCGGTCGCACGCAGCAGAAAACCGATCGAGTGCATGCTGAAGACCCTGTTGACAAGATGCTATCAGTACCAAATCGTCTACAAAAGGTAAGCAGCTGATCCTACAGCTCCTAACTGCGACACCCTCATCGACTCTGCTGGGACAGTCTCTTCAATTCATGTAGTGTAGACTATGAAAAGGAGCGGTGACAGCACACACCATTGTAGGGTTCCAACGGTGGACGGTCGTGATTTAACTTTTCCGACATTGACACAAACTTCTCAGCAGGAATACAGTGACTCGACGGCTAGTAACAGGCGGCCGTCAACACCAGACTCCCGCAACACTCCCCAAAGCTTTTCACAAGGAACACGGTCGCATGCTTTTTCGAGTCGAAAAAGCATATGTAGTAGGGTTGTCAGATGGCCGGTATTTCACCGGCCTCTCCACTATTTTACTACTACTTCAGCAGAGGCTGGTAAAATGCCGGTATTTTGAAAATCAGTGTCTGAAGCCGGTATTTTGAAAATAAATAATTTTCCGTAACTTCAAAAAGAACTAACGCAGAATTTCTCAAATTGACTCTAGTAGTGAATCTTGGCAGGACAGTTCGTTCAGCAATGTTTATTTGCTGCTGTTGACGCAATCCATGGTGCGATTATCACGTCACAAACACACCGAAATGTGATGAGCCAGCCAACATACGGGCAGATTATTAATTGTGGCTTAACAATACTGATTGTCTCTCTGTTTTCCCTGTGCCGCTTGCGAATTGCCACACAGCTTAGATCTTGCACTGCTGACAAATCAAAATGGCCGGTATTTTTACAAATCGCATCTGGCAACCCTAATATGCAGACGTATTAGACATACTCCTAAGATTTCTCGAAAATTATCTGGGGAGCGAAATTTCGTAACTAGGTATCATTCAGCTTTGGTTCAAATTATTTCGCGGCATAGATTTTTCAAGGCAGTTGGCAACGTACTGCAGATGTTAATTATTTAAAATTCCTTAAAAACATCGCGGAAAGCACAAAAGGCCCTCGCGGGCCACATGCGGCCCGCGTTTTTGAGATCCTGTTGTAGACGCTATTAAATTAACGGTCGTTCAGACGGCAGTATTTCCCTTGTGTATTATTTGATACTGCGGCGAAACAACCATTACACTTATTGTTTTCCTGAAAATCGGTCAGGTATCGAAATTTAGTGAA
>Ga0210059_1006371_pt1 | contig 18949 bp, 12 predicted proteins | sample Ectturendosymbi2_FD_188042 | JGI IMG/M metagenome (GOLD analysis project Ga0210059, IMG submission 188042) | Ecteinascidia turbinata endosymbiont from Florida, USA - Sample 2 (SPAdes) (version 2) | ecosystem: Host-associated > Tunicates > Ascidians > Unclassified | place: Key West, Florida... | reverse complement strand
TCACTGTTGCGTAGCCAACGTCACGGAGCAACGATAGTGCCAACCAGAATGAGCAAATGGAAATTTCAGTGATACAAGCCCCGAACGGTTGCATTCACAAAGTGTAGGTTGCGTGATGAGCCCAAGGACGCTGCTGATCTGGAATGGCCCCTGAGTGAAGGTATGCAAGTTAGTGCGCTGCCGCCTGTCTGAATAGCCATGATCATCTCTTGTTGAAGCGTCAAGCTGCTTAAATTGCCAAGTGTGACGTTTGTGGCACAAACAGTCACAATTGGTGAGCAAAAGGTCTGCCCGGAGTCGGAGTCGTTAAAATTTTCTACGACTCCGACTCCTCAGGTTGAAAATCGTTCCGACTCCTACTCCTCGACTCCGACTCCACAGCCCTGGGCTCAAGTGCAGTTGAATCGTCATAAATATAAATCGTCGCATCACAGAAGAACACGGCCGGAGTACTTTAGAAAGTTAGTATCGTGCAGGTGTACGGCCACATGGCAGAACGCTACGTTTGGAAGAGACACATTCCAGTTCAAAAACTTTCCATGTTGTAGAGCATGCAAGGGCTCGCGCCCCCTTGGAAATTGCTTGACGCCCCCCTGGGGAGGCGCGACCCCCCGGTTAAGAACCACTGATCTAAACTGACCAACTTGCAAACTGATTTGGAAAAGCTTTCAGATATACACCATCACAACGTTCGCATTAGTTGTAACCAGCTGGTTTTTGGAAATGAATAACATTTATTCTACAAATGCATTTGCATTCGTTTTGTTTGTTCGTTTTTTTTGTGCTAACTAGATTGCCTGTTAATATTTTATTAGCAGTGAAATTAATTTCAAAGCAAAATAATATTTGTAGATAACGCAAAAATTATAGGTAGGGAGCGAATTTCAAAAAAGGTCCTGCAGGGGGGCGATTATACAAAAAAGTTTGAAGACCACTGTTTTACTGTGTATGGGGATACCTGGTAGAAAGACAGCCAAATAGAAGTGTGGAAGCAGGCTAGTCTCAGTGTGTGGAAGCAGAACAGAACCAATGCAAAAGAATAAAAACATCTTGAAATCACTTGCGGCCGTAATTCATTAAAATTCCTGTAATGCGGCCGGCAATAGCGAAAAGGTTGTGCACCACTGGCTTAGGCCTATAAGCTCGGGACGAGACTGTAAATTGTAAATTGATAAAAACGTTTTGCCCATATTAGTAAAGATTTTTTGAAATCGTTTTTTTCGATAAATCATGCGTTTCAAATGTTCCATTGCGGGAAATGGGCAACAACCTAGATATCCTGTAATTACGTTTGTGCGAAAGTAGTGTCAAACGTTAGCCTACTCCTACTAGCAAGCATTCATATCTAACCACTAACAGTTCTTCAGGTTCCATATCTGTTGAGCAAAAAATGAGATAATGCGTAACTCTCATAAACGGTATTTACTTCTCTCTTAAATTACAGTTATTTTCTAACTTCATACAATTTGAACCTCACCTATGTTGAATCGTGATGCAAAAGCAGCAGCCTCTAGTCTGGGGCACAGGTTTGCTATTATATACAATAGATGGCACGTTACATTGCGTCAAATTATAGTTTACAATACCTCGATTTCAAGGCTGGTGTTGGTGTGGCTAATCAACGTTTTTCTACTCTGAGTCAGTGACGGATGGTCGCCTATGTTCTGGCATTTCGCGTTCTGGATTGCACTTGATTTTATTATCGAAATATGCTTGCATTACCTCAAGCTTTTGTGGTTGGTCAGTGGTTTACTAAAATAAGTACAGCTATTTCAGTAAAGTCCAGTTCCTTTTATTCAGTGATCAAACCCCCTTACTTGATATGAACATTTTGCAATGAACGTGAATCACTGCAATACGCATTGTCTAACACAGTGGTTCTCAACCTGGGGTTCGAGAACCCCCAGGGGTTCACGGAAGATTTCCAGGGGTAGGCTACTTGGATGGCAGTTGAGTTTTCATGTATTGCTATGTTTTAACATACTATTCTAGAGGAAAATGCGGGCCGATTGAAAACTCTGTTTAGATTTTTTCATGATCTTGCGTTATTGTGATGCAATTATGTGAAATCCGTGGCTTTGCCAGATAACCTGGTGGTTTGGGTTGATTGTTTTATGGTTCGGGGGTACTTAACGGGAAAAAGGTTGAGAACCCCTGGTCTAACAAAACAAAGTAGCCAAGCCTAAATGCTGTCTATGGAAATGAATCCTTCCCAGCAAAGAATCAACACGAAAATCTTACAGAGTATACATTTCGCGTAGAAGGTAGAAATCATCAGCTCTTCAAACCTAAATGCATGATATATTCGTAAACGTAGTGGACCACTTCATGCAACAAGCATAACATTATTGGCGAAGTATACGCAAACAGAGCAAGATAACAACCATACGAGAATGCACTTTGCAGCTACTGCAAGCAGCAAACCCCATTTGCACATCGACGCCTTCGCTGCAATTCATTTTTGACAGTTTATTAATGCAGACTGGGTAGATGCAGCCGTAGAGCATACGCATCTTATGCAGTTGGAGCGAATTCGACTCTTGCAAGATCTCACCAAAATATTGTGCTTGTTGCTTCTGCCTTAGGCTGGGTACTAAAAAGGAGCAAGGCAAAGCATTTACGAGCACTGCTCCAAATGGCTCGCAGCCACTGCGGCACTGACTGAGTTTGCGCAGTCAGGCCACGTGGCCTGGTGATTGTGTACGGCACTGTTCGCTTGAAACTTGCGAAATCTATTCAGAACAACTCTATTATGAAGAAAATCAAATCAAGAAAAAATACAATTTAACTCTGGTGGTGCACTATGGGATGTGCGTCTCGTGAATTAACGGCGGTGCGCCTCGTTTATGAGTAAAACGACAGCTTGCAAAATGTACTTCAGCAATATTGCTTCTCACCTGCAGCAATGCATAAGTGATGTTACACCTGAGTATTACTCCATGTTCAATGGCTTGCTACCGATAAAGGCAAGTTTTTCTGTGGCCTTGTGTGGTATGGCGTTTCCGAATATTATGAGCTAAGGTAATTTCAGTGCCGTTGGGTAACTGCTTTACTTAAAAATTAGCTTACATGCAACACTCAGTCCTTGACACACTTATACGTAGCCCACATAAAAACATAGGTTTCTTCTGGGCTTAATTACAGGCGGAATTTTCAACATGTTTCACGATGTAGCATCAAAAAGTTGGAGAAATGTTCTTTTGAAAAGAGGTTTTGCTCCAGGTTCGAGATACTTGAAAAATCTTTTTGTGTAAATTTAACAAGTTTCAAAAATAGTATGTGGTAGGTGTTTCCCTTCGCTCCCCCAACTACAGAACTAGATATAATTGACCGTCATCACTATAGTCTTCGGCTGCACGCTTCGCCAGAGCTGTCATTTGGAATTTGGATTCGTCAGTGGTTACGTGACAACGGTTACGTGCTTGTCCAGACGTCGCCACGATCTCACGTGCTATCAGCTGTTGCTATAAACGGAAGCGTAAATATTGTTACCGGCTGCACGAGCAATACTTAAGGCTTAACAACTTCAGCGAATTGACACTGACGCAAACACATTTCTTTGCTCAGTTGGTGAAGGTTCAGGCTTGAAAATATTTAACCAAGATCCTTCCGGAATCTTTTATCGACATAAACAGTAAGCAGAAGTGGCTAAACCGGAAAAGCTGCTCGTTACACGATTGCATTACTTTTTAAAAGTCATCCAAGCCGTTTGAATAAATGAGCACTATCTAAGTTTATGGTGCTTTTTGCGCATCAGGGACTTTTTGACAAAAACGGAAGCTCAATGCATAGCGAAAGCTATACAATGTCGTATAAACTAAAATAGTTTTTGTTCGTTTTGCAGTCGAAAATGTTTCCAAACCATTCATAAAACAAAGAGCAAAATTTTGCAGTGTAGGTCAAAGATATGTTTTCAAACTTTATGACATTATTATTCCACGAAGTTGCACAACACGTTGAATGTCTTTCGGATCATAATTCATCATCTCCAAAAACATGTTTCAGTGTGCCAAATATTATAGTTCAAAATTTCTCAGGCGGTAGACGTGGCATCCAACTTATGCCAATGGCTGTCTGAGCAGCAATTTTTAAACAATAAATGAAGCTCAACCGACACTGAGCCGACTGGTTGAGTTGTAAACCCGTTTTCTTCAGTTCAGCAAATGAAAAGCATACCCCAAATAGCGCCAGCTCCTCCCTTCAAAATCTGCACAGAGTTGTGAAGACTTTGTGATTAGGTAGTTTGTTCAATAAATTAGACCATCATCTGTGTACTGTTGTTTTCCCAACCAGAGATGTCCGAGCAGCGGCAGTGGCAAATTAGAAGAAACAAAAGTCTTAACCAATAGTTTTGTCTCTTTGCTAAATGTGTTCATTTGACAAGACTCGAGATTTTTACACTAGAAGACTTTTATGCAAATTCCATAAACCAGAAACTAAAACGGACACGTTTGTTGTTAAAAGAACAAGCAAATCAAACTGGTAAACTAAACATAGCTTGTAGTATCTTTGCTGAAGTAGTATACAGTCATTGAAATTAAGCAGTATAAAGCTGTTTGCATCATTTGCTGTACTTACATTGTGCATTGCGACGTTTAAGTCCTTGTTACGTTTTCACGTACAACAAGTTCACAATTGTGTACTGGAGTTCAATGCAAAAGCGCAGATATATTGGGGTGATAGGCTATTTTACAAGTTCCGTAACAATTTTTGCCTCAAAAAGAATAATAGAAATTTTAGAAAATCATTCCATATTTTGTGGATTCACAAAAAGCTGTAACAAATTTATTTTAAGACGATTTTAACAGACCACGAAATTGCCTACGATACTGTTTGTGAAAAATCCACCTCCACTCCTGTTGCTCCAGTTTTGGAAGTTCAGGGAGGGAAATACCTCTGACATGCCCCCATTCTACGGCGTCCATGTTGCGTGTTGCCAACACATCGTGTACTTAAACGCTCGCACTGCTAACTGGTCTTCAGTTCAAAATCACTTGTAATACACTCAAACATGACATTCACCCATGATTTATTGTTACCATACCAAAACACAAAACAGAAAAATACACTAATGCAGTAGCCCCCAGGAACAGAGTAAGCAAATAGAGAAGTAAGGATTTGCATGGTCATGCATAGCTTGCATTTTGTCTAAAGTAAAACAAAAACTGAAGTCTGGTGGATTATTTCAGCTCTCAACAAGGGAGTGTCGCATGGTGCGTTTCGCCTTAGAAATGTATCAGTTCGGTTTCGTTTTACAGCAGCCTATCAGCAAACTGGCAAATGGAGCGCAATGTTCCGGTCGTCGGGTTTTTAAATGTTGTGGTGGTAAAAACTGAAATAAAAAACATGCTAAGACATACAAAGACTTCCGTGGGAAAGAACGCTTTCAATGACTATGCAAAACATGTCCTGCCGTGAGCAGTGAGCACTGCTCAGGAAGCACTGTTGTGAACCTCACCAGATTCAAAACTAAGTGTGGCAACAAGGGCTCAATGAACAATTTCGGAACTCGGCAGCTGAGGCCACACAAACAGCAATAAAAACCATGATATTAACGATATTAACACACAATACTAGGAAAACGAACAATGAAGCAAAGTAGCATTAAACACATAGGCGCAGCCAGGGAGGGCCAGGGGGCCACGTCCCTCCCAAATTTTTAGTATATCTAGTCATTTTGTGATTTGAGAGGCGGTATCGCAAACAAAATGCTGTTGCTCGCCTAAAATCAAACATTTTGTCCCCCTTCCAAATTTTTGCTCCCCCCAAAGTCTTGGTCTGGCTACGCCACTGATTAAACACTGTGCACACTCGACTACAACAATCAGCGAACGTCACAAAAATGTAAGCGCTCCCAGGAATGCTTCTTACAAAACCCGGGGCTCGATTTACGCGTTGAGAGAAAAGCACGTCTACTAAAACTCTCAAACATTACAAGCGTATACTTTCCACGATGGGTGTAAGCAAGGAATCGATCAGCAAATTTTTAATAGGAAAAAATCGATTTCACGTAAAATTACGCATCCTCAGTCCTGAAAATTGCAAGCAAAGCTTACGGGTGAAAAGTTGAAAGGCTGAAGTAACAGCAGAGAAAAAACAAACTCAAGACTAAAATCAAATTTTCGTAACACAAGCTCATAAATCATAACATCTTAACAAACTGACTGACGTCAAGAATACTAGTGGCGACATAAAAAACTGTGACTCATGAAATAAGTGTTTACTCAAAAATTAAAAAGACGTTTGCTCAATTAAATAAGTGACTGAAACATCTAACTAGTTGGTGCTAATGGTGAGCATCAATACCAGAGTGACGCCATCTCGTCGTACATGTGATACACGTTCTAACCTGCCTAAGAATCACCAGAAAAGGTAATACAGGTGCATCAAGGCGAATTCTCTTCCTGATGAAATCCCGTTCCTCACTACGTGGTAGAGATGAACGGACTTAGGTTTTTCAAATCCAAGTCTAACAATTTTATTTCAAACTCCAATCCAAATCCGAAAACTGACAGTTTGGAAATCCACATCCTGTTTAAGTCAAAAATTCTACCACTGTATTTAGGTTATATGCAAACCAATTCCAACATTCAAAGACAGAAAAACAGCTTGAAAACTAATTCAACCGAAACTTATGCTGGACTTTTGGCTCACAACATCATAAGAATTGACACTTCAAAGACTTCAAGTTAATCGCTATTAGTAGCAATGCAATGGGAAGCTCACAGCATGGCACGACCATGATAATAGCGTGTAAGATATCAAACCAGAAAGATTAACAGGAATACAGCGCAAGCGGTTCATTAGCAATAGGCTACACATATAAGAAATGATGAAGTGTGCTAAATGTTACTGCCAGGTATTCTAGTATGTACTACTGTACTGAACATAAAACAACCATGAGCCCTGAAAAGGAACTGGTCAATGAAAGTCGCACCAATACCGTAACGTTGATGACATGATACATAAGAGAGCATACTTTTAACATTGGTCATAGTCAAGATTTAGACAAACACGATGCACAACCCCGACGGATGTGAGAAACTTCACTGAACCAATTTTTACAGATTAAATGCAGCAAGATGTATTACTGAAACTGGTCCAAAAGTTGCAAAGTTCAAAACAAAATTATCGAGTCCAAATCTGGTTAAGAAGGAATTATAAAGTCTAAATCCAGTCCAAATCCACCGAAAAACGAAAAATTCGCAGGATTTAAATCCAAATCCTTGTACATCTCCGCTACGTGATGTATCGTATGTCAGTGTTACCATTTAACGTTTTACCAATACAGGGTACAAAAACGTTTTAGCAGTCACCAACATGCCACAAATTATTTTTCTGTCAGGCATGAAAAAGATACATGGATGTCGTTGTGTTCCGCGTTGGATAACGCGGTTCAGCAGAACGTTTTATTGCGTAATGATTGCTGTTGCAAGCACTTGCAGTTTTAGCTGACATGTTGCAGTAGAAAGCATGTATTAGTTTACTGTCTTGTTCATATAACATAGCTCAGTGTGGTCCAACTACTTTTGACCTGCGGGCCATTTTACAAAAGCGTGACAACTCGTGGACCACTTCTCATAAAACGATGTGTGAAAAACAGATTGACAAGATTTAAAATAGAAAAAGGAAAATAGGGGAGTGAAGTCAGTGTGTCATTGAAATTATTACACAATAGCCATAAAAATTTGTTACATATCTTTATTAGTGCAGTGCCTGTGGTTGAGGCTTCTCAGACAGTGTTGTTCCTATATCAATACCAATTTGTCAGTGGTAGCAAGTCGGAGACTATCGACCAGTGCTCCGTCTGCCATTCGATTTTCCTTTTTGGATTTGACTTACTTCATAGTAGAAAATGTAGCGTACTCTCACACACAGGGGCATAACTGACAGGGGGCAAGGAGGCGAGCCGCCCCGCCCCCTGACAAGCTAAATGAAAAAACTGGGCCCCCTTTAGTTGATATTTTGATATTCTTTAGGTTGTTGTTTTTTGCGTTTTTCAGGATGTTTTTGTATTTTAGCTAGTATTGACATCCACGACATCCAGAGCTTCACTATCATATCTTAACTTTTTCTGCATTTTGGCTAGTGAGCCCCCTTCAGCTAAGCTTTCCCCCCTGGCTCAAACCTCTAGTTACGTCACTGCTCACACATGCATGCGCTTCTAAACGCCGAGTGCATTTTTATTTCGAAATCTTTCACTTTGGGAAACCCATCTGTGTTGAATAATTTCTAGAAGCTCTCTACGGTCTAGTCCAGAGGTCTCCAAACGTTTTTGTTAGTGAGTCGCACAAGCTATTACACAACAGTTCGAGGGCCGGACATTTTACGTAATGAGATTGTTTCGGGATATGTTACTTTCTACCAAATCCATAAATCTTTTGTAAATATATTATTTTTTCATTATTAACAAAATGTCTTCGTGAGCCGGATGAAATGTCTTCGCGGGCCGTAGTTAGGAGACCCTAGTCTAGTCTAACGCCGGTAATATTGTACATTATTATTATTGAAAGATGTTATGCGTGTTCTAATTAAGCTCGTGGGCCATAAAAATTCTGTCCTCGGGTCACATGTCACATGACTACGGTTCGCCAGTTGAATAGCCCTGCATTTTGGGAGGGGCTCAGAATTGGGCTGCAACGGAACTGTTCACACCTATTTGTAATTGTTTGATGTGCAACTCCATATTTAGATAAAAATGTTTGGCATTATTCGCTTAGTAGTTGCTAAATTAATGTGGTTTTATCACTGGTGCGAAGCGATCAATGAACTGCTCAAACAATTGGTTTTGGACTAACTACATTTGTTTTGTTGTTTACTCAGACAGTGCCCGGGCTCTACCCCATCCCCATAATTAAGTGAAGCATTTGGAGCTTATAAGAAAAGTGGAATTAATTTAGGAGTTAATTACCAGGATTCAGGTCTGTGGTGAGTCTTGCAACAAATCATAGGCCTACCTTACTCAGTCACAAGTCATTGGTGGGTATTAATTTAAAATAGGATATGTTGCATGAAAAGGTGAAATTTTAGTTTTACCCAATTGAAGCTCGTTACATCATTCGACAAATATTTTGTTTTTGTGGAATAGCGTATGAGTTTTTGGGAACTAATTATCGCATACCAAACGGTGGCCAATGGGCCCCTTCAGCTAAGTTTGACCCCTCCTGGCTAAAACCTCTAGTTACGCCACTGCTGACACCATCCATCTTCATTGTGACACATAGCAAGAGCGATTAAATCTGAAGAGGCTTTTTAAGATCGAGCAAGCGAACGTTAAACTTATCGAGATTATCCTGGGTTTTTCTGGTCGAAACTTTAACTTAGACTGTTTTAACACAGTCTGCGCAGACACACAACAGCCTTTCTTTGTTTCAACTTTACATAAACTGTCATAAGCAGCTTTCACGAAAACGTTTTTAACGTTGAACTAGAAACAACGTAGTCCAGTGTTTTTCAACCTTTTTTGCATCACGGACCACTTTATGCAATAAAAAAATTTTGGGGAACACCAAACAAAATTTTATAATCACAATTATGATGTTTAGTTCTGTTTTGCCTCTTTTAATTCATTAAAATTAACAAGAAAGTTCTATTCGTTTGCTCCTAAAACTAATTACTTTCACGAAAGAAAACATATTTACGCTCATTGGGTTAAACTAGTGATTTTCGACCGGTGTTCGATGGAACACTAGTCAAACTTATCAAATTTCCTGCGGAACACCTGACGATCTTTCACGGAACACTAGTTTTCCGCGGAACACCGGTTGAAAATCACTGACGTAGTCTATCTGTACGCATCTGCAAAGCGATTGCACAACACTCCACAGCACATTTCATTATGACGTAAATTTCCCCGAGAATTCCAACGCACAAGGGCAAAGCCAGCGAAGTTAAGTGGGGAAGGTCAAGACTTTATTAACAATTAACAATTGGCCTTGTTCTGACGTAACCACAACTTTACAAAAACTGCAATAGTGTCCAAACGTCCGCCATTCTTTTTGGAAATTAACGAATCATGATATTACATGCTTAATCTACCGGCTCTGCATTGAGGGCAAAAACCAGAAGAGTGAAAGTCAAGGGTAGAGTGACGGCTTTAACTTACTGATACAATATATACTGTGGGGCCCTTACGAATGGTTGAGGTCCCCCGAACGGGGGGTTCGGGGCTGCCTTGCCACGGCACTGGGTGTAGGAGCAGGCACATTTTTGGGGATGCGAAAGATTTTTGCCCGAATTCTCCCAAACCTTCCCGGAAAAAAACTCCACAAAAGTGACCTTCAAAAATCTCTTCATGTGATTTTGGGCGCCATTTTTTTCAAATCAAAGCATGTTGGGCGCCACATTTTCAGAGATTTTGCGAAGGTTTGCAGAGATTTTGCCCACATTTCCACGGATTTTGCCCGGATTTTCACCAAATCAAAACTTTTGAGGGTGCGCTTGCATCCCCTGCACTTCCGCTTCCTGCACCAGTGTGTCTCTCCAATCCAGTACTTAACGCGAAGGCATCCTAAAGTTTTTGGGGGCTCCTGCTACCGCCGTCTCGCATTAATCAATCCTAGTAATTATGAACTCAAGTACTCAAACGACGGGATTTTTAAAATGGGAGCATATTTCCAGCTTGCGATCAGGGTTGCCCCTAAGACTTTTTCCAGACTGCCTGTGCCCACCGCTTGGCACTAAGAAAAAATCGCTCGGGTTTTGCTTAGCTTTTTCATCTGACGTTAAGCCCTCTGGTATGCCTTGCCAATGGAGGGTAAAAAGCGAAGCACCAGGACTAAAAACCCAAGAGGATCACTGATGCATTAAAAAACTTTTATTACAGCCATGATTACTAGCAAATAAGATCAGGCCCGTAACCAGGGAGGACGCAGAGGAAGCGAAGCCCCCCCTGCAAAAAAATTCGCCCCCTCTGGAAAAATATGTTGGGCATAGTTTAAATCTAATGGACGCGGTTTAAAAGTTTTGGGCCATTCTCAGAAAACTATTCGCCCCCCCTGGTGTTCCAAGCTGGTTACGGTCCTGAATGAGACCCTCGTTAAAACTGAAACTCCATAAAAACATACAACCTATTTCAAATAACTGCTTGAAGAAATATAGATTTTTGTTTACTTGCATGCAATTGTTATGCAACACATGTTGGTTTTCGTATAGCTTCGAATAAGGCGAAAGTCACAGCGACGACGGTTCGCGACAGTGGCAGATACGCAAATATTGGAGAACTGAAGAACTGGTTCTAGGACTGCAGCCACCTAGACAACTGCCACTGCCATCGGTGTCATTACATCTTCACAAACATTCTTAAGTCTGTGCAAAGCTTAATTTTTTATCAGCCTTTTGAAATTTTTCACAGCCAACTGTCACATGATTGCACCGTTTTCATTCCACGCACTCATAAAACGCGTTTTCTTTCCTTCAATTAAGTTCTGTGCATTCTTTTACCCTAGCTTTTGATTTGTAAGTTACGTGGCAGCAACAGCAACTCACTTTGTCTGCACTATGTTGAAACAACAGAGGTTCTCAACCACTCTGCTACGAGAACTCCGATACGTGCCGCAACGCGATATACCAAACTGAATTTGATAGCTTGTATGTGATGTGTAAAACGCATTATCCTAGGTAGCAGTGTTCTTGGTGGCAATTGTCGAGGGTGGCGATTGTCCTAGGTGCCAGTTGCCTAGGTGAGTTGAGTTGATTTCATTTGGCGATAATTAATATTCAGCTAGAAAAAACACAAATCAGTGCAAGGACGCCAGGGCATTGAAGGAACCGCAAGGTTGTCAAGTCGATGCCCACATGTGTTGCATAACAATTGCATGCAAGTAAACAGGTGACTGTTGTCCGAATACCGAAAAATTAATACGGCACCTCAACACCCGCTATTCGACCATGAAGCGCGAGTTTGGTACAGGGGGTCCACATCCTGTGAGGTAATATCACTCGTATGCACTTCGAATATCTTCCTCTACAGTACCGCCATAGTCAACCTTTTATACTTTCCTTCCTTTATGGTGGAAATTCCCTACTGGATGTAAAACCGTGCAGCTAGTTTGCTGCTGCACGACACTGATGATGCGTTCACAGTCATTTGCAGCAAAACGCCCACGTCACGTCTTTTGGTTGATTTTGTTTGACCGTCACATTTTTCAGCTGCTCATGAAAGGTTCGTGTCAATGTATTATGCCACTTTTATTTCCAAATATCTCGTAAGTGAAATTTTAGGTTGCAGTACATGTTTTTATCATATTATTTTTAGACTTATGGCTAAGTTTAGTGTAGTTCTGTGTCTTAGAAACACACATGAACATTTGACAATCTTGCAAAGATTGTTCATGTTTAGCAAGTACTGTATGTTACATAACACCATGCGGGCGACAAAGTAATTTAGAAAGGGATGTTGATTTTACCGACAAACTCGCAAAAATAAAAAAAACTGCTTATAATTAAAGCATATTTTAACTTGAGAAGTCAACAGCCTGTTGGCCCAATCTCCGCACAACCAAAATTAGACGTTTTCAGCACTAGGCATGATATGCGTGTTTTCAATATTGGCATTGCAAATCGTACTCGGTCATCAGCACGGTCTTAAGTGTAAGTTTGTGTTTGAAAACAACGTGGAAGTAATGCTGTGCTGGCGTTCAGTCGCGACCTGCAACAGTTGACGACTTCCTTTGTTTTCAGTGTGTGGATTATGACTAAGCAGATATACGTAAGCTCTCATGGAAGCATTCGCTAGCTACATCAAATATTTGCTTTCCCGCTTATCTATCCTCTTACACGCCATCGTCGGGACGATTCGTTGACACTGAGATGCACAGGTATGTGCTTAAAAACGCCAAAGGTCATTTTGCAAAAAGACGCCAAAAGTTAATAAATTGCCAAAATGAAATGAAAAAACATCCATCAGACCTGAATCAGCTTTCATTTGTAGCTACCAGCAGACATGAGACTCAAAATGGCAGCTGATTGTCACATGTCTTCAGCAGACCACTCAATGTTCTTCAACGGAAGAAATGCAGTTAATTCATTTATTAAAAGTCCGTAACGACATCAACTGCACGGCTCACACAGTCATGGAATTCACGTGCGATGTCGCACGATCATTAGACGTGAAGCTGATTTTTATCAATAAAATGCGTGGAAGCCAAGTTACGTTTCCTTGAAAATCAAACACCACCAAAACAACGAAAACCTGCCGCTGACTTTCAAAGGCGATTGCAGCATCAGGATCAGTGCACGGGCGACCGCTCAGACAATATCTATGATTCAAACCAATTGCAATAACGTATTGGCGCGCTTGCATAAGCACCGTCATTATTGTCTTCACTTTGTTCGGGTGCATTTAAAAGTATTGTTTAACACAACTCTATCTTTAAAAAAAGCTACGCATGTGGCGGCAATTGTGCATCATAGAACGACAAAAGTGCATAGGTAAAGGTAACGTCATAAAAAAATACGTGTCATTTCGATCACCTCGCTGCGCAGCGCTAGGACTCGTCTCCACACAAGAACGCGCAAAACTGCGAAGCAGCATGATTCGGCCGCGACAGTGGCTTCATCGCTGCAACGACGTGAGGTAGCTCTCAGGACTAGCAAGAGTCCGATTTCGTGCAGTTCAGCCTTCGAATAGAATCACCAAGAACACCGAGGTGTTGGCGTGCGAGGACCAAACACCTACAGCGTTTGTAAACGCAATGGCCGCGGTTGCTTGATCAGCTTGTCGTCACTGGTGCTTGAAGCCAGTTCATGCGACTCATGGCCAAAAACAACCATGGCCAGTCGTTTACAAGGCAAGGATTGCGGAACGGCGATGTATAAAGCAACTACGAAACAGCAACCAGCCAAACTCTCCTGCCTGGGGCAGTCATGAAGTTTTGGTTAGTCAATAAGGTTATGTCTCTCTGGAGCAGAGAAGATTTGGTGCCAAGCGCAAGCTTCCGACGTGTTCACGGACGGCTCGAAAAATCCAAAGCAAAGATTTTTGCTTTGAAATTATTTTGAGTTTTAAAAAATTTTGGTCTGTGACTGTTGCCAGCTCAACAACAACCTACACTTCGATCTAAACACACAACGATCTAAAACAGTAAACGTCCCCTAACACATACTTCGTTGAGTCAGTTTGTATCTTTTGTATAACTTTGTTAGCCACACCGTAGTAAACAACATTTTCTGTGAAGATTTAGGCACAAAATAATGCTGGAAGAGAGTACGTATGCACGCAGGCGAAGCAGCTTACACACACACAGAACAAGTGAAATTAAACGTTTGATCCTAAAATTCATCCCTTTGAAAAAAGCAAGTTAGGCATTTACGTGTCATACTTTTCATAACAGCTTCAAAATGAACTTGAAGCAAAAATTAAAAATACCCAAGAGGGGGAAGGAATGTTATAAACTTGTCGATGTTCTGGAAAAGCCTAAATTGATATTGTAATTACACTTGACAGACATAGAGCAACTGCCTGAAGTCGAATTTATTCTTTCCGAGGTTTAGCAGCTCTTCCTTTGCCCCCAAAGATATCGACACCGTATTCGCGGTCCTTGCGTCGTATTGTGTCATGGAACTGGTCGAAGATGGTCGTGTTGAAGCCGAAATTGACGTGGAAGTACTTGTGGTGATCGTCGTGGAACAAAACTGGCGGTTGCCAAGGCCAAATCGAATCCATGTTGATGCCTAAACGATAAAATTCGAACATATTGCTTTGCGGTGACCGCCACAAGAGCATTTTTTGGCAGTGGGTGTGGAGACGAACACCTGTTCGGGAAACGTTCGTTAAAGGAGAAGTCCAGTTCCGTAATTTGTTAATTGCTGCGTTCACCATCTGGAATTTCTGGCGCTTAATCGTGCGCAGGCTGTGTGTGATCGAGCCCCCGATATTCAATATTTGTAATACACCACTCGTAGTGACGGCTCGGAAAGTGAAAAACTTGAGAATCACCTTCTCCTGCTGTTTAATTTGTTCAAAGTTCAAATGGGTTCGATCTTTTCAAACTCGATCGTTCAGAAACAATCTTTCAAATTTACCGCATGACATAACCTCAAGCTCCTTCCACAACTGCTTCTGGCCTATAATATAGCCTAGCGTGTATTAAACATTGTGTATCTGTTACAATCAAAAGATAGTTTTTCCGTAATCATGACATATCTTTAAAACAAGGCTCTAAGCCATTTGTAATCAGATCGGAAAAAGCAAACCATCTTTTTAAACCAGCAAGCTCAGTCGGGGTAGATTTTTTCGTAAGGAGAGAGTTTTCTAAATTTGCTGTTCAACTTCACCCCCACTACTCTGAATAGTCATGCACAGACAACTGCCTGCAATTTCGATGAGTTTTGAATTGTGTGGCCGGTGTCAAGCGAAATTTCTGACTTCACGCAATGTGCGCATGGACATAGTAATATTTTTCATATCAAATACGCTGAGAAATCTGATGATTAGGGCTTAGGGTTTGGTGTTTGGGTAAGTGTGTGGGGTTAAGGTTAGGGTTAGAAAAAGAAAAATAATTGAGGTCTAAGAATAAGTCCAATATTTTTCAGTGGTTATACTTACTCCCGTACTGTAGTTTGTTATGAGTATTTGACATCTAACCAGAAAGTTTTAATTTGCACAAAACACTTCAAAACAGTAATCGCCAAATTGTATTCCTTTATTCTGAGAAGCAAAATAACGGATAAAAAATAATAGGTCAGAAATTTCGCTTGACACCGGGAAATAACGCTTTACTTTCAACAATAAACATGCTGACAAACTTGGGAAAGCAAAAAGCATTTGAGGTATCACGGTGCAACCAAAGAACACGGACAGCTGCTGCATAACTAAACGTATCACTGGAAGTAAATGAATATGTCACAGATATTGCACTGAAATGCAGAAAATGTGGAGAGGTTTACGAATGAACTCTACGGAAAAAAACGATTGTCCTCATTACCTGAATGACCAATGAGACCGAAGTAATACAGATAGTAAGAGCAGCCAATAGCGACGAGGTAATGAACAGGCATCAGAAACATGGGAAGGACCAGCAGAGCCTGAGAAAATTGTATATATAGATATATATTTAGATACATAATCTTGCTGTAATCAAGTTGCCACTGAAGCATTGCGCAATCATTGAGCTCACTAATATCTCAAACATAATTACGTGAATATAATAAAGACACAAAGGAAATTCATAATAAAACTTCACACCAGCCACAGCAGGTAAAGGTATTAAACTGCCGTGACGCACATGAGATCAGATGTAATGAACAGTTTAATGTTGCGTTGCCAAACACTTGACTGTTACTGCTAAAGGCTTAGATAACTGAATGGTAATTTTTCTAGGGCGATATAGAGGCAATTGTTATTTAGAATGCGTTAAGAAAACGAGTGTAAAATGGGAGTAGGTGCTGTCAACGTTTTTTTGTAGAGGAGAAGTTTAAAACTACAATGGTACGCATGAGATAAAATGCACAAAATCGCACCCAAAAAGTTCTGTTGCTGAAACATTGAGCTCTCTAAAGCAGCTGCTTTCTTCATCATGAATCAAACTGTGGTACTGTATATAAACGCATGTAAACATCAGAGTTTTTGAAGGTGTTTTAGGGACCAGAGGGAATTGAAAATCGGGTCCCTAGAATCAGAGAAAATCGGGTCCCCAAAATCAAAGAAATCGGGTCCCTACAGGTGCATACTGGGTACCTAACATTTTCCTTAAAAAAGACCTGTATACATTTTAAGTTGTCGATATATATACATATATATTACACAGTACACATACGATCCCATCAAAAGCTTTCGCATGTTGCGAAAATGATTTGCATTTGCTGACGCGTAAGACCCGTTAAGTGACGGAAAACGGTTGCGCTTCAGCTATTTTGAGCAGTTTGAGAAACTTCTTGTCTGTTGCAGATAATTATGGAAGAAAATAATAACAGGCAGAGCTACCATCGGTAGGAACTTAAAAATAGGTTCTATGAAGAGCATAACAGGGATTAATGTATGAAGTTACCGCTACGTATTGCTTCTTGCTTAACGCAATTACCAAAAAACTAAAAAAGATCTGTCACGGTAATGCTGAAAAATGTTTGACAGTTATTTCTTATGCGTAACGAAAACAAACACACGTAAATGACATTTCATATTTCTGCTCTTTATTTCACAGCTCATTTCCCGGAAACAATCCAAACGTCTACATTTATTCTACTTTTCAAAAACTTAGAAACTGAGGCTTACAAATGTGCATAGTATTGTTATAGCGCTACATACAGCATTACAATGCCCCAATGTTGATCCGTCTATCACACTGAAAAGACGGTGAAATGATGATGTTGATACATGAACTATTTCAGAATTCGTAAAAATTATTACAGATATCAATAACCTTTACTCTAGTTGAACAGTATTAAAGGATTTCCCGCATCTCAAGCTTTAAAGCAGTCTTAACCATAGGCCAGAGTTTAGACTAGAGGTTACACAGATCGATATGATGTTAATGATCCTAGAAGTCACACTTAAAAGCACTAGTGTTTCTGTATGCTTTCGAGGAATCAGTCGACTGCTTTCGTGTCTTGTTTAAAGCAAGGTCTTTGTAGTTCGTTAGCTTTTGTCCAATTGTGGTGGGTCTTTTGTAGGTAATCAATGGCTTCGGGTTTAACTTTTTTTCTTTTTGTGTTAGAGTAAGCAGATGGGGAAAAGATGTAGCCCAAACCTGTGGGTCTTCTTTCTTGTCGCATTTTGGGGGCCGTAGTCTGTCTTCCCAATTAAATGCCAGTGCTATCATGTCAATGGTCATGTTCAACGGAAATTTTGAACGGATCGCTTTTTCTTTGAGTCGGTTTAAGCTGCTGAGGTAATCATCTTTTCTTTGGTTGAGGCGCCTCAATGTAATAGCTTCTCCAAACAGGATTGACTTGAATGTCGTTTGCGGGTGGTGAGAATTCCCATTTATGAATTGCCTTCCCTCCGCTGTGGGAACATAAAACCTTTGGTGTTGGTGGAACATAAAACTTTTGGAATTAAGGAACATAAAACCTTTGGAATTAAGGAACATAAAACCTTTTGGTGTTGAAAGGGTACCGAACGAAAAACAATTTATCGAAAGAACAAACAAAAAGTTTTAGCAAACTGGCTAAACTAACAGAAGAAAGGAAAATTGTGATCTGCCGAGCGGATAAAGACGGGAAAATTGTCATCCTTAATTACGACGACTACGACGCTGTAATGACCTGGGAACTGCAACAGTTCGAAAAATTAGACGTGTCTGTAGATGGAAGCGACACCTACCTTGAAAAAGTGAGAAAATATTGCAACGAACTTGTGGTTAAACTTCATGCTATAGGGGAATTGAAGAATGAACTGCTACTACCCATAACTGGAATGAAATGTAAGAACAACGCGTACCGCAAGGTCAATGGTGCATCAGCAAAATATTTTCGCTGCAACACACCAGCGTACGATTACCCGCTTTTCAAGACACACAAGCTAACTCCGGAGAATTTGTTGAACGTTGATATCAAGGAAATACCGGTGCGCCTGCTGCAATCTGCTGGGAACATCAGCACCTCACGCATTTCTGCATTTCTTGAATTCATACTGAAACCTATCAGTGCAGAATTTTGCAAAAACTGCCCGAACGAATTTTGTCAAGACAGCCGTCAGTACATTGGAGACCTACTTATGTAGAAAGAGCGCCTTACAAAAAAACTAGAAACTGCAAAGCAAAAAACAGTGTTTTACATTGTAGCAGGAGATGAGAAAGCACTTTACCCAAGCTTGTATAGAGACACTGTGACAAAAGCTCTTGAATGTGCATTGGAGAAGCATTCCGACTACAGCGCCGAGGCCCGTAAAATCATCGTCGAACTGAACAAAATCTGGCTGAACAATGTGGTCACTCAATGTGGAGATCGATTGTACATACAAAAAAACGGAATCATAACCGGTGATAACCACTCAGTCTCATTGGCCAAC
>Ga0210059_1006370_pt1 | contig 18949 bp, 12 predicted proteins | sample Ectturendosymbi2_FD_188042 | JGI IMG/M metagenome (GOLD analysis project Ga0210059, IMG submission 188042) | Ecteinascidia turbinata endosymbiont from Florida, USA - Sample 2 (SPAdes) (version 2) | ecosystem: Host-associated > Tunicates > Ascidians > Unclassified | place: Key West, Florida... | reverse complement strand
GGCCGTCATGCTTCTATCGTGACGTCACGTGCCATCACCATTGGCGCGTATCCAGCTGAGTCATGTGACTACGTATGCTTCGCGCCACTACGTCACTACCGAAACAGCCTTTTGCGTTTTTTCCTTTTTGACAGCGCTTTTCTCCTGATTAACCAATAAGAACCTGCAGCAAGATCACTGCAGTTCTATTGCTATGCACTGAAGATGATAACAGTTGTTATCGAAACGTTTGCAAGATGTCAGTTGTATCGTTTGCTTTGGCCGTAGTATTTATTATAAGATTCAAATACCTTTGTGAGATCAATGAAGACAACGTAAAATGGATTTTGTTAGGCAATAATTTCTCTTAAAGTTGCTCAAGCGAGGAAATCATGTCGACAGTTGATCGGGAGGAACGAAAGCCACATTGACTTTTTAGGCAGTGCCTGGTTTTCTATTAGCTGAATTCTACAGTATGAAGTAACAGCCTGGTAAGAACTTTCTCAGCTATGCTTAGCAGTGAGATTCCTCAACAGTTGGTGCACTCATGGGACCTGACGATTGCCTATGGTTCTTACATAAAGTCAGGCCCGTCGCCAGGATTTAGCAGCAGGGGGGGCCAAAAACCAGAAGGAGGGGCCACATATTTAAAACACAGTATTGGGTGTATGCAGCAACCGGGGGGCCAAACGTGAAATGGGGGGCACCGATTTCAAATGGGAGGGCCGGGCACCACTGGACCCTCGCTGGCGACGGACCTGCATAAAGTAATGCTTCTTGCACTTTTGGGATCTTCCGGGATGCAGCGCAGGCGCCAGCAAGTTGCTATACGAAACGATACGCCTCTACGACCAGTGGTTTGCCTCCATATTTGAGGTGTTCAGGAGGAATACCACCTGGCTCAGGTGCAGTGTCATTCCATAAGTTGTTGATATCTCCGTGAACCTCCTCCAGCGAGACTTCTGTATTTAGATTAACACGACTGGACAGTGTGGTCAGGTGATTACAAAAAACGACGTTTCTTATGAAAAAGCAAAGGTTTCTGACAAACCTTGAGGAGATAAAAAAATTATATTTCGATAGAAGCGAAAGCCAGTAAAAAAGCAAATTGGCATAAGGTAGCAAGGAAATTGAAACGACATTGAAATAATCACTCTAAAACGAAAATTTTCTCCTTTCATATTCAAGATGCTTTGTGCCGCATACCATCCTTATTCCATTGATAGGTTTGCATGCAAATCGTTGTTGGCCAAGATATTAACAGCTAAAACTTCTTTTTTGTTTAAATGAAAAAGTGTTACAAGTTTGAATAGGTTTCAGCAAGCATTCAACATTTTTACTGGTTTCTTATATTCCAAAATTTTCCTTGAAGCCCTCCATGACAATTAGTCTTTAAATCTGATAATGAAATTGAACTTCGCTATTACATCTAAGTAGGATAGTTTATTTCCAGGACTGTTTTTCAAACGGAGTACATGCGCGATATTTCCAGCTAAAGGATGTATGCTTATTGTACTATTGACAGCGTTTTTCTAAGTTAGCAATTTTTGAGAAATGCGCGACAGAGAAAAGCTACGTCCCTTGAACATTTGCTTGACTTTGCGATAGTATTGATTCCAGCCAAATCAATCATTTGAAGGCGCGTAGCTTTGTCGAAGCTCTCCTGCATTGTCTTGTGGGGCAGCACTACGATGCTTTTTGATAGCATTTTTTACTTTCAGTAGTACAGACGAAGTGATATAATCTTAAGATTTCCTGCATCTAAATATCAGGTAAAGTCAGCAAAATTGCCTCAAACACGGGAAGCACTTATTTCGTACTGTACAATCTGGCAAAAATTTAGCTAAAGCAAGATATTCGCAAGTCGCCGCTGGGGGAGCTGCAGTGGCTGAGCAGTTTTCACCGCATACTCTCACAAAGCGTGTCTCGTTTTAGAAGTCATCATGCCGTAAACAGGATATCATGCTGTAAACAGCTTGTACAACATCAACTTACAAGTCGTACTTATATGGTATCATGCTGGCAAAACTGATGTTTGATTCTATAAATGCTTTTATGGCATGCCTGTGCGATCTGCTTGGAAGCTTGAAGCACTAAAACTGTCTGAAGTAAAATAACCAAAGTCGCAACAAAATAAATGCTCGTCGGCTTATGAGCAATCCAACTGCACTATATTTGTATTCCACAATGACTTGATGTGAAATTTTTCTTCATTTTTTCTGTAGGTTTTAGGAAATACGGAACCTCATCGACGACGAAAACACCTTTTTAGTTCGAAAATGTTGTGTTACTGACTACATAAACAGAAGAGAACTTATTACAAAAAATTGGTAAGTAGAATCAAATGAAGTCGTTTTTGTTTTACATCTGCTTGAAATCCTACAATTTTTTCATTTATAAAATGTTATATAGCGATGTGATCAATTGCTGGAAAAAGCCCGGTGGACGTTCAACCAGGTAGAAGAATGCTAAAACTTCTTGAATACAAAAATATTTCAACACTTAACTAGGAAATCGTGTTTAAAGAACCTCAAAACCCGAAAACCATAAAAACAAATAAATTTTAACACGCCACGTCTGCTTACAATTGTTGTCCAACTTTGCGACTATCGTTGTGTTGAAACGATAGCACTGGTTCCACATTTTAGAGCCATCCGGAACAATTGCCAATGGTATAGTTTTGCTTAATTGCTTTGTGGCGTTTGTATTTAATGTATTCCATAGCACTGCCCTGAAAAGTGAGTTCTGTAAAATGAAACTGGATGAAAATGGTTGTCAATATCAAGTTTGTTATCCTGCGATTTCGAATTTGGATTATGACTAAATACGGAGTTGATTTCCGTAGTTGAAAATTGGGCACTATGCCTTGAAAACTTTTTGATTTGTAAAAATTAAATTTTACTTCAAACGTTCCTTCTGAACAATTCCTTGGCCCTTCGGTAATGCTGCATTTACACTTTACCCAATTCTTAGAAGTCTAAATTCCTTTAAAGTTTGTTCAGTAGCTAGATGAATAATGTAAGGCGTGGAAATTAAAGTTGGCAATTACAAAATTATTTAAAACTATCCTTTTTAATCGGCGGTTTGCGATAAGCACTAGCGATCGCCATAACGGTATTGGTGCCATGAAAAGCAGTATACAGTTACTTTAAAATGTTTACAACAAAGAAGTAAGACTTTTTGAGGAAAACTATTATTTTCGAAAAATATACCTGTAATATCGGAGACGAAACTTCTCATGCAACGACGGTTAAAGGGTCTAATTTCTGTGACTGTATAATCATGATCGCGCGATGAACGCATACAGTCTCATGGTTGTAATATAAATCGAATTATACTTTGTAAACTGTGAAGCAGCAATTTATATAATTATTCCAAAGGAAACATGGAGCTGACTTTACTTGTTCGACACTGTGAACGCCATGTTTGAAGGTGTTCCATCGGTCCAGTCCATTTCTGGTATGGTGCACCGATGAGGTGGAGTGTGGAGGGTGAAGATGCTGGCTAACACGTTTGCACCAGCAATACAATTTATCAAACCAAGAAGACACGAAGTCCTAGTTTGAAACTTTCCCGAACCAGCTGACTTATTTAACACGTTGTCACTATTAGCCATGTTAGTACTAATGGCTTTTTTGTTGACAACACTGAGCGGATAGGGATGACATTAAACTAATGCGACAAAAGTTATCAATCCTAGTGATGTTTGTTAAACACAAGCTGGAAATAAAGAAATGACATTTTTAATTTCTTAACATAGCAGACGAAAGCAAGCTTATCAGAAAAACGAGTTTCTAAGATATACTGTAGGCTTGCACTACATGGAAAATCGCATTGCAATAAATGCAGGTGTGGAGAATGAGATTTTGCTTAAATGACAGCTCCAGCTGAACACAGACTTCACCGCGATATTTTTGAAACTATTACAAGACACCAGTCTGATTCCCAACAATTACTTCTCAAGGTGATCAAGAAACATTTTTTGCAAAAAACGACAATAATACAGCACGCTGGGTCGCCACTTAGCGAACCTTTTAATGATATCCCTGACGAAAAATCGAAAAATTACGTTTCTTTAAAACTCCACGTTTATTGATCTAAAGAACTTAGGACGCCCATTGTAATATTGATTTTCAAGGAAGTCAGCGGCAGTAACTTTTCAAAATAACCTACGCAAGTTAGAAGGTGAGTCAAAAATAAAAAACAGTGCGCCGTAGATTACATTACCAAAAGAGCTAAAATTATAGTCAGAACAAAATGACAGTTTTTAATCAGGAAATGTAATTTCAAATTTAGCTTTGTTATCAGCAATTATACGACTTCCACTTTTTCAAAATGTAGCACCAACAACCCTGCATTGATTAATTGAAAAGCGTCACTTCATTAAAGCAATGATAATTCATGTAACAATGTCATTGAGCCTTTGGAATATTGCCTAGATCGTTGCACAAGCAACCTTTACAGCAAATTTTATCTTGAATCATTTACAACCAAGCAATGCCAACATTTTTGACATGACATGGTCAACCAGCTTCAGCTTACCATAGGAAATTGCCATCACCACATCTGTCAAAGCAACAACTTTGACTCGGAAATTAAAACAAACATGAACCTCCTAATTAAAACCATAAGAAGCGCCTTTTAACTTTTCAAGAATGCTTAACAGTGATAGCACGGTATTTGGCCAAGTCAATAACAATTGCGGTGTGAATCTTTGTGCAGTGCAAACGTAAAGTCCATTTGGCTACCGAAATTTCCATCTTTTCCTTGAAGTATGATAATGGCTTACTATTGCTTATTAAGTCAATACCAGTACATTAACATTAGGGGTTGTTGTAGCAACTTGCAACAAAAATGAGATCAGATTTTCCCATATTTTTTCACCTATCTTAAAAAAAAGCAACAGCTGCACATCAAACGAAACACTCAAAAACTCACTTTTCTGTCATGCAGTTTTTGTCGAAAGTTTTGTGACACATTAAGACTGGCGTGCAATGGACTTCGAGCTTGCAAAAGATGTGTAAACTCGACGGGTGTATTCTGTGAGGTAAAGATTTTGAGCAAAGGTGGTTACAGCCATTACCTTTTTAATATCTAGGTATTCACATTTTTCGTCTCACTGAGGTTTCTTTCCTGTAAGAAAGTTTTTGCTTTAATTTATAAACTGAATGAAGGTTATTATGGAGGATAGTTCGAGTGGGGTGCAATGTTTGGAAAAACTCTTGACTTCATGACTGCCGCGCCTTTTATTCTATTTCACATCAAACTTTAGTTAGCGGCGTATTTACTTTGAAGTTAAAAATCCGTTTTTAGTCTCAGCTCTTCCTGACTGTGGCACTCAACGATAAAGGTGCTGCAAGTCATTGAATCAACAAACATTTGAAAAGCTCGAAGTGTTGAACAGATTAAAAACAATACAACACTTAGAAGTGTAGCAGAACAATTACTGTACATTGTTCTCTACATGTCAAAGAACTTGAAGTCACAACAACCGAACTTGAAGGACAAGCTGGAAACTAAAGTAAAAAAACTACCGAACAACTGCTAGATTGTGCAGTTACTGGAAGGCTGCTGAACAGCTACTGAAAGGCTGAAAATACAGCAGTTTCAATCAAAGAAATTCGAAAACAATGAAGCATGAAGAATGTCAGCAATAAGCCAAGGTTCACAATGAAAGAAAAGCTAAACATACTGTGAAATTAACTAAGGAAACCCGGAAACCAAGAACTGCGAAGAACGCCGGAAGTAAATGCAACCTGCTGGGTCGACTGACAAACGAGACTGATAAACAAATATGACAATGCAGACAAGACCGGAAACGCCCAGTGAAGGCGTGTACCAATCATTTTCTGATTCATATCCGTCGCCTAGACAACGGATGTACGTCAATCAGAATTGTAACATGATTGGTCAGAGTTGGGTATAAATAGGGGCGATTTTTCAAGCTTGAATCAGAGCTTGGTCTAACACCAATTGACTCGGTTCTCTCTCTGGCAGTCTGCCCCCCTCGGTCAGCTGTCGGAGATAAAATTTCGAAGGCTCTGCCTTACAATGTAGCCAGGCTCGGGTGTTGCATTGTAAGTGTTGCTCTGGTCGTCGGGGCATCCCGATCTCTTGTGGCAGCGTGAGTTCTTCAAAAAGTGACTTGTCCAGGGGAGTTGCTATTTGGCTCGTCCAAAATGAGCTGCCCTCTGCAAGAACTGATATCGTCAAAAGGCTGGTGCCTTGTTCAGTTCTTGTAGTGCTCCACTGGAAGTCTTGGGGTCGCGAAGCAATTGATTGCTTAGCTTGATCCTTTGACGAGCGTTCCAAGTCGCTTGAGGCTGGTCATTGACTACAACGTAAGTCTCTGACAGTCTGCCCCGTGACATGAGCTTAACGCTAAGTTCTGTCACATTGGCCCTTGACATGAGCTCAAGGCGAAGCTTTGTCGCTTTGTTTCATATGGTGGAAACTTCTATCATCTCAAAACACCCAGTATAAAGCGCTACCTTAGGAAATAATTGAAGAAGGCACTCATCACGTCATAACATCCTATAAGACGATTCTTGTGCTGAACGTTGCACTATTAGTGAGTCACTCTGTTTCTGGTATACATAATTTGGTGAAATAATAAAAGTTCATGCAAAACCTTCATTAGTAATATCTTGCAATGTATTTCGGTATTTAGATACAGGTCAGAAGCTTGGGGAGACTAAATAATCTGAGAATTATGAGTGTCCCCCCTGACTTGACTGCTAAATCGAACCCATGTATTAGCTATAGTTAAGTCTAAAGCACTCGGTTTGCAAGGTCTCAACCGAGACCCAAAAACCACGTGTACAGAAGCGCAAGCACATAAATCGTCCATGCTTGTCTTTCACAAGCCAAACACAGAAAGTTTTAAGCTGACTTAAAAGAGTTGACAAACACAGTACCTACAATGTTTATCATAATGCAACTTTAGCAATGGCGTGTTTGCTTTGTAAGGGAAAGATATTCCAATAAATGGTGTAGTTTCCATTATAGTTTTTACTGTTTATGTTTGAAACTTTTTTACTAATCACTTGGCACGTTTCCGATCCTTTGTATTACCCTAATCATTTTTAACGATTTATCCTGAGGCGGTGAACTTCTTTTCGCTGACAAGTTAGGTCGCCTACCTAAAATATTTGTCCTGTGACGACACTGACCAGCTGTTACAGATGTTGGTCAGTCACCCTTGTTCCCTCAAAGGTTTTTGTTGCTGTTCACACTTTACACGTAGATACATTGGACCAGAGTTTGCTTTGACCTCTTAACCTTTGCGGAAAATCATTGAAGGATTTTAAAGGCGTTCAGGAAAGTACAAAAGAAACCAGGTGTCTTCACCTTATCTTTATTACATTTCAAGATAGTTCAGAAGCTTTGGTATTGGCCACAGCCGTGCTTGTAAAGTGCAGTATGTTTTACAAATCTGAGTCATGAAATATGTCCTGTGCTAAAAACTAAAAATATATGGATCATAAAACTGAGTTGGAAGCGTCTCTTGTACACATTGGTTTGATGTCTTAAATTTTAACAATAATATGTTTGCAGTGGTGAAAGCTTTGGCTTAAATAACGCTTTGTAAAAACATTGAGAAATTATTACTATTGTGTAAGTAAACGTTTTAATTGTTTTCTGTCTGTTGAAAGGAATCCATTTCCAGCAAATAACCAGACACTAAGAACTTGCAGGGCATATATTTATCGGTTTCGTCTACTAGTTGGGCATCATCAGCTCTTATTCAAATAGAATCAAATTATTTTCTGTGTGTGTTTTTGAAAAAAGTCAAAGCCCATCAAATTTGCAAGTTGCGTTATCATATTTCATAAGTTCGGCGATAAATAGAATACGTACTGCATTGATTAATCAACGTTTATCCAGCAGAAATGGAGTGACATATGTCTAGCAAGCACGAGACTGCCAATATTGATATAGAGATTAGCAAATAGAGCTTTCCCCAGAAGCATGGCGTTAATCCCACTTCAATTTGTTTCGTTTTCGAATAAACTGGAGGGCCGAATTCCTTTCAAGTGTTCACTGAAATTGCACATGTGAAAAATATATATTGTGCAGAAGTCAATATAAAACTTTGATGACTGATTGATATTCTACATCAAGTTCGAAAAAGCTTGCACAGTGATTTCACTAAGAACCACCAGTGGTTTCCACCATGTGATTTGACAAACGTGTTGTACACAGCAGAATTGCATTGCTGCTGCCTAAAACACTAACAAAATATTAAGATTGTATCAGCTATTTTTTGGCAAGTTCACAGTTTTTCAGCAGATGGGAAAATCAATGCCACATCGCTGAAAAGAAAGATAGGAAATGGCGATTGCTAAGATCTAGTTTTTTGATGTGCTTCGCAACTTGCATTCATAACGTGCAGTAATCTGTTTTTTTGATGTTCTTCGCAACTTGCATTTATTGTGACGCATAACGTGCAACAGCAACTGCAACATGGCGTCTGGCTAATACAAATCTAGGCTAATGCTGGAAAATCATTGCAACAGTGATCAGATTGCTTGTAATCAATCGTTATCAACCAATGGTGTAGGGGGGCGGGGGTTCAAGCGCATCCCCAAAAGCTTTGATTTGTCGCAAATCCGGACAAAAACCCTGAAAATGCGGGGAAAATCCGTCCAAATGTGGGCAAAATCTATGAACATGTTTGCAAAATACCTGAAATTCTGGGTAAACTACCTGAACATACGGCTAGTAATGGTGCCCAACGTTGTTTGATTTTGATAAATTGGCGCCCAACCTGGGGAGAATCACATGAAGACCTTTTTTTGGAGGTCATCCCAGAAATGATCTGTGTGGGAGGAAATACTCACACAAAGAGTTGCCCGAAAAGTTTTCGGCAATGTTTGGGGAAATTCGAGCAAAAATATTTGGCACCCCCAAAAATTTGTCTGCTCCTACACCTATGGTATCAACCGTTAATATTTTATCAAGAGTGGCTTGAGGCAATTCTTGAAAGCAAAACCCAGGCATTACTGACTTGGAAACATGGATCTGGTACAAACACATTTTCAATCTGGAGTGCAGCTTATGATTTCAGTCGGAAGCACTTTCATCAGGCACTGATCCCCACGAGACACAAAAAGTTAAACACAAAAAGGTAGCTATACACCAAAGGAAAATGACGTTTTCTGCGTTGCTCACTTCTACGACAGATTGTACAAAAGTGGCTTCACAGCTTAAATACGGAAGTCGCATCTCATGTTTTTGCATATATTACAGTTCAACTTGACTGCGCTGCTTCCTCAGACTAGTACGTATAGATTGGTGTAAATTTTGGGTGTGCCTAAATGATGACACTTTCATTTTTTTAATAATGTTTTTGCGTGCGGCTAGGTTGCTCAAGTTGTATGTTTTTTGCAAAAAACGAGTCGCATTTATTGCATGCAACTCTCACATTTTTGCTTTTATTGCAAATACATAGCAAAGATTACAGTCTATGTTTTTTCGCCAGCTGCAACGGTACGCTTTGTCCCTGTTTTATTACAGTTGCGATACTGCCCCATACGCTTCCAGCTGAACAAACTAGAATCAACCAGCGAATTGCAGGGTCATCACATTAATCAACGCTGCCAGAAGACCGGGTGTGCCCAAAGCTAAACTGGCAACATTGCGCAGCATAGTTTGCAGTAAATGGCAACTGCTCGATTGTCTCCTCTTGTACAAACGCAGATGGTACTTCCATTTTTCTGATTCAAACACTCACTTTGTTTACCCTCGCGATGTTTACTTTTCTGCGCGGTCACTCAAACTTTTGGGAGCTTCAAACCAATGGTGGCACAGTCCAAAATGTTTTGAGCTTGGACGGCCCATACCCGCAACATATTCAGCCCTGGACATGTTCTTCTTTTTTAATCCGGATCGCCCGTGGCCCAGTGAACAGTTGCCCGGCTTATTTACATGTATCAAACAAAAACACTTTAATTTTTTAGAAATATTGATTTCGTACATAAAAAAACACCTACAGTATTAATTTTGAAACAATTGTTGCTTTTGTGCATCGGATATATACTCATTCCGGATTATTTTTCATAGATCAATTCTATGCCTTTCTTGTTCTCAACAAACACACACCAGATGAAATCATTCCTTGCTTTCATCCCAATGTTTTTGAAGCAGCTTATCTTTTCAAATAGTGAATTGAGATGAGATGATGTGTTGGTGTTTGATTAGATTAGCAAAAGAAATGCTACAAGAAACAAATAAAAAACAAATGAGAAATGACCAACTCAACTTTTTCATGCTAAACTTAACTGAAAAAAGATTAGATCATATAGATTTTCCAGCAAAACAGTTCAATTCCATCATACTCAACATCAAACAAGCACAAACAAGCAACGTTTTATGATTTGTACAAAAATGTAACAGCACTGACACCAACTTTAATACAGATTGTCGCATTTAACATGAGTTTAAAGGACAATTGCTCGCAAGAGTTGGTATCGACACAAATTTCTGATGCAGCAAAAACAGTCATAGACCTTTGGCATAAGTATGAACCACGATATATCAACTCTTGAACTATTTTCCTGCAACACAAACAACGGTGTGTTGGTGAGAAGGCGCAACACATGGTGGCTTGAATAAAAAAATAACACTACCAAGAGCATGACCTGTGTAACACAGCAGATTAACAAACAGTCAACACACAGTAACTTGATGCATTGATTTAAATTTATGAAAACATTTCAAGTGGATAGAGGTATTTGGAAGCTTGAACTCACATCCTTACAACTGTTGAAAGTCAGCAAAATACATTAAGCATTGATCAAACAAGACTGCTACTGTTACTCATCTCAAGAAACACACAATACCGTTTATTCAAACAATTTTAAACTGTTCAAAACTAAACGAGTTCAAACGTTCCGCCCTGAGGCGAGTTCTACTTTGTTTAAAGCTCCTTCCACTCAATGAAAAACATTTTTTACTGAATGTGTGAATGGCTGGAATGCACAGCACACATTTTGACAACCTTGATAAACCAGAAAATTCGTTTTTATTTCTTCTCCAATGCTTGAATGCATTATAATCAACCAATGGTTTTTTATCCTCTTCCTCATATGCTGCCATAAAAAGTTGTTTCTCTACCTTGTGAAATTCTTGGTATTTTCCTTCTGCATTTTAAATTGAGAAAAATCTGAAGCAAGCTTTGTCTTTGTGGTCACATTTTTACTGTTTTTATACGAGTTGGTATAGCTCTGATCTGCATCAAATGAAACATAGTATAAACATGAAATAAAATTACCACTGCAATCTAATTGCCCAATCAAAGGTCAAGCTACTTTCTCATGATCAAAACTACAAACTTTGAACACACAAAGGTAGCGTGGTTTGATGGTGCATAGGTTAATTGGTAGTTTTTTCATCTGAAATGACAGAAACAACATAACTTCTTTTTGACATTGCTTACTAATGGAGTGTCTCCAGGTGCTTCTCCAGCTATTTGTGAAAGAGTAGCACGCCATGAAACGTTGTATAACACGCTCCCACCGAGAGGCCACTCAGCACCAAATTGCGGCCACCACGCTCATGCAAGTAGTCAGCATCATGCATCAGGAAGTCTTAAAGTACCTGCCAGGCTGCATGTCGGAGTAAATTAGGGCTCGCATACGTGAAGAACAATTTTGATTGAAAATGCAGCAACGAGAAAGAAATACCAGCCTCCCAGGTGATTTTCACTCACTTTTCACGTTACCGCATGTTTCTCCTAGCGCAGAAATTTTTGAAGGTTATGTTAACATTAGTGGGGGATAGCGTCTCCGTAAAATCTAACCGCTAAAACAGGGTCTCCCATCTCTGTGCAGAGATAGCTAAATGCGCTGCGCAGAGATAGCTAAAGTTGCGCAAAGATAACAGTTTTTGTGCTAAATCTGTCAGATATAATATTTTTACGAACGGCGCCCCATAGGGCCGTGTCAAAACTGAGCTGCGTGCTACCCTGCAAGCTTAGGTGACGTACATGCCGTTGTGAGTAACTTCGATAGCGGTGGCATCTTGAAGGCAGACTGCCTTGCTTGTCAACTAGCAATTCAATTCTTGGTTCAACTTTCAACGATATTGCGGGCAACTTTACGTGAGTTTAGGGAAAAAGGAAACGGCACAGCACTTGTTTGCTTGGGATCCAGAAACTGGTTAAAATGCTTATGTGACAGAAACCCAACTTCTACGTATGCCAGCAAGCTCTAGGCTTTCTGTAAGCTTTCGAGGAATCAGCCGGCTAGTATCTGCTTTCTTCTATTTGTGATGATTCACACTTGCACATATCTGCATTCGAGGAACTAGTCTCCACGAAGGTTAAGTGTTCGAATCCAACAGCAATCATTTTTGGTAGGAAACCAATTTTAAGTAACACTACGCACCCTCAGCCTACAATCTGCAAGCAATACTTACGGGTGAAACGGTGAAAAGTTAAAGCAAAGCAGAGAAGGCAAACAAACTCTAGATTAAAATGACTGCAAATCAGAACACAAGATACGACAAGCAAAAACTGGAGAATACGTCTTTTGCAAAGAAGTGATTTCACTAGTACTCCTAACTATCTGACGCCAACGGTCGTGCAACGCTACCAACTAACGCGCCACCGTCATGAATCAAACCAAGGCCTCCTAAATGTTTCTCATGGAGGCCTTGCTCAAACAGAGCGTTGGCACAATAGGCAAGGGGAAAGTTGGCTGCTCGGTTTGGCAGCAACCTTTCCGCTTCAACGCTCTGTTTGAGTCATGACGGCCGCGTGTTTGTCGGTTGACTTGCTCGACCATCGGCGTCAGATAGTTTTGGAATTCCAGTGAAAACAATTATTTCGGAAAGACATATTTTCCAGTTTTTCCTTGTTGTAGCTTGTGTTCTGATTTATATTCATTTTATTTATTTTATTTCATTTATTCATTTTAGTCTTGAGTTGGTTTATTATACTCATTTTAGTCTTGAGTTTGTTTCCTTTCTCTGCGCTTGCTTTAACCTTTCATATTATCAACACAACCGTTGCTTGCAGATTGTAGCAGGCTACAGGGGATGTCTAGTGTTAACGTGAAATCGATTCCCTGTTTTTCATAAAAATTGCTGATTGATTCAAACCGTTCACCTCTGTGGAGACTAATTACTTGCATTTGTCAGTCACTGAATGCTTGGAATCTGTTGGGCATTTGTTATGCTGTATTCTCGACAGTTCTTGACATGGAAATCATCTTTTATCAGAAGATCACCGAGTAGTCTAGGCGGCTGCTGGGGAAATTGCTCAGATGATGATAAAAGCATGAAAATTTGTACACATGTAGGTCACGTCATTCGAAAGATTTTCAGAGGTGGAGCCAATGCAAACTGTACATAGCCTAGCAACGGTTCCTATGCAACATATTTTCCATAGCAACACACATGAAAGATGCCTACAGACCAATTTTAACGAACAATTTTAATGTATTTCAATATGTGCAGCCAATTTTACCGAACAAGTTTTAATATATTTCAATATGTGGAGCTTTACTCTTCGTGCCGACGCCACGCTGGAGCAATTGCAATATACGGATTATAGTAACAGTTGCAAGGAAAAACATTTTCTTTAGCAACCAAGAATATTTGATGTCTGTTTACCAATTTTACTAAACATTATACGTATATTAATAATATACAGCTTTTATATTCATAATATCTTCAATATCTACCAAGTTAACTGCACATGGCTTTAAGGTGGTTGCTAGGCAATGCATTTACCTGACTGTATAGCCAAATGCGCTTTCCCAACCTGACAATTACTGTTGGCCTAGTTTTAAAGAACAATACGAAATAAGTAATACATGCTCCTGATGATTTTATGGAATCATAATCCATGCATTTTATTGCTATTTTCAGAGTTGTAGAGTAGATGTGTAGCTACTTATTGGTGGTGGGAGACAGATGTGGTCTTCCACCAGGTAAATTTTCGGTGGGGCAGAAGTCACTTTCGCAACGATTATGACGTCATCGATGCGCAGTCAACCATGATATGTCCTTTTTGCTATGATCAGTTTACCAACAGTGGTGGAAGCACATTTTACAAAGTGGTGAGCACAACTGCACGTCAAAAGAACTGTGGGATTTTTTTCATTAAGCGATTTACTTTAACAATGGACCCAATACTGATTGTGTTGCTTAAACATATTTAAGCAAAATTCGAAATGAAAAAAAGGGGGGGGGCAGGCCTCCCAGAAAAAAGTGAACGGCCTAGTCCCTGCGGTCCCGGTTCCGCCACCCTTGCTTACCAATTAAAAGAGAGGAAATGATGATCAATTCAGAAAAGCGTAGCTTCTTCACGATTATTACCAATCCCACATACTGTTTCATTAAAAGCTTGAACGCTTTTTGTTAATATTTTAGCAGTAGTCTTTGTGAAGTTTTCAGATGAATCTTAGACATCGGTTAATATGAATTAACAAAGAAGAATAGATGATACATTTTACAAATAACACTGAGAACAACATTCATACAGACCCAAAAGTTGCACGTGATTGAATGTAGCTGCTGGGTGTGCCTGCTAGAAAATCAGATAACTGGCAGATGGAAAGCTTAACTGCTAACAGTGAGAAAATTCTGCTAGATTTAGCAGCAAATCAGCTAAAATGGCAACGCTGTGTAGTAGTAGCCTCGATTGGTAGACTATGGATTCCTGCTCTGTGAGGTCACATTTGCAACCACAACGTCACTTTCATGAAACGGATGGTTTCACTTCACAACTAGTGCCTCAAAGCTTGTCTGCGGTTCTGTGTTGGGAGTTTTCGGAAGCATGGTACATTGATTGGTCAATAGTTTTATCCTATATGACGCAGGGCAATCGCATGCGAAAAAGTTGTCTTGAGAAGTTCACGTAGAGGTAACGCAGTCTCGGGAATAACGTTTTGTGTGGAGTACGTGAACGCCATCACGTTTGCAAACTTTGGGAGGGGGGCAATGGCCCTGCTCGCCCGTTGCCGCCCTGTCTTCATCTAACCTACCAGGGCATGTTCAGAAATGGCGAGCCCCTCACCAACAACTACCCAGGCAAGTGACTGGTCGAAATGCGTTTTTTGTCAAATAGACAGAAGAGAACCATTGACACGTCCTACCGATGCAGGTTATAAGACAAATGCTGAAAACATCAATCAATTTATTGAACTCCAATGCAATGCATGCCAGTACAAATAGATGTCACATATTTGGACCATGGAAATTGTGTGGAATCCACACTTAAGGAACAGAAGGCAAAGTGGCATAAATCCTGTTATTGAAGTTTGGCAAAAGTAAACTGGAACGTGCCTAAGAGCGAAGGCGAAAATCTGATGAAGAACCTACAACCTCAAAAGGTTTTATCACATGCATCATCAGTGGAGAATCATATTCCAGCATTCATACAGACAGTGAAACCCCGGTGTGTTTCTTCTCTTCCAAACCAGAAATTGCTCAAAAGTGAATCATCTCTCTTTGCAAGACTGTGTGTTGCATGCGAGACGAGAGATCACGACTTGTGCAATTTTTACAGCCGTGAAAATCATTCATTTCCACCATCACTTTTGTCCGATGGACAATTACGTCTGGGGGGAAAATTCGGATCTCACGGTCTGTCTTGAACAGCATGTCAAATCCCCAGGTGATTCAAGGCCAGAGGCTGATGTGAGCATCATGGATTGTGCTGTACTTGTGAACATACTTAGACCAAGAGGATGCAAAACATTTGGCGACAACGCTGCAAATTTGTTCGTCCCATACCTCAAAAGGGAGCAAAACAAGGCTCAATGAGTAGATATCGTCTGGGATCAGTACTTTGACTACGGTCTAAAGGCACAGACCAGGGAAAAAACATGCCGTGGGTCCCAGCCAACATAGACGTGTTGAGGTGTCCAGCCCCATACCAAAAAAACGGCAGCAGCTTCTTCGCTTGAACTGCAACAAAATAGAGTTTTTCAAACTTCTGAACGATGACTTGATGTCAAGTGCATCAGCAGAGAACTGCTAATGTACTCTGTATGCGTACACGAAATACGTCCAGCATTATTCCCTGTAATCCTGAAGAAGCAGATTCTAGGATCATGGTTCATGTTGCTGATGCCGTTAGACAGGGTTTTCACAAGATCCTAGTTCGAACAGTAGATACGGATGTGGTTATGTTAGCAGCAGGGTTGCGGAGTCGGATCCGGAGTCGGATCCGGAGTCGGATCCGGAGTCGGATCCGGAGTCGGATCCGGAGTCGGAGTCGAATGTTTTTGGGTGGAGTCGGATTCCTAGCAACACTGGGAGTCGGAGACGGAAGTTTTCGTCCGACTCCGACTCCGAAAGTCCAATTGGATCATTTTTTACATCACACTCATCAACTGAGAATTCCTGTTGAAATTGTACAATTTTTTTTGAAACTTTTTTTGAAACGGAGATTTCTTGCTGTGCACCACGATTTTCATTGATTTTAACAGCCACATTTCATTCCCTTTATGTTAAGAGTTGGAGTCGGAAATTTTGTAAAGGCCGGGGTTGGAGTTGGATGCTTTACCTCCGACTCCGTAACCCTGGTTAGCAGTAGCGACTGTACAGAAGCTACGAATGATGGACCTCTGGATTGCATTAGAAAGTGGCAAGAACTTTCAATACATCCCGGCTCATGAGATCAGTGCCTCAATTGGCCCATGAAAATTGTTGGTTCTTCCGTTGTTCCATGCTTTCACGGGCTTCGAAATTGTGTCCCAGTTTGCTCAAGTTGGAAATAGGACTGCATGGAAACTAGGGAAGACACATGATGAATTTACTGGGGCCTTCTATGAGCTGCATAGTGCACGAGAACAAATATCTTCATCCTTCTCTATGACAGTACTTCATCCTTCTCTGTGACAGGACAGCAAAATGTTCCTCCATCATCCAAGTCAGAAAGCTTCTATTCACAAGAAAAAGGCAAGAGATGACAGCCCATCCCCCCACAAGGTTGTCTTACAGCAACATATCAGGAGGGCAGCATTGCAAGGTGGGCACTATTGGGGACATGCTGCTATGCCTTATCGGCAGTTGCCCTCTCCTTCTTCTGAGTGGGGGTGGACTTGTCCAGAACAGTGGAGGCCTCTGTGGACAAACTTTCCTGAAGCAAGAGCATCCTGCCCAGAGTTGCTGAAGTGTCAATGTAGGAGCAGGTGCAGTGACTAAAAATGTGCAGAGGAAAGTGGGGTACAGTTAACACGTTTTTACATTTTCAACCACTGCTACTTTATTTCAAGTCTGAACAAGCTCAAAATTTTTCACACAATAAAGCAACTCTATATACACAATATCATGCTAAAACATGAAACAATGCCCTTCAGAACAAATTTCACAATCAATTTAAAAAGGGTACGTTTTCTGTCGAGTGTGCCCCGTGCATGGGGCACACTCGACATGAGCATGGGGTACACATGACCGCTCAATAAAAAGTTGGGTTGGATGCATTGCATAATGTTCACGAGATATCCCATGTAAAATACGCACTTGCTGATTGCCTCTCCACTTTTTTCACATTCTAATTGCCCACTATCTCTGCATGGCAAAAAAATTTTTATGATTACCAAACATTAAATGCAACCAATGCAGTATGCTGAAATTCATGTTTTACCATACAAATATAATGTACCTCTAAGCACATAATAAATCTGAAAATGCTCATGGATTAGAATTATTCTGTACTGCATTCTAATATAACCCCTCAAGCTTTTGCCTTGTTTAGACTGCCTAGTGGCAATGCGTTGAGTGTGCCCCATGTTTTTGTCAGATGTGCCCATGCATATCTAAAAAATCAAATTAAGAAATACCAACTCAACTTAAAAGAATTTAAAATTTACCATTATCAAATAATGTAGCACTGCCCTGACTACAACGTCACAAAAACTCAGAACAGAAGATGTTGATAAACATGGGCAAAACCCATATCTACACGTGATTTTATGAATTACTTTTGGGTAGCAAAAACACAACTTGCTCTGTAACTCGTAACAACGGCTGCGTATCAAGGATAAATTCACTTTAGTACTACGGCTGGTATGAGACTAAATCACCATGGAAATTTAAAGTTCAACGTTTTCAAGTTTTTGAATAAATCAAACAAGACGACTGTGTCCCTAGTTCTACAGTGCCCACCTTCCCCTTCGGACCCTCTCAAAATGCACTATTTCTTGAAATAGGCACCGGAGATTGTGACAATGCGTGAAGCTGTGGTGAATGATTGTAAGACCGTTAATGGTGAGAATATATATTGTTGAAGCAATATTAAAAATGAAATGCACCTCTGTAAACAAGTTAATAAAGTTAGATGATGAAAAGGATCCTGATTGGTGGATTTGACCTAAGTTGGCTTATATATCGATGAAAGCAATGGAAACACTGCTCGTGGTGCAGTAGTCTACTCCTGCTAACAAGGTCGGAAATGTGTGTACTGCATTAATCCCGTAGGCGTAAAGCATGAAAAAAAGAAGATTAGCCTAGATATGTATATAAAAGATGTTTAGCCTAGATACGTAGCAAAACGCAAACTAATGCACACAAAAGTGGTTCAGAGCATTAACATCTAAATTATTTAAGAACTACTGCAGCTGAAACTTCAAAACAAGCACGAATATAGAATATTTCCTACAGTTATAAATACATGGACTGATATTTTCTTATAATATAAAAACACAGCATGCGTTTATCACTAGAATGAAAGGCTCAGTTTTGCGTTACCATCAGTTGCTAAGAAGCTTTTTTCTTGCTTGACGACAAAGTATAGTAAGCAACCTTTGTTACCAACAAACTGTTTTTTGTTTTCTACCTGTTCAGGATCAGTACATACTAAAGTCCTGCGGGGGTTGAATTTTTTTGTCCGCTCCCGCCGGCACCCCCAAATTTTAAACCCGCCGGCACCCGCAGGAATTTGAAAAATCTTGCCCGCTCCCGCCCCGCACCCACAGACTTCTAACCCGCCCCTTCAGACCCTCCCAACCCGCAC
>Ga0210059_1006369_pt1 | contig 18950 bp, 10 predicted proteins | sample Ectturendosymbi2_FD_188042 | JGI IMG/M metagenome (GOLD analysis project Ga0210059, IMG submission 188042) | Ecteinascidia turbinata endosymbiont from Florida, USA - Sample 2 (SPAdes) (version 2) | ecosystem: Host-associated > Tunicates > Ascidians > Unclassified | place: Key West, Florida... | reverse complement strand
ACCTATCAAATCGCACAACGGTTGAGGATTGTCCCATGTACCATCAGCTTGACAGGTAAGCGTGGCAACACCGGTCAACTTATGCGTATTGAGGTTGTTACATGTGTACTCCACGACCGTGTTTGGAACATACGTTGTGGCACCGCCTGCTGGTTGTGTGATTTGGAACGATCCATCCGGTATGTCGAGAGGATCTGGACAGACTGCGTTAAAATATAACCGCCGTGAAAACTAACCATTCCTTGTTCCTTTATCTTGAAAATGAGACGCGAAATATTGTCAAAAATGTATTTTCAACGTTTCCCAGATTGAGTCACAATTTTCTTGTGGATGTGGAACATTCCAAAAAATTCCACAAACATGAATATTTTTCGGTTTGGATTTCCACAGCCTAAGATCATCCATTGATCCTTCTGTAAACCATTGGTGATTCATCAGGGTTACTACGATATCCTGTTATGAATTATTAAACCAATAAAATTAGTCTTCCATGAAACAGTTTAAACGTTGAAATTTTGCACTTTGTTTCCGTGCAGGAAAAAGTACATCAAGTTGAAATTGAATGTATACAAATCATGCTGTTAGACGTTTTCGCAGAGAAACAGGTGACTATTTATTCAGAAAACCATCCAAATGGGAAAAGATCAGTCTACTTTCGTTTCCGTTTAACGATTGCAGTTTTATTTGTTAACAGATCGTTTACTTTTTAGGTTGAGAAATCCAGCTAAAATTGTTTTTCTCATATATTCAATTGTCGTGCTATTTCTTGACCAAAATAGAAAGTTTGTTTTGTGTGATAGCAAGAGATGAGGTCGACATTTCTATTTCAATACTGAACGCAAGAAATAACTGCTGTCTTTGATAGTTTATAGCAGTATTTTTTCAACCGGGGTTATCTGGTACCTCAGGATTCCCCGAGTGGCTGTGTGAGGTCCGCTCAAACATAGAAATTTAACATAGATGCGATACTTCTACTCATCTGGTTGATTACAGAAAGTAGGATAGACACTTGGATCACTGCATAGGTTTCCATGAGCAACGCAAACCTATGCGGAAGGTTCTGCTGCAGCAAAAGGTTGAAAAATGCTGGTTTATAGGTTCTGTGCGCAAACTGAATCAGAATATTAAAAATGAATGTCGGAAGAACATTTTTGCGTATGCGAGGAAGCGAAACATTTTCTGTCTGCTGTTGTTTATGAGATATCATAATCATTAAGACCATCAGTTGGAGCTCTCACCGACGCCATGTAACACCCCTTTACAGCCAATTAAACTTATTGCAACTGGAAGACATACATCAACTAGAAATTGCTAAGCTTATGCACAACTTCCACAGCAACCGAATGCCCAACACGTTTGACCGTCTATTTACTGCTGTTAATTCTGTCCACGACCGTGAAACTAGAAGTTCCACCTCTGCACAATACTTCTGTCACCCGTCTGCTCCCAAGATGGAAAAAGATCAATCAAATTTAAAGGCCCAAGAATCTGGCAGCAAATAGATTCCTCTCTAAAAGAATTGCCAGCAGTCATCTTCAAAAAACGATACAAAAGCTCGATTATAGAAAGTTATAAGAATCACGAATAATGCTTTCCACATATCCTCTTGTTTGTAGCCAAAGAATCACCCCGAAAGTCAACATCTATCTTAGCCTGAATTACTATAGTATATGTAATATAATGCGACTGTCTGTCATTGCTTGTTCGTAATTAAATGCTCGTGTGTGTATTTGCGTGTATTTGTAGTAAACTACTACAAAATGTGTGTATTTGTAGTATACTATTTTTGTGTCATTTAATATAGCTCATTACTTCGTGAATACGTTGCTGCCCCGGTCCAGTTTTTGTTACAGAATATCAAGAACACCTGCAGAAGCCGAAAATTCTCTTGCGAAGATTATCTCCAAAAATGAACTCAATCTCCATGGAATTTGCATCGCGGTTATAATCAAATCAAACTACCGGTATCTTTATAATGGGTGTGCGTGGATCAAGAAAGGGTTTTGGCAACCAGAAGAGTATTTCTTTTTTGTCGGGTTTTTCTTTTCCTCTTCGTCTGGAACCTTGCGGTCCATGACAATTAAACGTCATGGCCATTTGTGCCCGACAAGAGTAACCTCTTCACAATTGGCCATTGGTCCCGCAACCTATACATCGGACTGCGACAGGACATCTAGCGGTCGACACAACCTTCACCAGGGAAACATCAATCTCACGTAATTTATGGGGCACCTGACTAGATAGCCTCTGTTTTTTTTCGGTGCCCCGGCGTTTTTTCTGCTTTAGCGAGTACATTTAGCGCAATTAATTCAGTACCGCCAAATAAATCTATCTATCTATCTGTTAATATCATTTATTTTGAGAATTTCAAGTTACTGTTGTTTATATCAAAAATCTATCATTTGATAACGAAAAAAGTGCTGCGAATCGAGATAAAGGCATCAAAGCTGACTTTGCCAATGCGGTCTTGTCAAAATAAAACCATACGTACAAAAATAAATTACCAATTAGGGAGCAAGATGGTTGAGGATTATCCCAAGACTTGCTTGATAAGCAAGTCAGAGTGGCTGCTCCGATCATCTCATGTCCATCTAAGCAAGTGTAACTAAACGTAGTTCCAGGCACATTCCCTGCAGCTCCAAGAGAAGGGAGAGTTTTTTTCGGAGTAGCGTTTGGTACAGTTGGTGGTTCCGGGCAAACTATGAAAAGTTCAAAACTCGTTGTTGTATGTTGAAACTCGACGTGATACGACAAGATTGCACCTGTCAGGCTACCAGTAGGAAGATTGTCGTTTAATAAATAAATAAATAAAATGTTCAAAACTTCGTCTATTTGGGAGAAAATGCCATGTTTCCGTTTCGCTAATAACAAATGAAGTTTCACTGAGAACTGGCACACTTTTAAAAGTCTTCCTACACACTTTTTTCTATTTGAATAAGACTTCAGCAACTAAAGAAGCGCACAGTTACGTGAAATAGATTTATTTTTATAAAATTTGCTGGCTGACTTGACTGCATGACGTTTGTGGAGACTAGCTACTTTTAGCAGTTATTGCAAATATTTTAGTAATTTGACTAAATACTTGACGTTTAAAATTGGAAAAGTTTTGTCTTTATTCATGCATGTCGCGTTTAGTTGCTAAAATATTCATGAATAACTCTTGAAGTTTAATCATGTGACCTTTGTGACATTTGGTCAAAAGAAAAGTTATGCTGGGGTTTATACAGTATTTTTTGGGTAGCAAGAGGTTAGTGTGTGAGCATTAACTGTCAACTTTTTAAACACGATGCGGCCAATTACGTTTATCAAACGCAATTACCATTGATACTTCTTTCCTCAAAAGTAATCTTGTTCAAAATCATACCTCGTAAAACGCAGCTTGGAACTGGATGGTTCCAGGTTAGCGTGTTTTCACACGTTAGGATTGGGTTTCCAATCAACTCGTATGTGGAGGTATCAGTGCAAGAGTACGTAAGTATTGCTCCTGGTCCGTTATTGGGATCCGACGTTGTAAACCTTCCAGCTTCGATATTGAGTGGCGCTGGACAGGCAGCATTGAGTGGCGCTGGACCGGCAGCATTGAGTGGCGCTGGACAGGCAGCTGTGCATACCAATGAGTAATGGATGGAATTCAAACGGTGGAGCAACTAGTTTTATTTCACTGAAAGGCCAGTCTGCAACCAGTAGTGGGCAACCGGGCAATTGCCCCCGGAATTTTCAAAAACAGGATAGCTGTTGGGTACAACAACGTATTGCGATCATTGTGACTCCCGGAAAATATCAGCTGGTTGCGGCCCTTCTGAAAGGTCAGTCTGGATGGGTACTTATAATAAACGTCGAAATGCTCACCAAATTAGTCACTAACCGCACTAAAATTTCCAAGTAAGCTTGTTTCTCATCTGTTCATGTGACGTTTGACTGAAAACCTTCACATGCGAAGTATGTTTCAAAAATTGATAGCTGTACAGTATTTCCGATCGTATAATGAGCACGTGAGCAAACAATTGCGTGATTCGTTGTTCAATTGATAAGTTCTGTTCAATGAAAAATTCGTTGTTCAATAAAAATTATTTCTGGTGCTGCCGCCATTCATTGCCAACATCCACTAATTTTTATTACATATCTTATTGTTCGCAATGAAGCTGAACAAACGTTCATTATGCTAATGATTTCTAAGTTGGAATAGATTTCCGTAACTATGAGGAGTGTTGGGGAAAAAAGCCTCACAATATTGTTCGTACTTTGCTAATCGATTCCGCCGTCTTATCAACAATATTACTACATGCTGAACGCATGAAAACAGTTGCAATCCTTCAACCAACAGTTTTCGACAGGGTGTGGTATAGATAAATACTATCTATGCATATCAGTGAATAACGAAGTTATGAGCTCTTGCAAAATACGGAACAACTCATTCTGTTTCACCAGATGCTTTTCAGTTTCTCAGTCTTGAAGGGTAATTATCACAGAAGTCCAAAACCGCACCCAGTCTATCACCACTGGAACTGAAATGCTTCGAAGTAATAGATTTTTCCCAGTTGTTTTTTTGTGTTTTATGTCTGAATATCGCCGCATATGATGCATGTTTGCAAAAAGAAAACAGAGCTCTATGGTTCGATCGTTTGAGAGTGTGCAGAGGTGTTTGTCAGTGATAGACATTGCTTTAGAGCTGGCATTCTTTGGTGATACTTTTGCGTTTTATGCTTTTGCGTTTTTCAAAGCAATATTGATTTCAAGGTTTGTGAAACTAGGTTCCAAATCGAGACAAAGACAATGGGAATTTGAGGAGAGTGAATGCAGTATGTGGTTCATAATAATTCACACAGGTGTAGGAGCAGGCTATTTTTGGGGCGTGCAAAGTATTTTTTGGCCAAATTTTCTCGAAAAACTTTTATGCGACTAACTTTCTCTCCACACTTGATGCTGTTAGTGCATTATATTTTTCTCTACCATGTTGTTATACACATTTTCACTTCTTATATGGCAATAATATTTTGCATTAATTCAACCATCACAAAAATTCAAAATCAAATACGTGAGCAATGTATAACTTATAAAGCTAAACATACTTAGAATCCAATAGTTCTAAGCATGTTACATACTGTAACACATGTAAGGCTTCGCAGTTCATCTAATCACCCAACATAACCTAATACTGATAAAGGTTATACAGGTGGTCTGATGTCGACACGATAACGTGTAAGCACAAGCCAAGAATACCAACACCCCAAAATATAACTTGATATATTTGCAACCACGTATTTGCCTAGTAATTCAACTTGAAGCTTTCACCAGTTCTACAAACCTCAAAGGTTCCAATTTAGCATTAAAACATTGAACATTCATCTACAAGTGTACAGCATAAGAATTCCATCAAAAGAACCATCCCGCCTTCATGAAAACATAGTGCAAGACATCACACCTGCCATGACTTCAAATAAAGGAAAGTTTGCCAAATCCAACTAAACAGCGAACATTAGACTGAAATGTGCAGTATGAAAATTTATGCAGTATATAAAAAATAAAATGTGCAGTTGAAAAAAATACAAAAGTACTTTAAATTTGGTTCTTAATCACCGTACTGAAAAATATTAAACAAGGCAGTGCAAGAACACTGACTCAGGACTCTCAGCATCTGCCTCACAGTTCTGAGTTTCGCAGTTCTGTTCACAATCCAGATGTTGATGTCAGAAAGGAACCTCACACCTAGCCGAGGTATAGGAGGTAGGCATAAACATGCTTTTTTCTTTGAAACTGTTTATTTTCTCGCTGAGACATTTCGGTCATTTGTCAGATATTTGTGTTAAAACACGCCGTAACAATTTTCATTAGTTTATATTTTCAGACAATATGACTGGATTGGCTTAATTTTTTCGATCATTTCAAAAAAACCTCGGTCTATGACCGAAAAAACCTTAGCTTTGAAAACACCGTATATAATATAGGTATCATAGTATTTATATTACGACGGTTCCATGAGTCTCATAACATTGTCTGTTCAACTGTATATATACAGTATGCAACATGCAACAAATTGTATTGCAAAGTATACTCATCCAAACACTTTAGTTAAAAATAGGACTCTACTAATATGAAGTAAGTGCATTATAGCATACTCTATTCCCTACAGTGTACACATGATAAAGCACATAAATGAATTGCCCCATATTGCATCATTTTTGCGAAAACTTTCAAGTGAATTAGTTACTCATCTATTCTCACAAGTTAATGCAGGACGTTACTAGAACGTTGGTTGATTTTATATATATTAAATGCGTTTCCTATGACGTATTTAACTTTCATTCATACACTATATAACAAAAAAGTATAATTTCAATAATATTGTTGAAAATGTCAAAACTTCTGTGCACAGATTTTTTGAGGTTTTGCCCAAACGTTTGACAAATCAAAAAATTTGGTTGCACCCCCAGCTCCTACACCGCTGATGTTTCAAATATGATTTTAATGTATGCCTGGTGTGGCTATTTTTTGTATTTTCTGGAAACTGCACTATAATCCAGACAGGAAAAAGTCAAATAAGTGAAGGCATTGTGTTTGAATAAGTCGGGGATTGTTCTCAAGCAGGAGACAAATTTATCAAGAACTCCCTGACAAGACAGGAGAATACATCTATGCTTCTTTAGCAAAATGTATAGTTATGCTTGTACAGGCATTGTTAATCCTTTTTTACTTCTGCCTAATTAGCTTTAATTAATTTGCACTTGTCATGAAGGTATCTTTTATGATTGACTACGATGACAGAATATACATGTTATCACATTTTTACATTTGGCATCAATCACGACGGAAGCACTTACAAGTGGTTGCAAGCCTTTTCTTTCGATTGCGAGCAGTAGTCTACTGTAATGCCACGCACAACTAAATCAAGTGCAACAGCACACCCCTTTTATTTTGTGTTGAAAAAGGATCTCACAATTAGGTAGAAAAAAGAAACCAACTGTTTGTTGCTGTAAAGATCTTGATGGTAAGGATTGGGATGCTGACTTCGATTTAGCCTTGCATCTGTTAATATGCTGCTGTAAATAAGTTGTTCCATTTTTTGCTAAATCATTTGCATCACTGAATTGCACAACGTGCATTTCACATGTCCCGTATAATGTGGACTTTCACTATTTTGGAATGTATAAGATGAAACTAAGTGATCCGCCAAAAATTTAACATGTTTAATCTTAATAAAAGTCACTTTGTCACTTTTAGCAAGCATGTGTATCATTGAAGAATCCATTACACGACAAGGGTCACCAAACTGTCTTGTCAGAGGGCAACATAAGGTATATATTACACACAAGTTCGAGGGCCGGACATCTTACGTAATGTGATTGTTTCGGGATATGTTACATTCCACCAAATCAACAACTGTTTTGTAAATATATTATTTTTTCATTATTGTCAAAATGTCTTCGCCGGGTGGGTTTAGGATGTGGGCCGTGGTTTGGAGAACCCTGCACTAAAATATCATTGAAGAATCCAATACACTAAATTAGTATTGCTTAATCGCAACTGCAACTGACTACAACTGACTCACTACACATAGACAGCCTTTGCTTGTTTCGTGCTCGCCGCGAACGTGCACGGCTAAGGTATACCTGCGTATTACATCAGAGAACAGTAGCGTAGCCAACCTGAAATTTCGGAGTGTCAAAAATTTTTTGGGGGGCCAAATTTTTGATTTTAGGCTAGCAACACTATTTTTTATGAGATACCGCCTCTCAAAGCACAAAATAACTACATACTCAAAAAATGTGGGGGTATGGCCCCGTTGACCTCCCCTGTCTACGCCTATGCCAGAGAACAACATACATCACGTCATGTAACATCTTATACAGAATCAGAACTTCGAAAAAGATATTTTTCAGGAAAAAAATCATAGCGCAATTAAAATCATGACACATTTTCAAACAATTTGGAATAATCCGTATCCCGCTGGAGCATAAATGATATCCTAATCCAGATCCAAAAAATGCTTATTATCCGGCAAGATCGGACTCCAAAACTCAGCATCCTGAACAACACAGCCATACGTACCAGTACCATATATCTATGCTTGCTTTTCATCATAGTAATTGTTTTAGCATCATCAAGCGTATGCTTATCTGCTACCGCCACATATCTATCTTTGCGTTCCTTGTTACTGCCACGCTTGCTGAAGTCTACTTCGCTGCGTGTGGGAGTGAAGACGTTATACAGTACAACAAACACTGATTCAGTTGCAACTGACATTCTTTTCATTAAAAAAACTGTTGCAAAACCGTTTGCAATCTTCACGATTTACCAACCGTCCCTGTGTGCGAACAGAGAACTGTGTTTTTTGCAAGAACCATTTCGTCAACTTTGTGCTGACTTTTCATATGCAGGTAAATGTTTGGGATCTCCGTTGTAACAGGTTTGCACCTTTTTACAAAATTCTGAAATAGCGTTATTTTTCAAATAGGTTGAGGGTTGACTTTAAAAAATTTGAAACTCAAGTGACCACCTCTTTCAGCTTCATCCAGAGCTAAAACATATCGCACTGTTTTTCAAACTCTAGTGCAAAGCAGCTCATTAATTGCATAAGTGCTGCTACGTGTACCTTTCTCACTATTCATAATTGTTATTAAATCACGGTTTGAAAGTTCTGCGCGTGATTTTTTTTGTACTGAAATCTATTTTGCTGTAAACAAATTGATAGATCTTTGAAGACTGTCGAAAATGCTTCCGTGAGTTTTCGGCTGCATAATGCCAGTGAAAATATAGTTTACATTCCGTTTACACGCAAGTTAAGTCACACCACTGTTTCTATCTTTAATTATGAACACACTTTTTGCAACTTTGTGAACTCTTATTACCTTTATTAGCGCAGAATGGTTGAAGATTATCCCATGCTCTGTTGTTTTGACACGTCAGGGTCGGACTTCCAACTAGATTGTGTGACCGCGGGCAAGCGAAGTTAATCTGTGTTCCAGGCACGTTTTCGGTTGCCCCGGGGACTTGCACTTTGGATGACGTCGTGCCTTCCACTCCAGGAAGATCAGGACAAACTAAAACAAAAAAGTTGGCACCAACATGACACTGCACTGGCTTCCCAGTGGGAAAAATATTTCAGCAAATGCAATTGTATAGCTTAATTTTCCATACGATTTTGGATTTCGAGCGACTTTTCAATAGGGCTTTGGAGCCGGAGCCGGAGCGCGGAGCCGGCACCCAAGCGATTTTGGATGGCTAGAGCCGGAGCCAAAAAATTTCAGATAGTGTAGCCTTAGCCTGAAATTTGGGTTCCGTTCAACAGACATAGTTTGTTGAGAAAGCGAGCTGTACAAATACAATAATGGATTTTAGTTTCTAATGGACCAAATCGTTCCGGAGCCGGAGGCAAAAACTTTTAGAGGTTGGAGTCAGAGTCGGAGCCAAAACTTTAGATGCCTGGAGCTGGAGCCGGACTTTGAGTTCCGGCTCCACAGCCCTGCTTCCATAGCAATGTGGATCATAAAAGCTTTGCCATTTTTCATATGTACAAAATCGCATTTTCTAATTCTGCGCTCTTTATTGCAGTTTTTCCTAGAACAGTAGTTGTCATCATGCCAAGCACACTTCAGTCTTTTTTTAGCTTTTTACATGCTGCTGAATTTATTTCTTGCAAGTCACTGATGTTAATTTTAAAACCTGAACCAAAATAATCGAAACAAGCTTCTTAGTGGTGTTGAAAGGCAAATGTTGTAATGATCATAGGTGTAGGAGCAGGCATATTCTTGGGGGTGCAAAGGATTTTTGCCCAAATTTTCCCAAACTTGCCCAAAAAGTTGTCGTGCAACTTTTGCCGACCATTTTTTGGGATGACCTCCAAAAAATGCTCTTCACTTATTTTTCTGCAAACGTTGGGCGCCATTTTTAAGGTCAAACACCGTTGAGCACCGTTTTTGCCCATATTTTCAAGGATTTTGTTCAAATTTACAGGGATTTTGCCCAGATTTTTAGGGATTTTGCCCGGATTTTCAACAAATCAAAATTTTTGGGGGTGCGCTTGCACTTGCGCACCCCCGCCTCCTACACCACTGGCAATGATGGTAGTATAATGCAGGGGGCCGCAAATACTTTTAGGGGCGACCCTAAAAATAGTTCTAAATTCTCGCAACCCAACATTTCTTGAACATATAATTTTGTGGAAATTACTTCATAAATAAATATAGTTTTTAAGATTACTATTGACAGTAGCAATTTTCTTGCGCAAAACTTTATGAAACTTAGCACATAAAACAGTAAGTGATAGCATTTATTCTGTCTAATAAGAATGACAAATTCAAAATCCGAATTTAATTATATCGCGACCCACTATTTGCGGGTCCCTGGCATAATGGGCTGTTCGTTGCAATTGCCAAGGTGTTTTCTGCCAAACTGAATGACTAAATTATTATCAAGACTCGATCGGGTCATACCAAGCCTTAATATTGTGCTACTCGCTGCAGTTGCATTTAAACAGTGGTGGAAGAAAATAAAGCAGTGTAAGGGCACTTCGATCAAAAGAAATCGTCCCGCTGTGTCCGATTAAACGTTACCTTGCCATAAATGTAACCATAAGTTGTGCGTACTGACTATAACCAAAGTAAAAACTAGAAGTAGATGGTTTTTGCTGCCCAGAGATTAAGTATTTATCTGAAAATATTGCAGGTATACAGTATGTTTTAAACGGTTGTTAAAGAGAAAGAAAAATGTTTGTTTAGTTTGCAGTTGTAATCTTGAAGGGTTGGGCAGAAAGGGTTTTGTAAGTGTACGTGCTTTTCGATCTACCCGTTTCGTACCTCCAGCTACTATTTTCTACTTAAAACACGCAAAGACAACTTGCGTTTTTGGGTGCACGAAGACATTCTACAATCTACAGAATGAATAACACAATTCAATAGTAATATACCAAAAAGAAATGTTGCGACACATTGGAAAACAAACAAAATTCTTTCCTGTATTAAAAACAGCAATGGTCGTACACTATAAATTGCAGATAGTGATATTTTGTCGGTCCAGGTAGCGCAAACGAAAGCATTAGGAGTTTTGATTGGCATGCTGCTCTACTTGTAATAACCAAACAAAATGTAACGTTGTTTTTGACAAGAATTGCCAAACAGAGGCTGTATTTCCGAAAAATCTTACCTATTATACTGCAAGAAGGTTGAGAATTGCTCCATGTCTTGTCAGCTCTGCAGACAATAGAAGCACTTCCTTTCAGTTCATGGGTGTTTGGGCACTGATAAGTTATGGCGGTTCCGGGAACATTTTCAGTAAATCCATTAACCAATCTTTTCGAAGAGGTAGCACCAAGTACTGGCGGAGGATCAGAGCAAGCTATTCAGAAAAAAATCGTGGTAAGTAATTATGGTACTTGGTACCTGGCACGAACCTTTATCGTATTATAGGCTTGACTGTTCATGAACAATATGAACAATATCAGAATCATCCCCAAAAAGACATGCCACACGCATTGAAATCAGCGTTTCCTCGATATTTGTAACAACGTAGTTTGATTTTACCTGCAACAGCTTTCCCATAACAACGAAACTTACCAATCAGCATGCAGCATGGGGTCGAAGAATCCCACGTTTGGTCAGCCTGGCATGTCAAGGTCGATTTACCCGCCAGCTCGTGCGTGGAAGGGTCGTTGCATGTGTAAGTCACCATGCTTCCCACAGCAAAGCTAGGATCACTGGACGAGAATGATCCATCTCTGATTTCAGGAGGCTTAGGGCAAGCTGCAAGAAGTTTCCAATCAGACAAAAGCTTTGTGGTTGAAAGAAACATCTGGGCAGTCGATGCTTCTTTTCATGATTTCACTGTATTCAGAAACTTAGAAAGACCGCTAAGTGTTACAAAAATTATCTTCATCATTCAAAGACAATAGGATTGTTGGAAATTTACCAAAATTGTTTTTTAATTCAGTTCGACACCAGTAACGATATCCAATTTTGTCGGTCCTAATAGTTTTGTTCCACTACCGATTTGGTCGATGTTTTCAAACTTGCGCACCGATATGACAATAATTTACACTGCTTATGTTAGTCAGAATGTAAAATCTTTCACAAAATTTCCTTTCAGTCTTTTGTAACACCGACGTAAAAAACGCAAGTTTATGGATGGAAAAGGGCATTCGCAAGATGATGTATGATTGCTTAAAAAATAATTTTTGCCGTACATAATATTCTTGCATAACAAAAATTTTGATCAAAGCTTGTACCTTTCTTCAAGTATTATCAGTTTTCTTAAAATCGCATTTTGAACAACGGTTCACCTTTTATTAAGTATTTAATATACGTACCTCGCAATTGTTATATTTTGTGTGATAGGTAGTGTAAACAATCCCAATGACATTTTTTTGATAAAGATTTTTTGGCACACCCACAACCTTGATTTTCCCAACAAATGCAATTTAGGATGTTCTAGTAGGGTAGTATACACTCTATCCGCCAGTTGTTAAATCTATGGACTTCATTCTGCTCGCTCGTTTGCTTTGCTATTATGTCTGATGCCTATTTTGTATCTATGAAAGTTTGGTAAGACTTAACTCACATTTTTTGTTTACAATCTCGGTTTGAGGCATTTTTTATTCGCGTCCTTCTTACAAACAAGATTCCAGTACGTACATCTGTCGAAAACATTGGTATATGCCAGGGTTCTCCAAACTACGGTCCGCGGGCCAAATCCGACCCGCGAAGCCAAGTCATCCGGCCCGCATAGGACATTTTGTCAATAATGAAAACGTAATACATTTACGAAAAATTCGTTGATTTACTAGAATGCAATACAGTATATCCCGAAACAAGTAACTTCACCTGTGGAGTGAAGTTACTTGAATACAGATATGTGCGAATTTGAATCATCGTAAAAAGATGAAAGTAGAATCCAATCGGCTGATTCCTCGAAAGCCTACAGAAAACCTAGAGGTTTTAGATATCCCTAAAGAATCACATGACGCAAGATGTTCGGCCCTTGAACTGTTGTGTAACAGCGTGTGTGGCCCTCGGAGTAAGAAGTTTGGAGAGCCCTGGTATGAGCAATACCTATGTAGATATCATTTACACCACAACTGATAATAAACAACCACGAGACTACAAAGCGGTTAGTAAGAATGAAATTGATCAATTGCGAAATTCAACCAGCTTTGCACGACAAGAAAAACTCGCTTACAGTTGAGTTTGCATGTTGGAGCAGAATCTTTGCTCCAAGTTCCATCACCCACACAATTCACACTTGGTTCTCCATCCAGGGTGTAACCCGAGGGGCAAACATATGTGACAGTGACTGGTGGTTGGTAAAACGAAAGAACTGGGCTGTAACTTCCAATTGTAATAGCGGGAGGCAGAGGACATGCTGTAATCGAAATAAATCTTAGTGTTATTTTGGTATGAACGTTTAAATTTTTCATTTCTAATATTCAGCACCTGACCAAGCAGAAATCTACAAACGGAAATTTACACCAGTAATATTGCAATAAGGTTCCGTATTTGACAATTGATCGGAAAATCAAACTTTTTTAGTTGCTATTGGTAGCCCAATAGCTCCCAGCTTTTTTCAAACTCTGTTGATAAGTCAAGAAATCCTTGACCCTTTTCTGGTAAATGTCACTTTAGTAACATTAGTTTCAATGTACTCGATTGTACCTCTTTCAAGGTTTAGATACTGTCTCTTTTGCCAGAGCGATCGACCTTCTACTTTCAGCTTGATTCTGCAATCAAACCTCAGTCATCTAGTGTCTCACACTCCACGAAATGCCAATTCAGTACTGCAGGGTGCGAACAACTGTGATTCAAACCTTATGGTTTGAACAGCTGACATCAAAGTTTTTAAATCTGCAGGCAAGTCATTAATCTACAGGATTTTCACGGTGCATTTTGCCAGTAATCACTTCCGTATCGCTAAGAGTCCTTATTTGGCCCCACTTTCATTCGCTGGTGGCCAGTAGCGCAGCCAGCACAAAAATTTTTTAGGGAAAATATTTTGAATTTAAGCGAGCAACAGTACTTGTTTTGGGACACCGCGTCTCAAAGTACAAAACTTAAGATATGCTAAACGTTTGGGGGGACCATGGGCCCTTTGGCCCCCCTGGTTACGCCTATGCTGGTGGTGCGAAATCAAAAAGTGCAAGAGCTGAAACATCCTACTTGAATCCATTTAAAATTCATCTAAGATGCGGTTGATCAGAAATATGATGTATACGAGGCGTAAGATTCTAGAGCAGAGATTCCCAACCTGAGGTACACGCACCCCTAGGAGTACATTTGCCTATCTGAATGGGTACATTTAAGGTTAGCAGTAGAAGGGGAAAATATATGTAAATCGGTGTATTATTTATTTCGAAATATTTATACATATATTAGTGAATATTATTTTCAAAAATCATTATATGCTCATTGTTAAAGTATATCTATTATTAGACATGATAAAATATTTTGTCATGAGACATTTTAGCGGTACATGCTCGTCTGTCGATATGCTGAAGGGGTACATGGTCAGAGAAAGGTTGGGAACCCCTGTTCTAGAGTGAAGAATAAACGCCTGTTAAAATGTGTTCGTTATGAAAGGTGTCAAGTACAAAATTATTTATCAAAAAGTACATTTTTAAATATTAACATAGTTGCTGTTGTTTGCAATGTCAGTTGACAATTATGTCTACAGCAAGAAAGTTAAACGGAAGATACAGAGATATTTACTGGCGTGAGATTATGGTTGGCCAGTTGTTTAGATTTTCCACTATCGCTTCGAATTCTATTTGCTTGTTTTGCTATTGTCGTTACGTAGTATGTCATTTCTGCACAGTCCACAATATATACGGCCCGTGGTCCGCATGCGGACCACGGGAACTTTTTCGCGGCCCGCGAGAGCTTTCCCAATTGCAGAAAATGTTCCAAAGGCCCGACTTTGGACAAATTAATTGTCGTTCCAGAATTTCTTTCAAACTACAACGAAGTCTCTACAATAAAATGAAATAGAATTTTGCGGGAGGCGGCAAATTTATGTTAACCAATTTGGCCGTTCAATGCTTTCTGAGTTGTGTAGGCCTGCAGTAGATGCTGGTTGGTTAGTTAGGCGTAGAAACAGTTGTTCAACTGCGCCTGCTGTCAGTGCCGTTTGTTGAAAGTTTAGGTGCAACAGGATCCATATTAGTGCGTCCACTGTATACGCATGTACTTCATATATAAGCCAGCAGTAGATCGGCGTCAGTTTTATACATAAGCAATCTTCAGGTGCATGAATGTCTCAGTCAAACGCAACCAAATTGTTACTCTTTAAAAGCGCTACTAAATCCGTAAATTCTGTTTGAACGAGATATTAGTGTCAATGAATACTGCTAAAAACTATCTGTGGCTGACTTTTAACAACGCAATTTTTTTAAAAAAAGGATCGATTGTAGAAACATTCAGCACTCAAAAACAGCTGCTTTATCATGTACGCATATCAGCTTCCTCGTTGTTGTTTCAAGAAGGTGAATGTTTAGAAATCATAAGATGCACTGCAGTTCAAGTTTGTGTTATCCAACCCAAATGAACTGAAATCCTGGGGTTCCAGATGCCCCAAGAGAAAATCAAGCAATTTTTGTAAACGTACTGAAGGAATTAAAAACGTACTCCGAGCAAACAAATTACGATTAACAATGACTCTAGGCAGGGGCGAATCCAGCCAGTAAGGTTAGGGGGGGGGGATTTCAGTAACATTTGGTAGTCATCTCTCATTACGGGTTCACTAATGTAAGAGAGATTAAGTATACTTACTTCACAAGACTGCTGTGACAAAACAATGAACGACAAAATGGCCTTATAACGCGAATGCTGTTACTGAATTGTACAAAAGTATGGTGAATAAAGTTACTTTCGTAGGTTTTAGGGGGTCGATCGCCCCAAACGCCCCTCCCTGGATCCGCCCCTGACTGTAGGACTGTGGGCACATATCTTCAGCAACGCAAGAAAAATGCTTAGAATAACTTTACGTTGACTCGGCATATAACTTAAAAATGTTAACGCATACGTTTACCTTTGGAACATTGATCTCCAAAAGTTCCAGAAGGGCAGATGCACGTGAAGCCATTTACCGTATCTGTGCACGTTCCCCCATTGAAGCAAGGATTTGACAGACACTCGTCGATGTCTGTGCGAAAACGTCAACCGCGTATTTGTCGTTTTTCCGGGTTGTATCAATTAATTAACTTCATACCGAAGTAACGGCCGGATACACGACAGACAAGTCAGTAGTTGGACTAATGAGGCCATAATACGAAGCATTCCGATTTTCCAGAAAGTGTATCACGTCCTAAGAAGGTTGTAGAAAGAAAAGCAAACATCTAAAGAAGCAGCTTACCTGCGCACCTAAGCACTAGGCTAAAGGGTGCTCCCATTAGCTTTGGTGCTACTGGCGATGTTATACTTAGCGCGCCGCATGTAGCAGCCACCGCGCTGCTACACATCACTAAATCTAGAAATCGATATATGTTGAAATACTTCTTGTTTCAAGACTGCGGGTAATATTTTTGGATCCAGCTTTGTCATCACGCTGGACTCTGTAACTATCGAATCCACGACCACAAGTACAGAGCGCCGCAGACTATATTTCAAGACACAAGCGGAGCACTGTCTGCGTGTTTGTCTATCGTATGCGCGTCTCAGAACTGGCAAACTTGTGTGTGCGTGCGCATGGCCACGTGACAGTTTTGACCGAGCACCTCATGTTCTTTGCCGGAATACTGATATGCAGGGCTACCATCGATTTGGACTAAAAACTAAGGACGACCAGAACAAAAACGACATTTATCGGCATATTTTTTATTTAAACGTCAGCATTAGTGTCAAGTCATTTAGTATCATGTTTTTCACCAGAAACAACATTTTGAATCAATTCCTTATTCGTTGAAATTACTCAGTGCATCTGAAGGCAGCTGTGATCTAAGTTCACTTTTATTTGCAGCAAAGATTGAATTGTCCTTTCATGAAGGCTGTTCCTTTCATCAGTCCACTGAGCTGATACTTGAGAAAACATTATTGCTGAAAATATGATGAAATAAGGACGCAATTCCAAAATAGGTACATTTCTGAGAAATAAGTACACTGACGTTTTCTAAGACAGTCCCCTTCATAATAAGGACAAATCTTAGAAATAAGGACGGTATGACAGCCCTGCTGATATGGCTTTCTGGTCTTCGACTGCTTAGCACCACTGGTGCCAGGCCTAGTGATTTGTCACTAAATCTGGTGATTTTTAGACTGACCTAGTGATCTAGTGATTTTTTTGCAAAGTATGTGTGTGAAGAATATCAGTTGCCTTTTTTCTAGAGTTTCAGCCCTTTTTTGAAGATTTTCAGCCTTTTCTAATCAGTGAACAATTGAATTTGTAAACACCAACAGAACGAACAAGTGTTTGTAATTTGAGTTTCTCATTGTTTTCACTTCTGTGTTGTCTGTTGCTGCATTATTTGTCATGCCGATATTTTCATTTCTTTGCAAGAACACTGCAACACTGCAATAGAATTTTTTTTAATGTTAGAGTGATTGCGCTAAAATACTCCGTTTCAGTGTCATTTTCAGCTCTTGAGAAAAGCCTTGAAGACTGTTTGTATGAGATTATCCTAGCTGCAGCATGATCTGTTTCAACAAACTTGCAAATGATGTAAAGGTTTTTAGGGAATAAAGTAAATATCTAAAGTATTTCAAGCAAAACTGCGCATTTCAACGCCAAAATTTTAAACCTAGTGAATTTTTCAGATCTAATGAATTTTTTTGTGAATCTTTAGATTTTTGCAGAGAAGCCTGTGGCAGCACTGCTACGCACGCGGTGTTAAGCAGGAAGACACGTTTTCATTACCGCGTTACCACCGTGCGGCTCAAAAAAAAGAACTGACGCAGTCAAAAACAAAATAAAAGAGAATAATTGTTTGAATCCTGTGTCTCTGCCTTCAAGCGAGTCGCGTCTGGCTCAACTTTATGAGTGCCTACAAAAGCGATTCCCAATAATCGACCCTATGTAAGTGGTTGTGAGATCGACTCTTACAAGATGAACTGTATTTCAATCTGTTAATTCTGTCTAAATTCTATTTGTTTACCTTTGCTGATTTCTTGAGAAAATTTTTAAGTTCATGAATAGTAAGCCTGCATGTGGTTAAGTTCAAGATCATCATCATTGGTGGTCTGTGTTACTCAATCCCCTGATTACGATCCGTGTAACTCCGACTGGAAATCCAAAATGACCGTTTTTTCAGTCTTTAGCAGTCTTTTGCCAACAGTGGCCCGTTTTTTCACAGTCTCACTGTTAACCAAAACATAGCCACGTACCAAATTCAGTTAAAAGTATGTCGATTAAATCACAGGATAAAGTCTGTCATCCTCGCTCTTAATTTCGCTTTATTTTCTGTACTGAAGGAAAAATTATAGAAACTTTAATTTTTTTTTTATCATGGTGTTGGAAATTCATCAATCAATTTTCGGATCGCCACATGAAATCAGGTTCGAAGTTTTTTAAATTAGTTCATAAAGTACACCAAAGTTTTCTTAAACGTGTTTGGAATGAAAAACATTTGGGAAACACAGGCTCAGGAAAACAAACACTACGAAATACTGTGAACAGAGCAAAGTAACAAAACCATTAGACATGGATTTTTGCAACAAAGAAAGCAGGGATGATCAAGTCGCAATGGCGCAAACATTAACACAAGTGCAGATATCATGCTTAGTCCAGTGGCGTACGCAGAAACTTTTCATGGGGGGGGGTTCATTCAGCGGCATAGGGGTGTGATTTGTATTTGGTGTGCGCTGTTTGTGACGTCACAAAATGACGTCATAGTCCTGTTTCCAAACCAACGTTTTGGCAAAGTTTGTTGACATAATATGCACATTTTTCTATACATCCACTCTCCTTATTTCATGTGTCAATGCACTGAATATAAACTATTAGAGCTCCAAGTTAGGCTATCGGAAGAAAATACGTAC
>Ga0210059_1006368_pt1 | contig 18950 bp, 6 predicted proteins | sample Ectturendosymbi2_FD_188042 | JGI IMG/M metagenome (GOLD analysis project Ga0210059, IMG submission 188042) | Ecteinascidia turbinata endosymbiont from Florida, USA - Sample 2 (SPAdes) (version 2) | ecosystem: Host-associated > Tunicates > Ascidians > Unclassified | place: Key West, Florida... | reverse complement strand
CTTTGTTTACACTGATCAGCTATTGTGCCATTGTATTCTCATTTGCTCTAATGTTCGCTAATGGTTGGTTTACTGCATGCGATGGCTTTTATGGTGCTTCTGCTTATTGGCTGAGTCATATGAAACAATAAACCATTACCATTACCATTACCAAAAGTTTTGATTTGACGAAAATTCGGGTGAAATTCCTGAAAATCCGGGTACAGAGGTTTCGACATGTTTGTTTACTATTGAGTTATCTGACTTTCTTCTCCGAAAAAAAACAACATTTTTGGTGCAGTACAAGTGTGCGCATAGCTGAGCATGAAAAAATCCAATTGTCACTTTCAGGCAAGTGTTCAATGGTTTGAAGCTGAGCAAAGAATAACAAAGGGTTGCTCGTTGGATTCAAGTCATTACATTTATCACTTGCCGCTCCATCAAACTTTCATTGTGTTTGACTGTTTGCGGGTGTAAATATGTAAAAGAAGCACTACCTCAAAGTCCAGGCACATCAACTCTAAAGAAATCCCCAGCGACTACACCACTGAATGAAAGCTTCAGTGCGTCTTAACTAGGCAAGGCAAAATTGTGAATGTCATCCAGCACACTGGTTACTGCTCATCGTATTGGGCGGCTATATGCTTCTATTTGATCAATCAACCACGCGCATTATATATTGCGTTTGGTACGTTTTTTCTACATTCTGTGACGCGATACCTGTGAAATATTTCTAACTCATGAAGAAGAGTTTGCATTGGTATCCAAGCCCATGCATTAAGAATGACTATAAAATTGGGCTTTGGGGAACTTTGGGCGGATGTATAGTTTGCTAACTAGTGAAGCGTGTTTTTTTCGTTTATTGCGTCATACAGAGTACAATTGATCGTGCGCCCAGATCTTATCTTTATACAAGAATGCGTCTGCGCTTGTGGTTGCCGAAAGTGAGAAAGGTTAATCAGTTTATGTTAGAAACTTTTTCCACGTCGCTCATTCTTCGCAGGCACGTAGTCAGATTTCAAGGTTTGGGGGCAAATACGCTTTTAGGAGACAATATTTTTGTATTTATTATATGTTTAAGACAATTTTTCTGGACACAACAAAATTTGGGAGGGGCACCAAAGAACTTGGTGGCCCTGCCCGCGAATGCCTCGCCCCGTGGCTAGGGGCCTGGTCCTTCGAACTAAAGTGGCGTTCACTCTTACAAGAGCGAAGTATATTGCATTGTAGGTTCAATTCGCTTGATCGGTTTGATTGAGGTAACTACATAACTTTCCACTTGCGTTCGCCGCTCAAACCTCCATTATAGAGCTTCCTTTAGAATTTTCGGCTGAATTACGAGTCGTAGCGGTGCACTGTCTAATGTCCACCACAGTAGCATATTAGTCATAAACATGGACGTAGTGTTAAGGTTCTTTGCTCTACGATGAGAGGATAAGTAACCCCTTTAGGCACAGTAGAAAACTTAAGGTGGGTTCGCTTCGTTACTGTACTAAGGCCCTTTGTCACAGAAACAAGTCTGCTTGAAAGACCTTACTTGTCTCTGATACTTCTCTATTTATTCTACGGGCAACACTCATAGGTAATATTTTATTTCATAAAGTTTATTGTTTCGTAAAAGATGCATAATAATAAACAAACAATGGTACTCACCAATAATAATGCTTTAATGTTGTATACTTCTCGAACAAAAACTCTCATACAACTGTCTCGTGAGATCATTAACAAAATAAATTAATTCTAATCTACGTTCCATTGACATCCTAACGCTCAAGGGTTTGTCTACGATTCGATCTTCTGTCACGCTCCGACTCTCGGTATTAAGCTCTGATCGTACAGAGTGTTACCAGAAACTAGTCAAAGCGGATCGCAGTTTTACTTACAGCTGTCTAATTTTAGCTGTTAGTTTTGATGCTTCACTAAGTCAGGGTTTACAAAACGACTTCACTCCATGTTAAAGGTCAATTAGCATATCACTTTAACATAGGGTAAAGTGTCCAATAAACTGGTAGGAATTAACCTGGACAACTCAATTATTGCCGTCCATTTTGGCAGAGATTTCCCGGGACAAGCCATTTTCTAGCCTGGCGGTATCCTGCTAGGATTAACAAATTACAAAACCTAAACTCTAGTCAACCTTCTTGGCTTTCGGTGTCAAGCAGGAAGGAACGCGTACAGTTCCCTAGCCGAGCCTTTTCAACCTGAGGGGGTAATTCAGGCCGAAGGTTAAGAGTTTTTATACTTCTCAGTTATGGGCCGTAACGCGAAGGAACGTACTACAATTCACTAGCCGAACCGTTTGTAACCTGAGGGAGTAGCTCAGGCCGAAGTATGTTTTACTTCTGAATCCAAACCTTAAGGATTTGAGAAACCGAAGGAGCGAAACAAGTCTCAACCGAAGTTAGTTTCAACTGTCTTTTAGATACGAAATCGAGCCTTTTTATACTCGATTTCTTGGACTTTCCCCTTGCGTCTGAGGACTTTGATTGGTTGCTAATTATGTCTCATTAAGTCATTGCTTTACCATTGGTTAAACCGGATATTTGAAAGATGCTTAACTGCCCTTGGTCGCCTAGCATCATCAACGGTTTTTATTGAGGCTCATTACTTCGTTGTGTCACGATTTCGTGACTGGCTTCAGGATCGGCTGATCGCATGGAACGTTCTGATTGGTTGAGGTCGTTTTGAATCTTGTTTGGCTGGATTCGAAGTTAAGTATCTATTTCCAGGCTTGGCTTCTGTCCAGTGGTGCTTATTTCAGGCTTAGCCTCCTGTACAGCAGTGCCTGTTCCAGGCTTAGCCTTCTGTACAGCAGTGCCTGCAGTTTTTGTTTCAGGCAAAACTTGCCTGTAACAGTAGTTAGGGGACACATTAGCCGTGCCCACACCCTTCCAAATGAAAATAATGCTTTGTGTCTACATATCATCTACATACATATCAATTCCAGTAATTCGCAGTGTTTTTTGATATTCATATAGGCCAAGTTTGCAATGATAACCGGAGTTATCGAAACGTTTGCATTATGTTGTTTGTATCATATAGGCCATTTTCTCAAAAAGATCGTAGCACGGTTGACTGAGCACGATGACGTCATAAAGCACTGCTCAGATGGGCCCCGCGCCTAAGTCTTGCATTGGGCCCCGCTCCTGCTAGGGCCGGCCCTGCCCGCACGGACCACATGGGTCGACAGTGGACTTGTTCTGACAAAGGCATAAACATGGTCAGTAGGGCAACCAGAAGTCAAAAATTTTCTGCCGTTTTTTTTAAAGATTCTGAAACGTCTTCAAACCAAATCTCACGCTCATACCATGAGGGAATGCCAAGTTATTAAGTCCAAAGAAGTCAGAAGTAATTATTAGGTCAAAATTTATGGTTGGGTCAAACTTTTCTTGCAGCACAGTTTTGTTCTCTTTATCGATATTTTATTGAAACTACAACAACAGATATTGATGTGCGTTTGCAAGTTTAGTTGCAATTCTGTAATGACAATGGGTTTACTGGTTGCTGCGATTTCGGACGTAATATTGTTGTTTTGCCCACTACCAGACGATTGAATATTATGTAGGATAGCCGTGGTAAGGAAAGAAACGTGGTTTCACAGTACGTGGTTGGTGAAAGCTCAATCCATTGTGCATGTAGTGTTTCAACTTCATGATGTTCTCAGGTTTCGCTCTATTAGTTATTAATGTAGGCTACTTATCAATATCATCCCCAAAGCTAAAAAACAAATTTTTTAAAATTTTGAAATATAAAGTGCATGAATATGTTTCTCAGTTAACCTCAACACCTAAGGCTGAATTATTTTGCAGTTGCAAACGCAGAAAATTTATAGGTGAAAATAAAGTCTAAATTTGTAAATTAAAAAGTTCAAAATTTAAAATTTTAGGTCAAAAAATTGGTTGCACTAATGATCAGTGTCTTTCGCATTGATGAATATCTGTAATTTTTATTAAAGGTAACACAATTGAAGACAAATTTGGCAAATTTTATTTCAGAAGTGTGTATATCAAACTCGTAGCTCTTCGCGTAAATTTGTACCAAGAAGTAGCTCTCAGTTTCAAAAAGGTTGGTGACCCCTGATCTATACAAAACCGACGAAAAGCCAAATAGGAGAGGTGCCGAACAGAAGAGGTGCCAAATAGCAGAGGCGCCAAATAGGAGACGTGCCAAATAGCAGAGGTTTTGGTATGCAGCAAACCGAACGATGACGAACGGATCTAGCGCGCAGCACTAACTACAATATGCAAAACAAAGATTAATACAAGGAAAACAGACGTGTGGCAATGCAGCACACATAGGTAGTTCCAAACTGAAGAGGTTCCTCTCCACAAACCGACGAAATGCCAAATAGGAGAAGTGCCAAATAGCAGAGGTGAAAAAATATAAGTCGTGTGACATGTAAAAGCAGGGCCGGCCCTAGCAGGTGCCGGGCCCAATGCAAGACTTAGGCGCGGGGCCCCTCTGAGCAGTGCTTTATGACGTCATCGTTCTCAGTCAACCGTGCTACAACCTTTTTGAGAAAATGGCCTATATGATACAAAGATATATTGCAAACATTTCGATATCTCCTGTTATCATTGCAAATTTGGCCTGTATAAATATCAAAAAACACTGCGAATTATTGGAACAAATCTGTATGTATTCTTTTCATTTGGAGGGGCGTGGGCATAGCTAATTTGTCCCCTAATTACGTCCATGTTTATGACTAATATGCTGCTGTGGTGGACTTTAAACAGCGTACCGCTACGACTCGTAATCAAGCCGAAAATTCTAAAGGAAGCTCTATATTGGAGATTTGAGCGGCGAGCGCAAGTGGAAAGTTATGTAGTTACCTCAATCAAACCGATCAAGCGAATTGAACCTAGAATGCAATATACTTCACTCTTGTAAGAGTGAACGCCACTTTAGTTCGAAGGACCAGGCCCCTAGCCACGGGGCAAGGCATTCGCGGGCAGGGCCCCCAAGTTTTTTGTGCCCCTCCCAAATTTTGTTGTGTCCAGAAAAATTGTCTTAAAAACATATAACAAAAATAATAAAAACAAAAATATTGTCTCCTAAAAATGCATTTGCCCCCAAACCTTAAAACCTGACTACGTGCCTGCGAAGAATGAGCGACGTGGAGAAAGTTGCTAACAGAAACTGTTTAACATTTCTCACTTTCGGCAACCACAAGCGCAGACGCATTCTTGTATAAAGATAAGATCTGGGCGCACGATCAATTGTACTCTGTATGACGCAATAAACGAAAAAAACACGCTTCACCAGTGAGCAAACTATACATCAGTCCAAAGTTCCGCAAAAGCCCAATTTTATAGTCATTCTTAATGCATGGACTTGGATACCAATGCAAACTCTTCTTCATGAATTATTAATATTTCACAACTATCGCGTCACAGAATGTAGAAAAAACGTACCAAACGCAATATATAATGCGCGTGGTTGATTGATCAAATAGAAGGATATAGCCGCCCAATATGATGAGCAGGAACGAGTGTGCTGGATGACATTCACAATTTTGCCTTGCCTAGTTAAGACGCACTGAAGCTTTCATTCAGTGGTGTAGTCGCTGGGGATTTCTTTAGAGTTGATGTGCCTGGACTTTGAAGTAGTGTTTCTTTTACCTGTTTACACCCGCAAACAGCCAAACACAATGAAAGTTTGATGGAGCGGCAAATAATAAATGTGATGACTTGAATCCAACGAGCAACCCTTCGTAAGTCTTTGCTCAGCTTCAAACCATTAAACATTTGCCTGGAAGTGACAATTGGATTTTTTTATGCTCAGCTATGCGCACACTTGTACTGCACCAAAAATGTTGTTTTTTCGGAGAAGAAAGTCAGATAACTCAATAGTAAACAAACATGTCGAAAACTCTGTACCCGGATTTTCAGGAATTTCACCCGAATTTTCGACAAATCAAAACTTTTGGGTGTGCACTTTCCCCCTCAGCTCTACACCACTGAATGGACAGCGCGACATAAACCTTGAAAAAAGTTGACAAAAAAGCAAGATATCTAATTTTTCCAGCTGAGTGTACCAGTTATTTCAGTTGCATCACCTCTTCATTGGATAATTTACGTTGTAAACAACAACTTGAAAAGTTCCTGCCTGTTCAAATCTAACTTATCTGTGCTTTCAGCGATTGGAAAATCTCGCTTAGCTGTTGAAAGTGGTTTGGGTCAAGACGCAGGATCCCACAGTTTTCGATAAAACTAACATTAGGGCCATCACAAATGAAAAAGTTTGGGGGCACGGTGAAAATAAAGTTTGGCGCACTAGACATTTTTCCCAACGCGGAGACCCCAGTGTGCAATTTTTTTCAGAACTACGATCAGCAAGCTTTTTGGCATAACTAGTGTTTCATGCTACTCAACATCTTTTGGGCGACTGCCCAGACAGTCTGACACGGTTCAGTGTCCAGTATAAACCAAGCAAAAAATGCAAAATATAACACCTTTTGCTGCTATGTTTGAATGGCCAACTGTTGGAGTGTTCGGACTCGAATAGGTCTGCGTCTACGGGGTTAACCTTTCATCTTTTGTGTCAATGTTCGTTCTAACGAGAGCATTGTTTACTGATAATGAGATTTTATAAGCCCTTTCTACTGAATTTGAGAGGAAGGAATTTTTGGCAAAAATGAATTGCTATCCAAACACATGGCGCGGGGTCCCAGAGGCGCGAGGCCCAATGCAACCGCATCGGTTGCATTAGCTTAAGGCCGGCCCTGCGTACGGGCGACCTGGTGCCAGAGGGGTGCCAGAGGGCACCAGGTTGGTGACCCCTGGTATAGATGAACCTCCAGTTTGGCACTTCCGATGTGTGCTTGATTGCCAGTTAATCTTTATTTTGTGTATTGTAGTTAGTGCTGCGCGCTAGATCCGTTCGTCGTCTTTCGGTTTGCTGCATACCAAAACCTCTGCTATTTGGCACCTCTCCTATTTCGCGCCTCTGGTATTTTGCACCTGTGCTGTTTGGCACCTCTGCTATTTGGCACTTCTCCTATTTGGCATTTTGTCGGTTTTGTGGAGATGAACCTGTTCTGTGTGGGACTTCCGGTGTGTGCTGCATTGCCACACTTCTATTTTTCTTGCATTAATATTTGTTTTGTATATTGTAGTTAGTGCCGCATGCTAGATCCTTCGTCGTCTTTCGGTTTGCTGCGTACCAAAACCTCTGCTACTTGGCACTTCTCCTGTTTGGCATTTTGTCGGTTTTGTGGAGATGAACCTCTTCTGTTTGGCACTTCCAATGTGTGCTTGATTGCCACACTTCTGTTTTTCTTGTAGTAATCTTTTTTGTTTATTGTAGTTAGTGCAGCGCGCTAGATCCGTTCGTCGTCTTTTCGTTTGCTGCATACCAAAACCTCTGCTTTTTTGCACCTCTGCTATCTGGCACCGTCGACGATCTCGTGTCATTTCTTTAGCCTCAGGAGCGCACTAGGTGTTTACCTTCAGCGGCGATTTTTCTTTCGGCAGTGCAATAGCTGTCCTGAGAAGTTGAAGATATATCGACACTATTTTGGTTAGGAAACAACATTTTTGGCACATAGAAAAAGCATGCGACTTTCAAACCCTGCAGTCACTAGCGTACGGAGGGGGGTGCCACTGTGCCATGGCCCCCCCTTCAGACCCTAAAAATAAAAAATGTATAAACAGTATGCGTGTTTTTAGGGGTAAATGCGTATTTTTAGGTGTAATTTGCGTATTTTTAGGTGTAATTTTGCAAAATTTTCCCGGGGGCAAGCCCCCGGACCCCTAGAATGGTTGGCCTAAAGTTGATTTGTGACGTCACACGATTGTGAGGAAACTTGGCACCTTCCTCGGAAATTTTCTGCGTACGCCACTGCCTGCAGTAAACCTGAAAAAATCAAAAATTGGGAAAATATGCCATCAGCGTGTTTGCAAAGAGCGCAATAGCTGATAATAACGCGACGTTGCACATTTTGCAATGGTTTGGCCTGGAAATGCATACGCAGAGTAAAGGTTTCCTGATGCGTGACCGTAACAATGAAGACCATGGAGTTGGCCACTCATTTTGTAGTAATAACTGGCCAAAGCTTGCTGCAGCTGGACTGAAGAAGCATTGTTGCCGTGAAAGCAGCGGCTCTGCCTGTCTGTCATTGGATCAAAGACACTCACTAGCGTTGTCGGGTCTAGTACTAGACCCGCATTGTTTGCATCAATTGTTTAATTTGCAGAGACAGAAATACAGTAGAGTAGATAAAAGCAGATCATCTTTAAATTAATCCAGTTCAGACTATCTGAAAAGTTGCTTTTCAATGCCCTATGTTTGTCACTTAATTCCATGTGATTGTAGCCAATAATAATGGATGCACCTGACATTAAACTGGGGTAAGTAAAATAGAGAATAATAGTTTAAATACTGAGTTGCCATGAGTATTGAAGTAGGTAGTACTTAGCATGCTAGATGCTTGTTGCAAATATATATTTAATATTTAGTAATATTGTGGTTGTGTGGTTCTAATTTAATCTTGCATATGATAGTGTATATCCTGGTTAGCAATTACACTATATAATATATGCATTGAATTTTGTTTGATTATTGTATGTTGTTGTCAAGTTTCCTTTCAGAAGCTCCAAGAAAAATTGACCATTGCATAGCCTACTTTTTAGATTGCAGATGCACACGTGATTAATCCAAAAGGATTTGTTTACATGAAATCATACACAAGTGAAAGCTGTTTGACTGGGAAGAGCAAACAAAATTGGAAGTGACTATGCCATGGATACGCCTGGCCTGACGCAGTTCAAATAAAAGTGTCAGTTTGTTATTCAATCGGCGTGGATCGTGTAGCTTGGGGGTTATGCGTTATGGCTGCTATGCCAATGGTTTTCAGTTCGGTTTTCACCTTTCTGACTTTCGTTTTTTTTCTTTACTTTTTTTCAGGCTCACATGCTACCTTTAGGTATTAGTGTTGAGTTAAGGTTAGGTTAGCATTATGTTATTGTTAGGGTTAGGTTAGGGCTACGGTTAGGTTTAGGGTTTATCTTTTACATTTAATTCGTTTCTACCAAGCCTACTGCACTCTTGTTGTGTGTTACTGTTACGTCACAGGTGGCGTGTGAATAAGTTTTAAAATTTCAAGATCCACAGGCGTATCTATAGCCACTGCCAACAAACTTTTGTTTTGTTTATCAAAGCAAATTCATTTACAAATATTTAGAATTCGTAAAGAAGAGGTCATTTATATATCGTTATCACTAAATTCTTCTTGGGCTAATTCAGGAATTTCTTTCAGATTTTGTAAATTTTCATAGTGATTTCTGCCACTGTTGCATTCATTCAATTATGCACAGAAAATTGGCTTTCACACTTCCATTGTGATTTTACTAACAACTAAATAACAGTTGGCATAGTTTGATTTAGTGTTTTTTTTCTGTTGATTTGACATATCTGTTCTTAAATTTCCATGCCAAAGTCAGACAGCAAGCTTTTCAGATCAAAGGGGTGAAATGCATTGGAAGAAATGCGTCCCTAGCAGTTTTGTGTCAGATAGCAGGGTTTCTGGTTGTTCAGAGTTCAGATGAGCAAGGCCTGACTGTGTAACGAAACTGAACTAAAATGTACGTTACTGAGATTTTTTGATAGTATGTTTATGTACCAAAAACATGATGTCACCAATAAATTGTGGCACATATGCTTTGTAAGTTACATTCTGAAACATTTGAATCCTCAAATGCATCTATTTGCATTTGTAGATATAAAAGAAAGTACAAGCTTCTGAAAAGATCATTGAAAGAGTTGGCATACCTTAATGCTGCATTAGCTTGTGAGATTAGTGGAACAGAAAATAGAATCCAAACAGCCAGAATGGAGCGGAAGTAAGTTCACTAAAAGTTGAATATCTTGTATGAATTTAGAGCTACTAATGTCTTCTGTGGTTTAATTTCAGACATAAGTGGATGTATATAATTTGTGCCAATGTTTTTATAAAGCGTTTTGAGAGGCAGGTCTCACAAAATTTTCCAACAGTCTCAAAATACAGTAAGATCTCACTTTATGTCCAGCACCAAAATACACTAAAACCTTGCTTACGACCATCTTGGTATTTACAGTAGATAAAATAGTTGCAGTGTCTCAAAATGTTATAGCAGTTACCAAGGTCAAACCTAATATAAAAAAACTGATTCGTGGATTAGCCAGGGAAGGGCTGGTTTATTACAATTTGATGTTAGCATTTAAGCACTCACTGATTGTATTGTTAAAAAAGTATAATGCAAAAACCTCTCAAGAATAACAGTTGCTGTGGACATGGTTCTACAAAATGTTTGACATCAAGTAAGAAAATGAACAAAGTGAAAAGGTAAATCTTAAATCTGTGTAATTCTGAATTGCACTGATATTGAAGTCTTTTTTCAAACGACAATTTTAATTACATGATTTTGAGTTTTATCAAGAAGAGAAACTAAGCTTTTGACTCTTTAACTTTCATCAAATGAAGTGTGCTGGCTTAAATTTTTTGCTGCTCAGTTTATCCCCAAGGCATGTCAAATTTTCATCATTTTATGGAAAATCTTGCCTTATTTCTTTCACATTGTTTTACTTCAGCTATTTCTGTAAAAGCACATTTAGGTATGGAATTTTATTTGTGAGCATGGCAATAATTACTTAAATAGTTGCACTGTAAAATCTGCAGTGACTCTTCTATCTGTAGAAATATGTGAATAAGCTGATGTTTGTCTAATTAATTTTTTATTGCTAATTGGGGGGACAACTGGGTGATCATTGGTAACACTTGGTCTAAGTTGCACCTGTCTGAAAGTTATTTTAAGTGCAGTTGTATTATATTCATTTTCTTCATTGTGACATGATAGAACCACGGGCATCAGAAGGATTTTTTTCCAGGGGATAGGGAGCAATAGTGGTGAAATTATGTTTTACCAATTTTGAAACTAAGATAAAAACATTTTTCAAGTTAAAAAGTTAATAGCAAAATATCATATTTCAAAATCCAGTGGGGGCCAAGGCCCACCTTGCCCACCTTTTGACACCCATGGATTGAATGTGGACATTCGCACAATGCTATTGTACCTCTTTCAAAAAGCAAGAGATTCCTAAAGCTATTGATGCAGTATGGTTTCAGATCAGGTTTGTCATGGGCAGGCTGTTTAATGCATAGATTGTCTGGCCAGACTGTTTGTTTTCACTAAAAAGAGTACAAAAACATCTCTTAAACCACTGATACTACAATGGTATATATGATTGGGGCCAGGCCTGCACAACTGAGAAAGCTTGAAGGGCCAAATTGATCAAGATAAATTTGCCATGGGCTGCAAACATCAATTTTGTTGTAGTTTGGAAGGAATCCAGAAAAGACAATTAAAAATCTGAAATGGGGCTTTTGCAAAATTTTCTGCAATTGAGAAAGCTCTTGTGGCCTGCTGCCTGTGTCTTGTGCAGGCCTGATTTTGGTGTTTCTAAGAAAATGTTTGTGTTCATTTTGTCGAGTTGTTGGAAATGCAATGTTTGGAGACGTTTTTCTTGTATCTATTTATCCATGAATTCTATTAACCACTGTTGCCCAAAGCAAATTGATTTTGTAAGCATAAATTTGTCAAAATGTGGTCACTATTTTAACTTTAGAGCAGTGGTGAGATGCATATATGCAATGTGTAATTTTAAATCTTTAAGACAAAGAAATTAAGTTCTTTAGTCTGTTAGAATTCCATGAGTGTTCTAATATTAACAGCCATTCATAGTTATCCTTTAAAAATGATTTTCGGTTTAGTGAGTGTCAGAAATGTTGCCGAATTGTATAAAATTATATTGTTCTGTTTTTCAAATTTTTGCAACTTAGCTATTTGTGCGGCATTGCCAAGAGGCAGATAATGTTTCATTGCAGAGTAACCTGTATTTGTAATTTTTGCTTTTCAGGCTATTACTGAAAAAACTGCTGCAGTTCGAAAATTTAGAAGAAAAACGAGTTAAATCTGTCGCAAGGCACAGTAAAACAGGTAAGTTATTCCCATCAATGAGATTTCAAAGATATTAGTTAATTACGTCATTATGTTAAACCTTTATTTATTGGTACATGACCATGCTTGGCTGTTGCTAAACGCGATTCAAAGTAGTCAGTGCTTTGAATAATGGCTTGGCACAAGTTCAGCAATGTGTTTTTTTCAACGTCAGTTGTCTGGGTATGAAAAGCGTTCAGTACCTGCAAAACATGGCGGGTACTGCTGCTTGCTCTACATCAGAGGTCACCAAACACGGGGCAGGTCTGGTGTCAAGCAAAATTTCTGACTTCCGCCATGTGCGCATGCACAGAGTGATATTCTGCATATCAAATACGCTGAGAAAGCTGATGATTAGGGCTCAGACTTCGGTGTTTAGGTAAGTGTGTCGGGTTAAGGTTAGAAAAAGAAAAATAATTAAGGTATAAGACTAAGTCCAATATTTTTCTGTGGATATAGTTATTCCCGTACTGCAGCTTATTGTGGGTGTCTGACATCTAACCAGAAATTTTTGATTTACACAACACACATCAAAAAAGTACATAATTGCCAAACTTTTTCCTTGACTGTGAGAAGCAAAATATCTAGCAAACAATAACAGGTCAGAAACTGCGCTTGACACCGGCTAACAAAATCAATTTATCCGGCCCGCCGGTGCCTTATGGCACGAATGAACTCAAAATACAGTACAGTCATTAACAAAATATAGGACCACCCAAACCACAACGACATATTGCAGAAAAGTTGGAAGTAATGCATCATTCCCTTGTCCAAGTTACATTATTTTAACAAACCATAATCAATTCTGGGTGCTTTGGAAGCTTTTATTTTATGAAACCAGCACGAGTAGCGCAAAGAACAGTATTAAAGGTGTATATCTACAGCCAGTTGCAGCGCAGATTAATGTATAAATAGTTTTTAAAGTTTTTTTAGCCTTTTCGAAAGTAGCGATAAAAGGACAAAAACTTCATTATTGGCTGTTGAGCGTGCACTGGTATCAACCTTTATCTATGGAAAGACTCCCAAACAAGCAGATTACAAAACGACAACGATTTATCAAAAGTGCAATTCACCGATCCATAGAAAAAATAAAGAAGCGTGGAACTTGCGGTGACCTAAAAAAACTGGTAAACCCCGCAAGATTGTATGAAGTGATAATGACGCAATCAGAGGAGCTGTCATGCGTGGCAATCTGTGAAAAAAACTTACAGATATCACTATTAGCACAGTTTCAGGTTGTCTGAGCAAGGTGCTCGGTTTACTTTTTAAACTTTTTGATAAATAAATATGGTTTTTGTCTTATTATTTTGTTATTTACTGCTTGTATTGAACAAGTAGTTATTCGGTCCACACTCGTCGCTCTATCAACTATCCGATCTGTCATGGAAAAAGTTTTGGTGGCCCCTTCTCTGCATGTTTGCACAGTCTGCAACACCAGCTAGGTTGCAATTCCATGTTTGAAAACTTATTCAGTTTGATTCGTTTTCTTGCAATTATCACTGGAAAAGAATAGCTTTGTGTTTGCCTCTGCTGGTGGTCTAGTAGCGCCTTGTCTCAAAATTGTCAGAAAAGCTCAGTTCCCATCTGTGTTCTTTGATCTTTTGCCACTGCGTTGATTTTGCAAAGTGCATAATGTTGTCTTGTGATGAATTTTAACGCTATGGCATACAAATTTCAGTCCAGTCGAAATGTTTTATTTGCTCGTGGAAAACAACTACCGGTATTGAACTTTTGCTCGTAGGAGTTCGAAGCAGTTTAAAAGGTGTTTTGATTCGGACCTTTGTCATGATGTAAGTTATATCCCTGCGGTTTTGTGCCAACATCGTGGCATTATAATTGTGTGGTCTGCTGACTTTGTGAACGTGCGTTCACTGTGCTGTTTCCCCATGAAATAAAAAAAAGCTAGTTGGGTGTATAAGTTTTCAACGAGTTTTAGCCAACTGCAGCTGTCGCCTATGACAATTTTAATTGTTTTCAACCCTGCAAGCAACGTGAGCAATTTTGTTTTGAAGATCACAATCACAAGCAAAATATGAAGAAGAGCGAGCCTTCGGTGAACGACGACAAAGGCGAAAGCTTTCATGAACCAGAATCTGATCCGCATTTTTCTGAGAATGCCGTTATTAATGGCCAAAAAAGCTAGCGTTGGTGTCGAAGGCTGTAGGAGATTTTCCTGGGTCTTACTCGATTTCCGAAAAACGCAAAAGCGGGGCAGTTGAAGCTTTCTAAAAGTACATCGTCCGTTTTTGGAGACGTGTTCTCCGAGACAAGGTGATGCATCACAAGACTCCACTGGATCAGCGACACATATTCGCCGATGTTGAGTTGCCATCGGCCGGTTTCGGGCTTCATCCAGGGCAGAGTCATTTGTGGTGGCGTTTGCAAAACACGCCCTGGTAGAGGCTCACTTGCAAATAGCTCCGTAGTCTTACCGTTTTATTTGAATGAAAACAATTTTCGGTGACCTTCCTTCAAAACGCAGGCAAGTGGAAGAAGAAATAAGATTTTGTATGTGGCGTTTCACCCAGGGACGTCACAGCTGCGTCGCGTAACCAGTCCCGTACCCAGAAGCTGGCGTTTCCGGAGAGCACCCTTTGCAACTTCCAAGCGCGCAGTAAGATCGATTTTGAAATGCTGATGGGTTTGTCGACAGTATCAGGCGTACAACTTCAGTTGCATGGTAGCTCAACATGGCAATCACTGGATATGAGTGTTTTATTGATATATTATAGAATAGCCCACGACCAATGCCGTATTAACCATTAGGCTACTAAGGCTATAGTCTTAGCCCCTGGAAAAATTCGACCCTCAGTTTTTTTATTGTTTTTATTACAAGTAACTACCGAATGAGTTGCATTGAGTACATGTTGTTATGTTATGCTTCCGTTATTTCGCAGTAAATAATTTCATTTTTTCATGTATGTATTTCTATTACTTTTTGAAGCTTAGTTTGCAAAACTATAGGCTCTTCTCTTAGGCCTACAGTACCCATGATCCGGCACTGCCTACGACTACGTATATTTCGTACCAACGTTCCGATCCTCTTTTCAGTTGACTCTCAACAGCGCAATGTATGATCATGTATTTCATATTGCACCAGTGGCGGATACAGGTGGAGGGTGGTCTGGGCAACCTTTTTGGTGCCTATCGAAGTAGAAACAGAGATCAAAAATACTCTAAACAAGTGGTGCCCAACCAGTAGATCGCGGTCTACTGGTAGACCGCGGACTGATCCCAAGTCGACCGCGAGGGCTATCGGAAACAATTGAAAAAAAAATTTATTTCTACAGTGCCTATTTAATTAATCGTCTATTTGCTTCATAGTGATTGTAAAGATTTCGTCTCTGAAGCAACGTGGCCCAGTAACTGGCATTATGACATTTCAGTAACTCGTAACAATGGAGGTCTCCTGCAGTTGCCGGTCATGTGTCCTGATGGCGGGATAAAGCTATGTGCTGGTTACTGCGACTAAGAAAAGCTGTTGGTTTGGTACAGTGGTTCTTAACCTTTTTTTGTCTCATTTACCCTTTACCAAAATAAACATAATTGATTTTACCCCCTGCAATGTCTAGTGTGTCAAGGCATGACTTTTCTGGAAAGGGTCGGGGAAGGCTCTCCTGGAAAAACGTTGCAAACTTACATTCAGATATATGAATTTTTGTGCTTACTGGGACCGATTTTAGGGTAATGCATGTATGAAACTTTTCAGTCTCTGAGATGAAACTTTTATAAAATGCTCTTACAGGTAAGCATGAATACTTTTAAAAAGTGGTAAGAAGTGATTTACTGATGTTGTTGAAATTCTGAAAGCAGTTTCATACGAACCGGCACATCACTGAATCAAGGTGAAAAACGTTTAGAAGTAGGAATTCACAGCCATGGTTAAATGTATCTCTTATTGAAAAATGACAAACAATTTTAACCAGTCTGTCACTCAGTGAAACTTTTGTGCTTGTTTTCTACGCACAATATCTGATATTCTGGGAGCAGTGGTTGAAAGAGATACACCCCATGCCATCCTTGCGAATCAGTCGAGATCGATGTTTTATTTTATAGTCATAATTGAGGAGAACCCTGCCTCACACAGACAAGCATTTTGAAATGGTGTAATAACTTCGTATGCGAGCTTCGACTGCACTGGAAACTTTTCGCCCAATCCACATCACATATCGGAAAAGATAAAGTTGCAAGAAATGAATTTGGAACACAGCATCGTTTAATATGGAAGATCAACCAATTCATCTTAATAAAGCACTTTGAAAAGACGAGCCCGTGCCCTGATAAAATTCACATGTTCAGTTACGTGCTTCAAAACTATTTTCAAGTTTTCTAAGAAGGGTTTAAAGCATAGGTTCTCAAAGTGCTCCGTACGGAGCCCCAGGGCTCCGCGAGAGAAACCTCGGGGCTCCGCGAGCTATTCGTTTACTTATTAAAATACTGACTTGGCTAATTTTACAACTGTCCAAAGAAGCAATAACGGCAAAGAACAATTAAATAAAGCATTTCCAATTTACTCAGGAACATCAATCGGTAAGTAACAATGTGTTATTTTTGTTTTCATTTTTAGAAATTTATTGTGGGGCTCCGTAAATTATGGTCAATCTCTTCATGGGCTCCATAACACCAAAAGTTTGAGAACCCCTGGTTTAAAGGATTTAACTTGCCAGTGCATTTCGATGAAGAACACAAGGGGAGAAAAATGATGTGCGGTGTCCGTATATTCACCAGAGTTGTAAAACCTGACTTCACCGAGCATAGAAGGGGCGCCATCTATACGTCTCTGGACTTTCGCACATGAAGAATTCAATCTTTCAGCCCAACTAGATGCATATACATCGTCAGTAAACCAACACATACATGCAGTTCGACACGTCAGTTGACTCATCTAGCTGAAGGTGGCTTTTGCCTTATTACTTCGAATTTGATCTGCTGCGTGACTTAAAATATCACAAGACATAACACTTATACGATAACGTATACTGTATTGTTTGATAAATAAATTTTCTAAAGTTTCGCATTTTGTTCTATTTTAGATTATATCCATACGGTAAGTCACTCCCCAGTTGTATGCGTTTTTTTGCTGTTGCAAAAGCAACGCGACAGGCTGCTTCCAATCCTGACGTGTCTGCAGAAACGAACCCTGATATAGGCAGAGTTCCTACGGCACGAAATTGAGCGTGATATGTCTGCAAAGACATGTGGTTGTCATGTACAGTACGTGTGTGGGATGGAGTGAAACGAGCTTACAAAATTGACGGTTTCATCGAACCCATTACCAGGCACGTTGGAAAAAAAGATACGCTGAGGTTCTTGAATATCCATCTGTTATGATGAAGTGGACCCGAAGTCCACGTATGATTTTAAATAAGTTATTTTTTGACATAATAACTGAGAATGTTGAAACCTGCGCTAAGACACATAGATGACTTACAGTATTCACTAAAAAGACCATAGAAGGCTGTCCACACTATATCATGCTGCGCAAAAAAGACTGTCGCTAGAGTCTGATGACCATTGTGAAAACAGTGAAATTTATTCCACAATAGAAGATTTTTTATTTCTGAAAGAGCTACAATCTCCTTTTGCGTACAAACTCCAAATGAAGTCGTGAATAGAAACAGTTTTACGCACATGGCGTGCTCAATTGAATCTGATAGCGTACGTGTGCAAAGATGAATTAAAAAGAGAAAACTTAAGCATAACTCTGGACCATAATCCAAGGTGCAACATCTCTAGTTTGTGTAACATATCCGTAAACCTACTTCGCAACAACGCTTTATGACGCCTGACATTAAAGCCTGTCATCGATCTACGAATAAAACACTGTTGGATGTAATTTTGTGTTTTGTCCCGTAACTAACTAGCCTAATAATCTAGGATATTACAATTTCTAAAAAATTATAAAAATGTATGTTCAGTAAAATTTCTGTTTCAGTAAATTTACCCCTGGGGGTAAACACGAGAAGCCATTCAAATTTACCCCTGGGGTAAACACGAGAAGCTATTCAAATTTACCCCTGGGGGTAAATTTACCGCTGGTTAAGAATCACTGGTTTCGTATTAGTATTATGCTACTTGTTACGTCAGTGAGCATCACGTTTAAGAACTATGTGTGCGTGCGTTTGTTTTCAACTTAGTGTGTTGATTGTACGGTGGCGCTTGTTTTAACCAGGAAGTTGTCAGTACAATCAGTTTAAATACTTGTCGGTACGACCGCATCGCAGGAAATCGACGCACATGACTACAGAGATGCTGGCGTCCGCAGTGCTCAGGAAACAACAATGATTCTTGTGTGATTTTGCACATGTCTGTGTATGTTGCTAACTACTGGTAAGCTGTATTTTCGTAAACTTTTTTGGGCTATTTGTGGCCAAAACAATTATGACGATCAGGCGCCACAGTGGGCTTCTACCTTCAAATTGAGCGTTTTTGGGATTTGTATTGTGCTCGTCCTCAAATAAATTTACTGCATCCCTACTAACAGCTAGCGATCATAGCGTTTATCATAGCGCCCTCGTGAACGTTAACATGGCTGAGGTGGAACGAGTCACGACCTACCATTTCCACCCCAAATTGGGTAAGATTATTTTCTTGTTTATTCGCATTCAAAACCGGTTTGTTTGATCTGCAATGCAACAGCAGCGATGAAAAGTAAGGGAATTTGGAGCGGCATTGTTGAACAGTACAAAAGAGCTACGAAAGGGATTTTCCTGCCAAAGCCTTTATGTGCCACAAAAGTGCGGGATTTGAAAGTGCAGTTTCAACACGGCAGTCAGTTTTCACCAAAACCCAGAACGCAGGACAACTTTTGCTTTATGTCGCGTCAGTCACGTCGTTGCTAGACACGACAAGCCATTCAAAGATGGCAATATTGTGAAGGAAGCCTTTCTCAAGGCAGCAGACAGCCTTTTTGAACACTTCAAAAATAGAGCACAGATCATGAAAGCCATTAAAGAAGTGGAACTCCCCCGCAATACAAGGCATGCGAAAGAATAG
>Ga0210059_1006367_pt1 | contig 18951 bp, 12 predicted proteins | sample Ectturendosymbi2_FD_188042 | JGI IMG/M metagenome (GOLD analysis project Ga0210059, IMG submission 188042) | Ecteinascidia turbinata endosymbiont from Florida, USA - Sample 2 (SPAdes) (version 2) | ecosystem: Host-associated > Tunicates > Ascidians > Unclassified | place: Key West, Florida... | reverse complement strand
AACAACTAGTTCGGTGAGTGGAACAGCTTTGACTTCAACTCCTGTCAGTGGGTCAACAACTAGTTCGGTGAGTGGAACAACTGTGACTTCAACTCCTGTCAGTGGCTCAACAACTAGTTTGGTGAGCGGAACAGCTTTGACTTCAACTCCTGTCAGTGGCTCAACAACCAGTTCGGTGAGTGGAACAACTGTGACTTCTACAGTTGTTCCACTCACCAAACTAGTTGTTGAGCCACTGACTGGAGTTAAAGTCACAGTTGTTCCACTACCCGAACTAATTGTTGAGCTGTGACTTTAACTCCAGTCAGTGGCTCAACAACTAGTTCGGTGAGTGCATCTCACGTATTTTACATGGGATTGCAACCAAACTTTTTATTGACCTGTCAAGTGCACCCCATGCTCATGTCGAGTGTGCCCCATGCGTATCCTTTCTAAATTGATTGCAGAATTTTTTCTGAAGGGCGTTGTTTTCATGTTTTGACGTGATATTGTGTATATAGAGTTGCTTTAATTGTGTAGCAAATTTTGAGCTTGTTTGGACTTGAAATGAAGTAGCAGTGGTTGCAAATGCAAAATAATGTCGACTGTACCCCACCACCCCCTAATTACCTTTACTGGCTGAATATAGTATATTGAATTTTTTTTCACCTTTCCCTGAGAAACAGTTTTCCCTGAAATTTTCCAGTGTATTGAAGATACTTTTTACCATTCCGGATTTTTGAACAACTTGCGCTTGCCCTGAGCACAGAGTTTGCCCTGAAGTTTTTCACTGTATTGAATATATATTTTTTATCATTCAGGATTTTTGAGCAACTTGCACTTGCCCTAAAAACAGAGTTTGCCCTGTAATTTTTTAAGACAGGGGGCGCGGCCGCCCTCCCCGACCCCCCGCCTCGTACGCCTGTGCCCATTGGAAAGGCTGGCAGAGTCAGTTCGACGGGTTAAAAATAAGTCACAGATTTCAGTGTAGTTCAATATATACGCAACGGTTTGACTTCATGTGAGCATGTCTTTCATTTCCAGACTAACAGCGGTACATATATTCATACGTGAGCTTTGTTAGAGAAACGGTTTATCGACCATCAGTATATTCCATCTTGGCGTACGGCGCTGTTACGCACCCAAATCTGATGTAACACTAGACTTGCAGTTTTTGTTTCAATTTTTCTACGTCTCTTCATCACCGGCGTTAGTTGTTTGCGTGCGATAGTAAAATCATCCATTCATAATTTTTAGAATTCCAAACACTTTCATCGAAAGAGTTAGCCGGGATGGTTAAATGTGAAGACTCGACAATGCCAATTTTCTGAAACGCCTCAAACCGCATAATGTCAGAATTTTTTCTACAAAACAATGTGGAGTTTTAAGTCCATATGTATTGGCTGCTTAATATCAGGAACGGTTAGTTGAGATGGGCTCATCCAAAGCGGGATGTATGGGTACAAAAATTTTTGTGAACCACCCACTGTTTGCTGATGGCACAGTATGTGTGTTTGGCCCGCCCGATACTGGGTGGTCTTCAACGCCTTCTGAATATTTTCTGTGGCGTAGTTGCTACGTAGGACACTGTTTTAAACTCCAAAAAGTCTGTTGGTGTACGTTTTCTTCCTAAAAAAATAAACAGTTTGCAACGCCTATTGTTTCTCTGAATGGTGTGCGTATGGAGTTTTCTGAACCAGTCAAATATCTCGGTGCACTGTTTTAGGCCTCGCTGAAGGATGACAATGGCGTTCAGAGACAAAGTGACGAAATCACTTCCTTATGCACCAAACAAGCACAGCCAACTTCGCTCTACGCTGAACTGTATATAAAACACTTTGTTTCGTGCCTATTGAATGGAAATGTATCACTGTCAATTGTGGAATTTGTACACACAGTCTGTTATTTAAGCGCCTGCCAGTGGTTTATAGCAACCCTTTTTTAATTTTGCATTACATCTCCAAAAATGTAAGTGTTTGTCAGAACCATGTTGCCTGTTTCGCCATGATATCTGACAGATGAGCACGGATCAGGACTGGATCAGGACTGAAGCCAATTTTGGCCGCATCAGGACTGGATCGTACTGCAATTTTTTTGAAAATTGGCGGATCAAGACTGGATCGGACTGAGAAAATTTTTATTGTTTTGATGTGATTATTCTAACCACATCAAAAATTTTAGTCGTAATGAGATTTTGCAGATTTGTTGAAAGGTAGTGCATATTTTACCATCAATGGCAAAAGCTCTGCTGGAACTATTGTGCTATTCGAACTGCATCCACCTTTGTCCAGACTCCACATATAGTGTTGAGTTCGTATTACTCGTGGCAAGGTGAATGTAGTCGAGTCTCTGTGCCTGCTGTGCCAGTGTTCTGTGGTTTTGCTCTCACCATATATTTTGCCTTATCTAGCAAAGATTCCAGTACACATTTTATGGGACTGCTTTTTATGTAGGCCTACTTTTTTAAAAAGTTTCGGGTTTAAGTTTAGGGTTAACGTTTAGAATGTAGATTTCAGTTTAGAATTTACATTCTAGCTTTTGCGTTTATTACGTTTTGGTCTAAGGTTTTGGATTTAGGTTTTGAATTAAGGTTTTAGGCTTAGGTTTAGGGATTAGCCTTTCGGTTTAGAGTTTGGGTTGAGGTTTTGGCCTTAGGTCTTAATGCTTAGACTTTGTGTTTAGATTGTGGGTTTAGGTTTAGATTTTGGGGTGAGGTTTAGTGTTAGACCTGTGACAAAGACCCTGCACTTATCCAAGTGTGTTGTTGCAACCTCTCGGTTGACATTGCGTTGGATGTGCGATTCACCACGAACGGGATGTGCGTGAAGAATAACACCCATACACTCATACATGTGGCGCCAACAAGCAAAAATAGAGTGATCGCGTCAGGTGATCTCTGTTGTTGCTTGCTGCCACAGTGTGAAGCTTTGTACACTTCCCGCTCGGGCTTTCCGATCACAACAAAATGGTGCTGTGACGATGATGGGAAGGTCATGCCTGTTGCAGCTTTCACAAAAAGAACGTGCAACTGGTGCGGCCGGTTGTAAAAAGGAGGGGGTATTGTTGCAATCTCTCGGTTGACGTTGCGTTTAATGTGCAAATCACCATGAACGGGATGTGCACAAAGGATAAATCCCATATCTATGTGGCGCAAGCAAGAATAGAATGACCTCGTCAGGTGATCTCTATTGTTTCTTGCTGCCACAGTATGAAGCTTTGCGCACTTGCTGCTCTGGCTTTCCAACTGCAACAGTATCATCCTTGTCACTTGACCAGTTTTATCAATCGAGTTCGCCAAAGGCAAAGTAGCAATGCTTTAGCCTCTGATAGCAAAATAAACCTTGCCATATTAAAATTTTGGAAATGCCAAAAAACTTTGTGTATTTTGCCTCATGGGGCAAAATAAAATACATGGCTTTACATGGGCAGATCAGGACTGGATCGAACTGATGATTTTTCAAAAATTTTGCGGATCAGGATTGGATCGGATTCAATTTTTGCGGATCAGTATTGGACTCGGACTGAAAAATTTCACAGTCTGCTCATCTGTGATATCTGATGTTGAGTAGAAGCAACCTGTATACATTTACACAGCGATTAAAATCTTCATTTAATTGTTTTATCTGCTCACCTCAAATGTCTGATGTTTTCTACAAGTCCTATTTTTTACCCCAACAGCGTAACGCATCTCCACGACGATGAGCGAATCCGGTAGTTGAAATTAGTTTCTGTTACACTGCGCGAAAAATGGTCGTATCTGGAAACCCCTCCTAGAGCCCCAGAAAATCTTTTGCAAAAATATTGAGTCCAACGAGGTGTGTCATTCGCGTCTGAGACGAGCTAAATATTGCAAGCCTTGGCAACAACCATTTGCTTTTGTAATGTAAGAACTATTTAAAGACTTTATCTTTGTTCTATAGCTGTCATTATTCTCAAATATCAAACTGCTAATAATTGCCTATTAAATTTACTTTATCAAAATATTAACTTCATAGTCCTTTATGTGCTCGGCTAATCGTGTTTTGGTTCGCATCACCTTTTCCTGTTACATTTCTTATTCACTAACTGAAGTATAATCATAAAGTGTATTCACACAAATAGTTGTTAATCATAAATATTTTATTGATAGTAGACAGAATGAAACTTACTGATTTTTATGTGAAATCCAATAATACACTTTTCTCATGATATACAGTCGTACAAACTTCTATTCCAGAATGTTTAAGTATTCTACACGACCCAAACGCAAATACATACTCAGTTCGCTTTGTTACAAATCCTGACTTTGTTGTAACCCATGGTTCGCTTCTGAAATACGTGACTTTACGGAAACTTATCAACTGAATAGTTTCGCAGGAGATCACGCTCTGCTATGCATTTACGTTAGCAGCATGCGAACCACACAGAACTGTTTTGTGTACGTTTGTAATCTTACAGAGGATCGGCCCGACCTTTATAAGGTTTTACGGAAAGTGCCTAAATTCTCATGTTACCTACATCCTAATCTATTCTAAAGAGTCGTCCCGACCTGGTAGGTTTTACGGATAGTGACTAACTCTTGGCGTGTCCCTATCTAAAACCGAGCGAGAGAAAACCTATGAAACCAAGCAGTAGTCTCTCTAGGAGCCGCAACATGCAATGCTCCATTTCGGTTTGAGTTTGTTCTTTGCCTCAGTCAAGAAGAATCAGGTGTAAGCTAAAGCCAAGGGACCATCACTTTCTTCTTAGTCGTCGACAGAGAACAGAGCCAAACAAAGTTTGAGCTCTCAACTCAACTGCCTTTCGGCTCAAAAACCTGGGTTTATATACCCGAATTCTGACGTCAAAGGTGCTCTGCACCTGAGGGTTTTTCCCTACTTTTCTGTGACGTTTTGTCCTTCTCGAAGCTTCTGGTCTCGTGATATCACATGATGTGGTCTCGTGATATGATGTAATTAGTCTCGTAATATCGCATGAGGTAATCGTTTGTCTAGGACAGTTCGTCCGGGTCACACACTGAGGGCATGTTCGCCTCGTGCTCAGTTCATACTGTCCTCCTCGAAGCTTCTAGTCTCGTGATATCACATGATTGTCATTAATTCTTTATGACAGCTCTGCTGGGTCACGTGCTGAGGGTGTGACGTTTTATCCTTATTGCAAGAACTGGTCTCGTGATATCACATGATGTAATTAATTCTTTGTGACAGCTCGTCTGGACCACGCGCTGAGGGCGTGTTTACTTCGTGATCAGTTCATGCTTCTTTGCTGATCCTCTTTGTTCTTTGTCGCGTCTGGCTTCTGTGCATTGATCCGACTGTATCTTTGAAACACATTGTTTCGTCACAAAGTGACCATAACAGTAATTCGCACCTGGTTTTCTTCAGGAGTAGTGTCCAACAAAATCCACTGATTGTTGGAATCAAAACATCTGTTATTTTAGCACATCAAAGGAGATGAAAATCCTTGCCTGGTGCTAAATCTTGCAAAATCGTTTCACGTAAAAACAAAAAAAGAATCGCGTAAGTGATTGATCGCTTCGACACAACTCCATCGCCTTCTAATATCTTCACGCCTGTCACCATCTCAAAAACCGTGAGACTACTCTGAGCAGAAAACAAAAGAACGCAGCTGTGTTTGCAAATAGAATTAGCTGAAGAAATGTTACAATCACTTCACTCACAGAAGTCGGTGCCCCGGCGTTTACTGTCTACGAGAGTACATCTTGGGCAATGAACTCAGTACCGCCAAATAAATCTATCTATCTGTAAAAAAAGTGTACGCATTTCCAAGTATTCTAAAATTTCTTATAACAAAAAGGCTGAGTAAAATAACAAAAACTCTCTGAATTTAACAGAACTTTAAATTTAAGAATACTTGGAAATAAATGATATATACTGTAAATGTGTTTTCCCTTGTATTGCTAACCTCAAATGTACCCCTTCGAATAGGCAAATGTTCCCTTAGGGACATGCATCCCAGCTTGGGAACCCTTGACCTATAGTATACAATTAACCGCTTGATTGTTGCAGAATCAAATGATTGACGAATGTCTGAATTGCACTGGCATAGACGGGAAGCAGGTGTGTCTCCAAGTTGACTGCGAGTTGGCTCGTGATGATGATGATTACAAGCACTGTGGCCCTGACAAATGTTGTAAGTATCCTTGAATTAAAACTGTGTCTTGTAAAGAAAATTAAACATTTATTAGCAAGTGACGAAACCATCACAACGAATCAGTATAAGCCAAAAGGAAACAAACCTGTAAGAAACTGAAAAAAGCGGATCGTCGCTTTCGCTGTCGCCCTTCGGAAATTTCCCTTACGACACTCAAGCGAAAATGTTCGCATTACAGATGAACTGCAAGGCTTGATTCTAGTTCAAATTTTCACTTGTTTTTACCTTAAGTTTTCACTTCGCTTTACAGATTAAATCGCAAGTCTTGATTTACCTCAGATTTTTCACTTACTAAGCGATCGTTTCGAAATTCTTGCGTTCGATGAGTTTCTTCGAATAAAAAACAATATTGCCTGCATTGTAGATACATGAGCTTAAAAAATTTTGAGTAACTAGTCTCCGACAAGGCGACTTAGTCGAATCCACTTGCAAACTTTTTTGTGATAGGAAATCGATTTCACGTACCACTACGCGTCCTCAGACCTAAAAATTGCAAGCAATGCTTACGGGTGAAAAGTGGAAAGGCTAAACTAAGAGCAGAGGAAGCAAACAAACTCAAGACTAAAATGAACAAATCAAAACATAAGCTACGGCAAGTACAAAACTTGAAAATACGTCTTTTCCAAATAATTCCTTTCACTGTACTGTACAACAAGTATCTGACGTCAATTCGAGCAACGCAACAGCTCACATTTACGGAAACACACCCCATATGTCTCCACACTCAAATAGAGCGTTGGTGGAATTCGTAAGCAGAACTGGGTTCCTGAAGTTGGTAGCCGTGCCCATGCTCTTAGGAGCGCGTTTAAAATTAAACGTTGTGGATGAGTTATCATCATTGCTAGCTCTCTGGTTGGTGAAAAACGTCAAAACAAGTATGAAAAGTTGATTCTAGGACAACTGCCAACCGTACACCTGGAAAACTGCCAACTAGCACAACTGCCCACTGGAACAACCACCAACCGGCAACCAGGCAGTTGATCACGCCCTGCAAAAAACTGTCAAACAGTATTTTTCTTCAATGAGCAATTTACGGTAGATTATACAAAACAAACCAAATAGCTTAAAATTTCTGACACTGTTAGAATATTTTTCTGCCAATTTTTTCTCTGACTACTAAGCCTTTGATTAAGTACTGTCGCGGTAGGCTTCACAAGCCCAGGTCACGAACCTGGTAAGGCATAAAACAGAACAGTTGTGCAGCTTTGGCATTTCCATACACGCCAAAAGGAAGGGCGTACTACAGAAACCATTTACAACTACGGATCACAGAGGGAGTTTTCTTAATTGACAGTTGTCGTAATTGGCAATTGTCCCGGTGGCAGTTGTCCTGTTGGCAGTTGTTCTGACACCGGCAAAGTTGAATGGGGAAATTGATAATAACGCAAACGGGGGAAAGAATTTCATACGAGAGAGGATCATGCTTTAAATATTAGGTTGTGTGGTAAGTTTTTCAAACCATTTATATTCAGAGGTATTCAGAGAGAGAAAACTGGGTTGTTCTACAAAAGCAACAGCGTAAGCTTCATGGATAGGTGGTTTGTTCATGACAGGGGTCAGCAACCTTTTTGAAACGGTGGCTACTTTTTGGATGCCGATGAATGCTGAGGCTACCAGTTTGATACCCAATTCTGAATAAAAAATTTGTTCAATTATTTTTAATTGTGTTACTATTATTAAAATTAATGATATTCATTTTTGTGAAAGCACTTATCACGTTGCTGCAATTTTCATACCAGGCCTGCGGCGACCCACATGGTCCGTGCGGGCTACCTGGAGCCCAAGGGGACCGTGTTGGTGACTCTGAGTTATGCCATGGAACACTGTATTTTGCTGCGATAATTGCATTTGGTCAGTGTCATCCTTATTGTCTCTTTTGTTGCAATTACTTCAGTGCGATGACCATCTTGCGGAGAGTTTGTTTACTGCTTGTATAACATACAGTTGATGGCATATCCAGTGGTGTAACTACAGTAGAGGCTCCGGCCAAGGGGGGGAACTTAACTGAAGGGGGACCACTGCCAACCACAGGGGGTCCACTAGCCAACACTCGGGGAAAACGTTCAGAAATGCAAGTGTATCCGTGTGTGGATTTCTGTATTTAAACCCGATATCACCGGAAAACAGTCCAAAAAACTCCCGAAGAAGGCCAAAAGCAACAACCTACTCAAAACCATAAAAATGCTGAACACCAAAGTATAAGGTAAGTGGGGGCCCGGTTTTTACATCTAGCTTGCCAAAGGGCGGTTCGCACCCCTGGCCCCCCGTCAGTAACGCCACTGGGCATATCACACAACTCGCCACATAAATACCGTAGTTTGCACGCAGGTTCTGGCTAAGCGGAAATTTGAAAGTTTTATTTCTGTCAATATTTGTGAAACAGTTGGGGCCATGGATTTGTTTTGTTTTCAATGGTAATCACAAAATGTGGTAGGTCTTTTGTAGGTAATCATTGCCTTCGTAGTTAAGCCTTTTTCTTTCTATGATAGAGTTAGTAGATAGGGCAATGGTGTAGCCCAAACCTGTGGATCATCTTTCTTGGCCCCTTTTATAAGGACGTAGTCTTTCCAAATTGAGCCAGTTGTTATCAATATCATGTCATTTGTCATGTCGAAGGAGAAAGTTTGATCGGGTCGACTTTTCTTTGAATCGGTTTTGGCTGATGTAGTAGCCTAATATTCCTTCCACTGGTTGAGACGCCTCAATCTTATTGCTTCTCCAAATAAGATTGACTTAAATGTGCCTTTGAGTGATGTGATTTACCCTTAATGAACTGCCTTCCTTCCGCTGTGGGTTTTGCAAGGTGCTTAGTGACAAACCCAAAATCATCATTAACAAGTATACAACGATTAACGTCCAGGAATTCCACTTCGCTTACGTCAGCTGTACAGGCTTGGCGAAGACAAAAGCTGAAGTTAGTGCTTGTCGAAAGCGTTCATTAGACTTTCTGATGCCGTTATTCAAATTATGTTATCGACGATTCTACGGCAAAGTTCTGCCTCCCTTAGCACCCCAGCAATCGGCTGTAGGATTATAGTGGATTCACCTTTTCGGATTACGACTTGCCGTTTCCTACTCGCTATTGTATTCCGTACGTGAGGTCTGGTTTGTATCAACTTGTCATTTGCGTCAAGGGAATTCGTATGTGCGCGCTCCACTGTGTTTGCGCATGACCTCGATTCGCATTGCATTTCGGTTTTGTCCATCGGCGTGGACACCACGTTTTGAGAGAGTCGAGTTGTGTATCGTTAGCGCACGGACCACGTTAGCTGTTTCTGCTGTTGCACCATCGTAAAGCTTTTTTGCTGCTGCTAATAAGAAGCCTTTCTTAAAAAAAGATTTGAGCACCAGGAAATCTGTGAAACGAACTATCAAGTGATAAAAGCCAAACGCCTTGCTTCGGCTTGGCAATTTAAAATGTCAGGCAGTTTTAGTCGGGAGTTAGATCAGTACTCATACAACGACTAGACTGCCTCGTCGATAGCGTTTAGGGAAACCAGCATCTCTGCATGCAACGACAGCATTCCTTGCAAGCAACGTCTACGCTGGGCAACACCCCAAACCTCAACATTGGGTTCATACACCAAAGGAAACAGTACGGAATACAATAGTGAGTAGGAAACGGCAAGTCGTAATGTGAAAAGGTAAATCCACTATATAAGAATGCCCCCCCCCAAGGAAAAATTGGCGTGGATAGTTTCGCGAGAACTGACACGCAAAAAAAACACGGTATACGAGCAAGCACAAAACAACAGACACAAAAAACGGCAAAAACAGTACGATAAGCGAAGCGAAAAGTGTATGCAGCAGTTGACGCCCCAAAGACAACCAGGGGTGAGCTACCCTATGAAAAGCAAGGGGGTGCAGGATGCGGTCTGTGGGGGCACTTTCGGTGTGCAGTTGCGTAAATGAGGAAAAGTGTCACGCTGCCGAAATTCGTTGGGCTTGGGAACGGTCATTCCGAAGAGAAAAGTGAGTCAAAAAGGGATGAACAGAGGCAAGGCGTCTAGGTTACACGGGAAAGTGCAGGAATTGTCGTTGAAAGAGCGGTAGTGATGACGTTGAGACGGGCTGAAGTTAACGAGGGAGGAGCGTGTCTTCCCTGTGCAGGAAAAAAACGCAGAGTTGTTTCAGGTAGGAGCCATCCACTATTTGTCGGAAACCTGAAAAGTGCGTTCGCTGACTTCGAGATCTTCCAAGGAAAAAGCTGTGCTTGCGACGCTGTCGAACGAGTGAGTCAATTAAAGGACATTGGAAGTGGTCGCGTGGGCTCAGACTATGTTGCAGCGAAAAAGATGCTGATAGGGAGATTCTACTTGAATGTTGAACGCTGAAATCAATGCAGTGAGGTGTCCTCGGTAGGAAACCGGGCCAAGAAAGACGACAAGCTCAGCGCACAGCTGGACGAGTCTACGCTGGGCAACACCCCAAACCTCAACATTGGGTTCCTACACCAAAGGAAACCCCTACAGGATGTAATGTAGAGCAATGTTTGTTGATGAAACAGAGGGATTGTCACTGGTTATAATTCCGTTTTTGAGGTATAATTGGTCGCTGCATTGGGTGACAACGACAATTATTTTGCGGGCTTTGGTGTTGCAGATGTAATGCCTCTTAACGGCACATTAAAGAGTTTTAGTTACAGCTTTTCTGCACAAGCGTGGATAAATTGCTTTCATACTTTCCGCCACAATATCAAACACGAGTTTTTGTTTTTCTGCTCCTTGGTTTTTTATCTGGCGGTCTTTCCAGTTGAGCAGGTATCCAATATATTGACGGTTATCTTGACAAAAACCTGGAACGTTTTTGCAAAACTTTGCACAAATGAGTTTCAATATAAATTCTGCAAATGTGGTATTAATTTTAATTGTGCACCCTGGAACATGGCTGCTAATCTTACGAATACAATCCTGCTTACGCGTTCTACCAACTAGTGTTGGATAATGCGATAACGGTTAACCGATTAACCGAGAGGGTTTTGCTATCCCGTATCCGGATATAATTCTGTCGCTTAACCGGATAAAAAATGTAACGTTACTAATGCATTTTACGCTTCTTCAGTACGTTTGGATATTCTTTGTTTCTATATACGTGCGACCTGAATTCTACAAAAAAAACGTAATTTTTATTTTGAAGGTCTCGCTTGCACGACTCCACAATCGATGCGTTGTGCGTAATAAGAAATGCGTTGCAGAAGCAGTAAATGCTAAAAATGCATGATTTTCTTCATAGACACTCGTACAGTACATTTGTGTATACATTTACAATAATGCTGTGCCCTGATTTTACAATCAATTCATCACACAAATCTCGTCAAATCCATAGTCTAATATTTAGCGGTTACCGGTTAACTGGTTACCTAAAATGCAAGGTTACGGATGTATCCATTATCCGGATGGTACAAATTATTGATAACGGCACTTACCCTGCTACCAACGCTCTGTTTAAGTCATACGCGGAGTGTTTCCGTCAATGTGAGCTGTTGCGTTGCTCGAATTGGAGTCAGATAGTTGTTGTACGGTTACAGTGAAAGGAATTATTTGGAAAAGACGTATTTTCAAGTTCTGTACTTGCCGTAGCTTGTGTTTGGCTTTATTTAATTTAATCTTGAGTGTGTTTGCTTTCTCTGCTCTTTCCTTAACCTTTTCACCCGTAAGCATTGCTTAGAGATTTCAGGACTGAGGATTCGTGGTGTTACGTAAAATCAATTTCCTATCACAAAAAAATTTGCGAGTGGATTCAAAACAAACAGTCGCCTTGGTTGAGAGTGATTACTCGAACACAGGTATGTGCAAGTCCGAATCATTTCAAAGTCATGAGAGCAGAGCGCAGTCGGTTGATTCCTCAGAGCTTTAAAATGACATCAGCAAACTTATTTGGTTTCAGCAAAAGCGCCCACTTGTTTCTACAGATTCTGAACCACGTGATGAATGCAAACCTGTGAACAGGACCATGCGGCTTAAGTTGAATGAATGCGCGAGCGAGCCAGTGAATGTATCCTACTGCAGTGGTGGCTGCAGGTCGGAAGTCGACTTTCTGGATCCTTTCCTTCACAAACGTTTCGTTCAGGTCCGCCAGCTTTTTTTGTTTGCGCGGGGCTTTTTATTTGCTTCAACTGAACGCATGTGGCTGTTTCTAAATATGTACTGAAATGGAGTTACAGGCTTGTTCAAATTCTTAGCAAATTGGAGTTTTCAGTAGCTTTGACATTAAGAGCAGTTCGTGAAAGAGTACATTTTCAATAAGAGCAAAAAATCAATCTGTGGTAATTAGTCTCCACAATGTAGGTGAGCAAAGAATCGATCGGCAAATTCAAATCGGATTCTGAGCAAAATCGACTTCGTATTAAAATTTGTCGATCGATTTCCTGCTTACCTCGATTATGGAGAGTACATGCCTGAATATAGATATGTGCATGTTTGAATCATTGCAAAAAAATTGAAAGCAGAAGCAGAACGCAGTCGACTAATTTTCGAAAGCTTAAAGAAAACCAAGAGTTTTTAATTGTGGTAATTAGGTAATTCTCGATTTTATTATTTTGCAAAAACAGTGCGCCGCAATGTAGCCTACATAAAGTAGTCTTTGGCTCTTTGTTTTCGAAAGTCAATGTTATGAATCCGTTGTGCGACGGAAAAGTGTGTACGTTTGTGGGACGCAATGTCTCACCGTTGTACAAGGCCAGGGTTATGTTTCTATTGCAAATGCAGTTCGGAGCCTAATCTATTTTTAATAATATCTGGTGACACATATCAACCTCAACAGTTCACTCTGTTAGAATACACTCACCAAACGCCAGAAATTCTGCATAGAAGGTGTGGGGACGCATGTGGCTTTGTATAAGTTGTGATGGGTACCGAGCTTCAGACGTTTTGATGAAGATGTTCACACCGATTGAATTCCAGCAAGGAAGCATTGATAACAGTCGATCGAACCAATGTGAATGCAAGACTACCACCGCAGTGGAATGAGCAGCCAGGCAGCATCACGAACTCCGCTGAAGGACTCGTTATATTTTTCATGTGGTGATAGCGATTAAACCTTGCAGACGTTAGCGTCTGATTAGGGTATTCCCCGACAAACCCTTTTTGCACACACAAACCGTATTTAAACCAGGTTTAATCAGATATGTGTCAAACTTACTGTTAGTTTGAAGTAACTTGTCTCCACAAAGGCGACGCAGTTTCTTCTATCATTAAATGTTTTCAATAGGACATCGATTTCAAGTAACAGGAAAAATTTCGACACAGAAAACCTCGGACTGTTGGCCTGTGCAAAACACATTTTCTGCAGAAGTGCGAAAAGTTACTTCTTTCTAGATTTTATTCTCCTAAATGTGCGAGACGTAGTTGAATTATCGCTTTCACCTTTCACGAATTAACAAAAAAGGCCAAAAAACTGTGCATATGTCTGCCAGATGCCGTACGAATTTTGCAATGCGCAAAGCTGTGCTCGTATGTCAGTTCTGTGAGGAATAAAAGCTTGACTCGCTGACCTGCAAAATGTAAATTCAAATTTGGCTGTGAATCGTAAGAAAACTGGATAGCTGGTACTTTTCTGCGGTTAAACTCATTTTTGCCAAAAACTACTTTATTTGTTAAGTAACTGCTTGGTCAGAAAGTACAGACGAACGTTAAAATGTTAAAATCTATAAACCAGGAGTGCCATACGCCTTCATTTCAAACGTCAGACGAGTACCAGCCTAATTCAAGTCCGTTGGATCAGCAAAAAACATGGGATAAGATCTTATAAACAAAGACAGTTTAATTTTGTTCCATTTCATTTAGTGCAAAAAACTACACTCCGAAAACTTTCGCTTAGGTCTTCTCACAAACCATCGAACAAGTGATCTGGAAACTATTCAAGAATGCTGACTCACCACACGACCTTGTAAATGTGTGCGGTTTATAAATAGAAAACATTTTGCGGGGACAAAGGTCTCAAAACCTGCAACCATATCAACTCTCCTCAAGGGGCAAACGGGCTAGAAATTGTATGCTCATTGTAAAAATCTTTTTTGAAAAATATTTAAAAGCATTTGTGATACCGTATGTCATTTTCAATTTGGATCTGAAATCTGGTATCTTTTCTCTTTTACAAGTGCATCAATAGTAGAAAAGATTCTATTTGAATATAAGAGCTGACAATGCGTACCTACAGCAGTATAGGCGAAATATATACTCTGTAATATTACTTTACGAGCCAAGTCATGGAGCATCGTTTGCTGAAACAACTATACACTACCTACCATACTATACTTGTTTTTGCAACATTTAAACTTGTCAATGTATTTTGTTAATATTTGTACAGACCAAGTGTCGCTGCTGTCAAGCCAACGCCTTCCGTAATGAATATGTGCATTACAAGTGTTTGAACGCCGCACACCGGCAATTGTTGGTGATGGCCGAGTCATGCTCTTGCCACCCTTGTGAGCAAACGGCGGATCGATTTGGTTTTGAAACACTTTCAACCCAAGAGGAACAGTCTATTCAATCATCGCTGTACGGATTTTATGGCACTTCTGTAGGAACTTAAAATGCAAGGGCCTCCTCACCAAACGCCGCGTATCGACAAATTGGGAACAATATCTTGGTGTGAAACTTGAAAGACAAACTCTGATATCTGTCAACTATATACTGCTTTTTGGCAGCTTTTTCTAACAGTAGAAAATAGTAGATTGGTATAGACTCTGCTGGTGCTTCTGTCACATTCAGATGATTGCCGATATTTTGAATTTCGTCCAAAAAGTCGTTGCTTTCGGTGATCTTTGGTATTTTTCATAAATAGACTTTGCTAATATGTTGTTTGAAACCCTTGTTCGACTTAAAATATTGTTTCGCAATGTGGCGGTCAATTTCTTGCGACAGATCTCCTCTTTTAGAGCTTTACGATATAAATGAAGTCATGAAATTTCCATCCTATTGCCTTTGTTAGCGGCAAGGTGACCTTGTTACTAAATGACTGAAGGCTCAGCTCCGTCCCTCGACCACGATTCCCGTCTTCCTTCACTGGCAAACAGTAGCGCCAGGCAAAGAAATGTGAATAATTTCCATTTATTCTGTGATGAAAGCCGGTGATACAATAACGAGGAAAGTTGTAAAAATTGAAGTATCCACCGGTGGTTCAAGTGGTATATTTTAACTTCGAGTGCGGGTACTTCCGACCGATCGATCGATTCTAGCAAAAGCCGTTGTGCTGCATTATTTCACTCACAGCGGGCAGGCTTAAAATTTACGAAGATGATTGACAGTTTCAGGTGCAAGTTGTTTGCCAGTGTTGGTTCTTTTTGCTTTTATTATTTTAGCTTCCCGTAGTTGTGCGATATGATCGCGCCTGTTTAGCAAAACATATATGTTGCGTTTGTCGATAGAGTTTGTATCAAATGGCAAAACTGTTGCTTCCGCCGTGTCGCAGTGACACGTTTTACTTTATGGTTGTGCAAAAATGAATGGCAGTGTGCAATATGCTTTTGCTGCAATAACTTTCTTGTGTCTTCAGTAACGAAATGAGCACTCGCATTCGTAAAAAGTTTTTTTGATCATCGTGATGGTAACAGCTTGGTAAATGTTCGCATTGATTGCCACTATGTTTATGCATTGATCGTGAAGTGCAAAAGTGATGGTTTAAACCTTGCAATCGAACGTTCATTGTCGACCTGTACCCGCGTATCGTAGCAATTAACGTACCGAATAGTTTTAGTGCAATCTGATAACGTGTGCGATTGAAGCAGATGCCGTAAACATTAATTGCTTTGCCAATAAAATGACGCTGCATTTCGTGTTTTGTGATTCCTTTATACTGTATTCTGTTTCACAAGTTCTGGTTTGTGACATTTGCGATTGCCTCAGTGCTGGAAAACGTAGTCAAAATTAACTAAACAACAATCAATGTACCAGATGAAATCTTGATGTTGGTCTTCACTGTGACGTATCTGTGTGAATGACGTCACGTTTCTACCCCACTGTGCTGTGCGGCGAGTGGTGCTTATACGTAAGCAGTACTTACACAAGCGCAGTAAGTACAACTTCTATGATTGTCGTCGATTCAGGAATCGAACAACATAATTCTTTGAGGAAACACATGAAACATGTACAAAATCTGCCCACCAAAACTTTAGAATCAGACTACGTACGCCCGCAATACAAATAACTAGCCTTAACGTCCAGCGAACGTTTCGCTACGAACAGGGGGACTGAGGGGACTAGAGCTCCCCCTCTTAATGGAGATCGCCTAAACACAAATTTGTTGCTGACATTTGTTAAAACACAAAACAATTCCGCACATGCAAATATAGCTATATAAAGATTTCGATTATAACTGGTGGTGTAGTGATCTGTTATCTTGTTACGTTACGAGTGTTACACTTCAATTGCAATAAGCAAATCGTGCTAAGACTATACGAAACCCTCGCTGAATATCGCTTTTCGATAAAGACGTTGCGATTCATGAGTCATAATGGCATTGAGAGAAACCGCTTCATACATGCTAAGACGTAGAAACTTTGCACGTGTTGCGCAATGCGTTACGAATGGAGTTGTTCCTCCTGTAGTTCGAATTTGGGGTACCGTGATAGTCAGAAGGGTGCGAGGAAAAATGGATAAGTTTGTAGTTGTACAACGCAAGCGGAAAAGGAGTTCATCAAGAGAAAGAGACTTTTGCAAAAGAGATAGAAATGACACTAGCTCGTGCTCAGTCTGCCAGTCAAGTATTCAGTAGTGAAAATGATATTGGTAACTTCGTTGGAGTTCCCCTGACTGATGCTGATCGACGAAAGGTATTGTTTAATTGCTGGTCCGCTCCTTCAAGTTTCTCGTTTCCGTATGTAACAGTTGGTACTCAAAATTGAAGTTTCCAGAAGCAATGGTTACACGAGTTTACATGGTTAGCGTACAGTAATATTTACAATGGAGCTTTTTGCAAATGGTGCGTTGCGTTTTCTCCTCAGACTGTCAGTCGTAGCGCAAAACCTCCCGACTCATTTGTTTCGGGACCACACTGCAATTATAAAAAGGCAAAGGAATATTACAATAATCACCAAAACTGTCACTATCATAAATTATGTGCAGACATGTTCGATAACTTTGTGCAGGCAGATGCCGACAAATCCAGAGATGGTACGAAATGCTTCAAACAGCAGTCGACAGAAGGCTGGCGAGGAAAATCGAAATCGTCTTTCCCATGTCATCAGGACTATCGAATTTTGCGGTCGCCAAGAAATACCATTGAGGGTTCACAGAGACGCTGGTGGATTTTCACTGAACGAAACTGATTGCAATGACGGAGTTTTGAAAGCTGCCTTAAGACTGCGACTGGAGGCTGCTGACAAGCAAACATCTGACCTCTTTAAAGGCTCCCCACAACGCTTCATATTTAAGCTGGAGAGTGCAAAATCAAATTATATCTTTGATCGGTGATGCCATACAAAAGCAAATACTTTTCGATATTTTCCAATGCAAATGCTTTTCGATATTTTCCAATGCAAATACTTTTCGATACTAGCGGATGAAACGACTGATGTAAGTCAAACAGGGCAACTTAGTTTATCCGTTCGGTTTATCAAAGATACCAAAGTGCACGAATAATTTTTGTTATTTGTTCCAGTTTCTTCAACAACAGGCAAAGATCTTGCATCTACGATTCTCACCCAACTATCTCAACTTGGGCTTAATCTGGAACATATGCGTGGCCAAGGTTATGATGGCGCAAGTAATATGGGCGGAAATAGCGGAAATATAGAGTAAAAGAATTGTACCCTTTGGCCATGTACACTCACTGCTGCAACCATGTTTTTAATTTGGTCATTAGTACTTCATCGCAATTGCCAGTTATTAGAAATACGGTGGCAACTATATCGGACATATGCGTTTTTCTGCCGCGTTCGGCACAGCGCGTATCGATGTTTCAAGACAATGTTGAAAGCGACGTTTCAGGCTCGGCTTCTTCGCGACAGAAGCTGAAACCAATTTGCGCCACACGCTGGGTAGAAAGACATGACTGGATCATCATTTTCGTGACACTATTGCCAGCAGTTGTTTCTACACTTGAAGAATTGCAGCAGGAAAACAACCAAGTGGAGGTTGCGACCAAAGTAGCAACTTTGCTCAATTCTGTACAGAAATGCACGTTTTTAATTGAGGTTTTAGTTATGCAACACACTGCTGGTATAATCCTGCCTGTTTCAAAACTGCTGCAAAAGAAAGAATTGGACATATTTGCAGGGATTGAGCTCATTGATAGTGTGCTAGATATTCACCGACAAAACAGAAGCAATTGTGAAAACGTTTTTCATAAAATGTTTGACCAAGCTAAGAATGAATGTGAAAATATGATGCTCCATTATTGATTCCCAGAAGATGCAAAAGTCAAATTTTAAGAGATAATTATTCTTCTGATGACCCTGAGCATTTTTTTCGGGAAGCTATATTTGTACCGTATTTAGATCATTTAATAGTGGAAATGGAGGATAGTATCTGTGATCAGAAGCAGAAGTGCCGAAGTCTTTGGGGTTTGATACCTAAGTATTGCAATGCGTCGCCAAACACTGATCAAGATTTAGAAAGACTACTGGAAATATATCTGGAAGTAATTGGTGCCAGAGCAGCGGTTGTGACTGAAGTGCAGCGTTGGGTAAATAAGTGGAAAGAAGGAAGATGTTAGCACTGTTACTTCGAGTGCCATCGAGGCATTCTGTGCTTGCCATGCTGACATTCATCCGAATGTCTACATATTGCTCACCATTTTGGGCACTCTTCCTGTATCAACTGCTACAAGTGAGCGCAGTTTCAGCACCATGAGACGTCTTAAAACCTATCTAAGATCGTC
>Ga0210059_1006365_pt1 | contig 18956 bp, 14 predicted proteins | sample Ectturendosymbi2_FD_188042 | JGI IMG/M metagenome (GOLD analysis project Ga0210059, IMG submission 188042) | Ecteinascidia turbinata endosymbiont from Florida, USA - Sample 2 (SPAdes) (version 2) | ecosystem: Host-associated > Tunicates > Ascidians > Unclassified | place: Key West, Florida... | reverse complement strand
TGCGGAAGGTGGCTTCGGGCTTCTTGTTGTAGACGGGCGCTTGTATGTGTTGGAGTAGTCTACACTGGATTCAGGGGCGGATCCAGCTAGTGAGGTTAGGGAGATGGGGGCGATTTCAGTAAGATTTTGTAGTCAAGTCGCATAACGGCTTCGCTACTGTAAGAGAGAAGTATAATTCACAACACTGCTGTGACAAAACAATGGACGACAATATGGCTTTATAACGCGAATGTTGTTTTCCGAATCGTCGATCACCCCCCCTGGATCCGCCCCTGACTGGATTGGATGGGATATGTGATCGTGCTTCAGCGGAAGTGGTGTTACGTAGTCTGGGATGGTTGCAGTAAACTGGAAACAGGAATCTTGTGCTTTGCATGGGAAGCGCTGTTTTTCGTTTGTATATTTCCATCGCGTCCGATGTTCCGCCACGCTCAAGACATGATCAAGCTGCTTGAGATTCAAATTTTTCTCGCAAAAGTTTTAGTCGGGTACTGGGGGGTCTCTTTTATCTGAGGGGGCCGTTCCACCTGCGCAGCCAACGTACTGGTTGTTTGGTGTCACGGTAACCCGATTCGGCAAAGTACGTAGTACGCTTTCAACTTTTGCTTACCTGCATGCTGTGCACTTTCTCAGGCAATCCGGAAAAAAGGCAAGACATGCTTGAAAAGTTTCGTTCGAACCAGAAACTGGCGGAGATTTATTATGTCTACCACTCGATACAGCGCTACACGGTGAGTGGAGAAAGCCTGAAAGGAAATCTATAATCGACCGTTTTGTTTGTGTTGCTGGCATCACATACGTTTTCTCGTTGCATCAGGATGAGCCTTTCACTTCTCATCTGCCTGAAGCTCTCTTCAACATCGCGAGATTTCTGCTTCACAGCATCTCAGGAGGAACTCCACCCAACGGCGTCTCAAAAGTGTATCCTGTTTTGTTTTGATGTTATGAAATCGGGTTTGAAATGGGTTTGAAGTCAAACAAACAACGTTTAAATCATCTTATGAACCTTTCAACGTAGTATCAAGGTGCTCCCGGTATGGTTCGCACACTCTGGTGTGTGTGGTTATGAGAAGTAAGCAACAAGTAGTGACTTCAATCGAATGATCAGCTGAAGTGCTATCGGCAAAGATGGTGTAATGATTGGCTACCAATGGTTTTTCTTCTCATTTGTAAAACGTTTAAATTAGCTCGTCGTTCTAATCTGTCCTTTTCGTCCGAGTAATATATTGCAGAGCTTGTGCTGGTCACTTAAGTTGGATGCCCGGTCGGGTCAAACCGTTGAAATATTCCTTACGCAAGTAGCCCCGTGGTCCATGGCGCAGAGATCAGGCGCTGTAGACCATTTGGGCCACTAGACCATCACAAACCGAGAGCAAAAAAACTAATTTAGTGGATTTTTGCAAGTATGTTGTTGGTTTCGTTCAGAATGCACTGAGTTTAAGTTTCTAAAAAACTTGTTTTTGCAAACATACAAACTGGGTTTTTGTTTTTTTCATTTTGTCCACTTAAAACAGACCTGCTTTTTGCAATCCAATTTCTTAATCTCAGAATTATCAAGTTTCGTTTGTCAACTGTTTTCGAATCTTTTTGTTCAACTTCAATAACATCATCCCCACTATGGCTTGCGTTTTTGTACTAGTTCTTCAAGTTATCCCATGCATGGAGCCTAGCGCTGAGTTTTCGTGTTGGGTCGCTCCAGCATCGGTTCTTTGAAAAACCTCCAAGAATGTTTCAAATTTCATTTGTTTCCTTCACTCCTCTCGCACCACCTGCAGGGCAACACTTTACGCTCTGGCAAAGCAGAGCAGGTCTCTTGGCGCCTACAAGCTCGCCAGGTTTGCTTACGAGAAGCTTCACGTTCTCAAGCTACCCCTCCGCTTCCAGGATCTGATCGACCTCGGATCTGTGACGATTCGTTCGAAGCCGTTTCACGACAACGAGGTGATCCACTTGTTCAGTAATCCCTTGTCATGGTAACATGCTTTGCCAACCTGATTTAATCGATGAATTTCTGAGTGTGTCATCGGGATTTTAAAACAAATTTTAGCATTTAAACGCACCTTGACAAGGGTCTGCAGTTGCACTTTGCTTTAAACCTCTTCTGGACATGTTGCATTGACTTCAGCTTTCTGCAGTAAGATGTAGACAAACTTCGTTATGAAACGTGCAAGTGTGTGTGTTTTTTCTCATGCTTTTGCTCGTTGATGTAGGATTTGCAGCCGATGTGCTATCGCTGCTCAACCACCAACCCTCTGCTCAACCCACAAGGCAGCTCATGCATCAACTGTAACCAGCCGTTCGTCTACTCGTTTTCATCTTTTGGTAAGTCAAATGGCAATCATGCGCTATGTTGCTGCTGGCCTCGATAAATATCTCTCAGAAACTCTTTCGAAACTCGCTGCTTGAACTTCGGCTTTTTGTTGTTTACTTCTCACAGGTAACTATTTCGTGTGAGATACACACACACTTGCTTTCACTTCGTTCTAACGCTCCATCGCGTGAGAGCTCCGCTCCTCAAACTGTGTCGATCCACTTTTTTGTGCTTTGCGTAGTTTTCTGCACCGCCCTAGGAGGGTCTATTGTTGCTCGAAATAAAACTAAGCAAGATTTTAATTCATTTTTTCCTGGTGAAAGCATCCATCATAGTTGCAATTTTAAATGCAGTGGCCCATCCACTGTTGTTGTATTTCCTGCGTCACATCAAATGCTCAAAAATCTGCCTATACTTACGATTTGTGTCCTGTTTCTTGTTCCGCACTAATTTTTTTATTTCATTTCTGGCAGAGGTGCTCCCTTTAGTCGAGTTCACACTCGAGGAAGGAATCACCGACGAGGAAGCCACTCGACTGGTTGGATCGGGTATGAGGAAGTCTCACGCACAAGGAGACAACTGGGAGAATCACGGCAACACGCAAAGCATGCGCATCACCCAAGAAGATGAAGATGATGATGATCCCTTCACGGCTCGCCTGCTTACCTTTGAGGTTTTCATTTATACTGTGCCTTTCTGTTGTTGTTATGACAAAAACAGTTTAAGATTAGGATAAAACATTCTGGTTTCCAGTTGCTAACTGTCATAAACAGTTTAAGCGTGTTGTAGAATAAATCTACTGTTATTTTTAAGGCTGGTAAAAATTGATGTGCAACCGCTGCTAGACATGGATGATTAATTGCTATTAAGTGAAAGCGTCAGACTTCCGAATGTCACGTTGATTGGTGCATTTTTTCAAAATATTGGTAATTAGTTCACTCTGACTAGAGCTGAAAAACGATGTAATGTGGTAGCAAAGTATTCTCTTTCCGGTTCGTAAACTCAAATTGTGATCAAATGTTTTAACGGTGAACAGTGTGGGACGCTTAATGCAGACAATCCCGTTGCATAAGTTCTTAAATCCTTAGATATATCTTCATTATACAGGCTTCGCACGGATAGAATCAGTGATGATTTGTCAATAGGATGTTGTTAGCGCCAAGCTCTGCGGATCAAGGTTTGGCTGAAAACCGAGTTGGTTGAAAGTCTGGGTCGATTAAATTTTTGTTAGCGTGGCAGTGAGTCGAGTTGCTTGTAACTGCAAAAACGAAAGCCTTTCGCTGTTACCGACTGCAGCATATTCGCAAAGAAACTTGACGCGCTTTCTCATTCAGGAGGGCGGCAAGCACACACCGGTCGTTGTGAATCGCTCTGTTCTCCGTTCGATGTCCCGCCGGGAGGTGCTGATCAGACGGTGGCCGGCCCCGCTGCAACATCAGTATTTCAAGAATCTCATGCCCGAAGTTGCAGTTGCGATGTGCGATTCTTGTTTTCAAGTACGTGAGCATTTTTACCCTCGTGATCAGAAAAATTACCTGAATGGTTTCATGAAAAATCTAAATGTGTTTGTTTTTCGTTGTGTCGTCGGCCGCACACTTTTAGACACTTACTGATCCTTTACTGACCAAAAAAACTGGAAGGTGGAACGGTATAAAATGTTTGTGTAACTTGCATTTTGAAACACGCAAAAAGCTGATTATGGGTAAGAGAACGAAAGTGAATCAATTACGAAGCGCTTCATTTGAAATTATTTCATCCCACTGCAGCATGCGTTAGTCTATTGTGAGGTACACATTAGCAACAGCATGATGTCGGTCAGTGTGTTGGGTAACTGAAAAAACATAGGTGATATTCTGATCCAAGATCACGTAATTAAGGCTCTGTTTTAAGCGTATCCAGCAAATGCGATGGTCATGCGTATATACGCACATGCCATACTGTATATATGTATATGATAGAATTTAATATTATTCAAATCATGGAATCAAAAACCCCAAACTCAAGGAATGATGCGCAGACTAAAAGCGCAAAATTTAAAGGCACCAAAAACACATTGACGCTTGAGAGGTTGGCCATGTTTGTATTGTCCTGAACTGCATTGTCCGTCTCGCACAGATGTTCCACGCTGACGACTACGAGTTGATGGTGTTGCAAAAAGGTCACTGTCCGTTCTGTCGGAAACCATCCGATCACCTCGATAAAGTGGAGTTGTAGATACTTCGAGACATCTTATAGTACTGTTTAGCGCCATGTTGCTAATGGGTGATGGACAGATGCAATTGTTTTTTTGTCGTTTTGTACATATTTTATAAAACTATTTTTACAGTTTAATGCAGTTTCGTGACCTTGATACATGTAGACAGAAACCAAGGGTGTGATCAAATCTCTGCAACGGACAGCGATGCAGGAAGCTTTTTCAAAGTGGGTGGGTACAAGCTGAAGCTGCGTCAAGCAAGCTCCAACTTCAGATACACTGAACACAACGCAACATGTTTCAACTTAAAGGTGCATCGAAACTCGAAACAAACCTGTATAACTGCAGAAGTAGGTTTTCAACACCAAGCTTTCATATCAACTAGTTTCACATATTCAGTTCCACACAATGCTAATAAACACATCGAGTGTGCATGACTGCAGCAGAAGTACAGTATACGTAGCGACGGGACCGCTAAACCCTATTATTTTAGGTAAGTAGTAAACACTTTTTTTATGCGGATTTAATGGTATTATCTACCATCGTACTGTTATTACATAGCCTACTACTAATCCATGGCCCACCCACTGTGTACCCCTTCAGCACTTGGACAGATGAGCATTACCCCTAAATTTCTTATGATAAAAAGGCTGAGTAAAACAACAAAAATCTACTGAATTTTTAACAAGAACTTTTAAATTTTCAGAACTAAAGGTAGACTCCATTTTTATGTGTCAAAGTTAATTTGCTGCGGCTGCATAATAAATAAACCCCTTCAGATAGGCAAGAAAACCCCTCGGGGCGCACGTACCCCTGGTTGGAAACACCTGATCTAAGCAGTTGTTTCATATCTGCTTTGAAGCAATACTTACGTTGTAGTGGCATTACTGCTGCAACTATTCACCTTTTTTCCACGTATGCCCTTTTTTGTCCTGGTTGCTCCATTCTATGTTCGAGTACCAGCATTATAAGTTGAACTCAATGCTTCTGTTAACCAAGACACTAGAGCAGAGGTTGCCAACTGGGGCGTCGGGACGCCCTGGTGCGTTATTTTGAGATTGCAATGGCGTCAGAGACTTGCATCCATTAGGACAGGGATGGGTGAACCTATTTACTATTACCAATGGCGTAGGAGCTGGGGGTGAAAGCGCACTCCCAAAAGTTTTGATTTATCGAAAATCCTGGAATACTCGGGCGCATTTGCTTTGCCACGTTTGTTCTCACTGTGTGAGGAATGAGACTGACTGTCGAAATACGTCTGAATTTGACTTATTTTGGAGGTCACCACAAAAAACTTCTTATTGGTGGCAAGTTTGAGGAAATTCGAGCAACAATCCTTCGCACCCCCAAAAATTTGGCTGCTCCTACACTTATTACTATCATGGGTCGTATGAATTGTGGAATATCGCTGGCCGGCCGCAAAAACTAAATTTTATCCTAAAATTCTACCTTTATTTTCCAGAGGAAAGTAAGGATAGAAAACTGTCAAGGAGCGAGAGAGACTTCTCTTGACCTACTGTCTGTCTGCGTGTCCGCTTGTCATGAGGTTTCGTTTTAACGTGATGTTGTCTACTAACCAAGTTTGCGGAGTCGGAGGCTTTTGGTCGGAGTGGGATTTCTAAGAACACGAGTTGGATTTTTTTATCCGACTCCGAAAGTCCAATTGAATAATTTTTAACATCGCACTCGGAATCCTAAAGCATGTCTATTGAAATGGTACAATTTCTTTTGAAACTTTTATTGGAACAGAGAATTCTTGCTGTGTACCACGATTTCCATTGATTGCATGTTGCTACAAAATTGTTTAACAGCCAGACTTCATTCATATTGACATGCTACAACAATTTTACACAAAGATAGTAGGGGCACTCAAACGAGCAGCAAGTGAACTGTTGACTAACAGTCCAAAACAAAAGCATAATGTTCCCGGGTGGAACAAGGATGTAAGAGAAAAGCACAAGGCTGCCCGACGGGCATACTTATACTGGATTGGCAATCATAAACCCAAAAGTGGACCTCTATTTGACATTATGAAATAAAGTAAAAAAGAGTTCAAATATGCATTAAGAGCTTGTCGGAAGTCCCAACAAAAAAGCAAAGCTGATGCCATGGCTGAGGCTTTATGGAACAAATCTCCCAAAAAATTCTGGAAGAACATCAGAAAAAGCAAGAAATCATGGCTCCCATCTACAGTAGGAGGTGAAACAGGAAATAAAACAGTCACTGTCATGTGGAGAAAGCACTTTTCAGCACTGCTGAACTCATCAAAAAGCTGTGAAATTGGCAATTTCGTGCATCAACATATAATCTCACATGGTAATTTTCAAAATTAAATCTCTGTTGCACAAACTACCACTAAATCGCGCAGCTGGCAAAGATGGCATCTTTGCTGTACGCATTTTCTATGCTGATTCAAGTGTGTGCAACCACCTGAGTAGTCTATTCAATGTGTGTTTAATGCATGGAAAATTTCCTTAGGAATGCATGCAAAGAGTCATTGTACCTATTTGCAAAAACAAGAATGGGAACATAAGTGATGCTGGGAACTATAGGCCTGTTTCCCTTGCAACTATCATCTCCAAGTTGTTGAACACTACATCTTGTCATGCTTTTGGCTTCAAGCCAAAACATGGCACTGACATGTGTATCTTTCTACTTAAACAGACTGTGTCTTATGTAAGCAAAGATACCCCAGTGTTTTCAGCTTTCTTAGATGCATCTAAAGCATTTGACAGAACTAATCACAACCTGCTGTTTGCTAAATTAATTAAGCCGAATGTACCCATGTGCATGGTAAGATTATTGAGTTGGTACAGGCAACGTACCATGCAAGTTAAATGGGGTACCAACTACTCATCCCCTTTACTGTAACCAATGGGGTAAGGCAAGGGGGAGATCTGAGCCCCTACTTATTTGCTGTTTACCTGGATGAACTCTCAATCCCGCTGGGATCAGCCAGGGCAGGATGCACTGTGGGAAATATGGTTGTGAATCATCTAAAGTTTGCTGATGATATATGTGTGTTCAGCCCCAGTATTAGTGGGCTGCAATGTCTGCTGAATATTTGGGTGACTATGCTGCTGAACACGAAATCACTTTTAATTGCAACAAAACAATTGGTGTTATTTGTTGCCCAAAAAAGTATAAACAACCTTCCCCATCAAATGTTTTTCTAAATGGTGTACGTGTACAATTTTTTGACCAAGTGAAATATCTTGGTGTGTGGATAAATGCATCATTGAAGGATGATGATGATGACATTCAGAGACAAGTGAAATCACTATACTGTGCAGCAAACAAACTCAGAGGCACTTTTGATCAGTGCTCTCCTGCAGTAAAAAACACTTTATTTCATGCCTACTGCATGCCAATATATGCTCGCCAATTGTGGAGCAAATATACGCAGACCAGTATGAAGCGCTTACGTGCTGCATATAACAATGCCTATCGAATTATGCATATCATACCCAGAAATGTTAGTGTTCGCCCACACCAGGTTAGCCATTGTGTCAGAACCTTTGATGCCGTGCTGAGAACTAACTTGTATCGATGTTTTATACGATGCACATCTTCATCCAACTTTTTTATTCGATCGCTTCAAATGTCCGATGCTTTTTACAAATCTTCATTTTTCCTCAATTATTCAACGCTCCTGTATGGTGGAGACCGAATGCAGTAGTTGTTCGTGAGTTGTTTCGGTATTTGCGTCTCATCAGTATTGCTTTTGTGTAGTAAAAATATATGGACACTGTGTACACACCAAGCATAAAAAAGTAAGAAGTGCTGGGAAAGGGTTTTGCTCATTTCAAGGTTGGACACGTACTAACACCGGTTGTGTGATGCGCTACTCTATGGTTATCCATTTTCTGTGCTCTTGCGAATGACGATACAGCTGTGGTAAGGATAAAGTGCTTTGCACCTCCCAAAGTTGGGCCGTGTTCAAACACGGTTTCTGTAATGTGCGATGATGTATAGTAAACCACCTTTTGTGCTCCTGTGTCTGTGATATGGACCATGAGTCCGCAATAAAATAAAATATTATATTATGTTGAGTCGGAAATTTTGGAAAGGTCGGCGTTGGAGTCGGACATTTTACCTCCAACTCCGCAACCCTGGTTCAAACTTGGCTAACGAAAATGCTGATGTGGGCCGTATTAAATGTTAACGTGGGCCGCAGGTTCCCAACCCTGCATTAGGATTTTAGAAAAACCTGTTCAAACCCAATCGATTTGTGAGTGTAAATGACTGTGAAGAAGTTAAAGGCAGTATGTGCAGTGAGGTAACAATAGATAGATTGGTTTCGGAAGTGAGGTAACAGTCATTTCACGCGTTTAGGACAAATGAGCTTGAGTTAAATGACCTGTGAATAGCTTTTGTGCAGTGAGACAGGAGTTCATACAAGTTGGGAACCACAGCACTATGGGCCAACGCATAGCTTTACGGGTTCTTTCGCTTTCTGGAAGAACAGCTGTGGGATGAAGGTGTTCACCTACCAGAACAACACTCTGATAAATTGATAAGCTCAAGCAGTTTGTCAGCACAACAGCAGCCCCAGGGCCTGTGCTTTAATTTTGAGGCTGAACACTAATCAACTTTATCAATTTAAGCCTATCCTTCTGCATGGACGTCGGAAGGATTTTTTCCAGGGGGGGCCGAAAGTAGCGAAATGTTTTTTACCACTCAAAACAAAGAAAACAACCTTTTTTGCTAAAGATTTCAAATTCCAGGGGGGCCATGCCCCCCTTCCGATTCCCATGTCCTGCTGATATTGTTGCGGCCAGTGGCCTAACTAAATGGACAACCACTACTTATGTAACAGAATCTCCGAGCAACGAACCGCACGTTCTTTTTGTGAAGGTTGCACCTGGCATGGCATTCACATCCTGGTCACAGCAACGTTTTGTTGCGATCGGAAAACCCGAACAGCAAGCGCGCAAAGCTTCACACTGGCAGCAAACAATGGAGATCACATGCCGCGATCACTTTATTGCAGCTTGTTCGCACCAATTGCACATGGGTGCTATTCTTCGCGCACATTCCGTTCGTGGTGAATTGCACATTCAACGCCGTGCCGACCGAGAGGATGCAACAGTATCATACGTTTTGTTTAAAACGTCTAAACTTTTCTTATGCAATTCCCCGTTTGTTCTTCCGCCAATCCTAGTGTTTTCTGACCTTTTCACCAAAGTGGTCTGTAGGCGATAATTTAATAAGCAGAACCTATATTCTGTAGACCAACCGCGAAGCGGAGCACCGGAGCATTACGCACGTCTTTTAAAATATTTTATTGCAAATTTGTACCAAATACTGCTAGAGTGTCGTAGAAAAAGTACCAAATACTGATCGTTGCGACATTAGTGTAAAAAAATCTTGCATGTTAATTGCGGGCAGTGTAAGTGTAGCCCGCGGCTGCATTCCTTGTTGCATCGAAAGCTTGTGTCAAAGCTCATCGTGAGACTGAATGCGGCCTTCCGGTCGTTTGTAAGCGCCCATCAGATGAAAGGCGTTGCTGGAGCGTCGTTTCACCAGGATAATGAAAGGGTGGTCGGCGTACACGATGGTACGTTGGCGGGAGCGATTCGCTTCAGCTCGTTCCGCTTCAACGCTTCCGCCGGCTTCGTCAACCTGTCACAGCCAGTTGCGACAATAAGGCGTGTGCGTTATCCACAACAGATGCGTCGGAATATCAGAAATGTTGTCACAAAAATGCAGTCAGTTTCAACTGAACTGTAATTAACCAGTGCAATATTGCGAAGTAGGTGGGTTCTTTGGTTGTCGCTAGATGTTCACCCTGATTGTGTGAAGGTGCAGTTTTGGAAAGCACGCCATATTTACTCGATTGCAGCCGTGGTTATGATTTCAACAAAAAAATAAATTAACCAACTACCATTTCACATGACTTACGACACAAAATCAGAATACATTACCACGAAACCAGACAGAGTTCATTGGATGAAAGCAAACAAAATCTATAGATTTTGAAGGTCCATCCACGGAAACCTCGCTCAGGTAAAAACTACGATGCTGTGGATGCCGCGATCAAAAGCCTTGCTCTGCCCGCTCAGACGCGTCGCCAGGTTTGGGTTGATTCGATTGGTCCGCTATCAGCGAAAGATTGAAGGTTGTCCCGCGCGGGTTAGCCCGGCAGCCGTTAACCACAGGTTGAGGCACAGGCTTGAAAAAGCTGCGCCGACAGTATTATATTAATACGTGCAGCCAGGGCCGGATTTCTAGTGCTGTTTGCAGCTGGTTTTCATCACTTCCGCAACAAGTTTGTTTCTTCACAATAAGACATTGCCTATTGATCTTTATCAGAAACTTCCACATTTTCCGAGAGTGATGGAATTTTTAAACGAAATTTCATGACCTCAGTCATGAAAATGTCTCGATCTAGATCTCTGCTGCAGAAGTGTATTGGATAAAAGTGTGCAAAAAGCTGAAACACATTTTGGACTACTCTGTTGTCTCGTCCGATTTTATTTAGCTACTCCACGGTATTCAGTCATTTCTGCTACAGACATTACCAAGCAAAATTGGTAATAGGCTCATCACCGAACTGTCGTGCTGTTTAACAACGAACGCTTGATGATGCGGGAAGCCAAGCCAGTACCCACTAGAGGTTCCGCAAAAGCTATTTAAAAGACACATTTCGGTTTCGAGTAAACGAAACAATGGTACTGTAATTACGTTATCCCCAGTAAAAGCGCAGACCAAGGTTTTCTCAGCCGGCATTTGCCTACTCTAAAATCTCCAAACTTGTCACATTGATTGATTAATGGTCCCATTCCATCGCTGAAATGCTGCTCCGGATATATTATGCGATTCTGTTTGACATTACAACAGCTTGCTTGGTTTTGTTTATCAGCACAGCGTCAAAGCAAATGTATCGTGCTGGCAATTGCAGGTCGCTTATTTTCTGTCAATTTGCACGAGCTACATTGCGCTTTAGATTTTTCTGCAATCCTCACAACAACCTAACTTTTTTCTTACACCACCATCATCTGGTTTCGACATCGTTTTCAGAAACAGGTCTGAGAAGTTGCTTCAAGCAACTCTGCAACCACGGCCATGTTCGCTGTCTTGCCACGTAGAAGCGTGTCCTGCTGATTGAGTTTAGCTGAGTCGTAGTGCGAGTACAACCTACTATCTCGACCATCTGTCAGAAAGTGTAGTGGCAAACGCACACGATTACATTCAAAATAAAGTGTTTTTGCTGCTCCGGATATCGATAACAAACAAAACGCATGATTTTCGCTCCATCGTCTTCAGAACCGTCTGCATTGAGTCATAAACAGTTTGCGATTGGAAAGGCATCACCGTCGCATTCTAATGATCTAAACGACTTGGTGTAAGTTGCAAGGGGCAATACAGACAATATACGTGTCGTTTCAACAGTTTTGTTCCGTGCGTTTAGTTCAAATAACAACGTCATTTTCATTATCTATTTCATGAGTTACTGCCTTTTACGATCATTTTAAGATCACGAATTTTCATCGCATGATAACGAATAACTCCATTATCGCTCCATAAGAACATTTTAAGCATCTTGACGAAAACAAAACTGTCAAACTATATTGAAAATGTATTGAAACCCAAGTTGTTCGTCCTTGTACCGAACACAAATGACACTTCCTACACTCGCTGACTTCAGATCGCCAAGCAGTAGTACAGCACATGCATGAGACCACCCGAATATATGACTGAGCTGTTACTTTCGAAATTGCACGTAGTTTTACATCTGGGCGGTGAACGACATGCGGGTTGACGTCGCAATGTAAATGTGGTGCCCATGCAACCACTGGCGCCTTTCACGTGGATACGGAACACCTACAGATCCTCATGGGCCACCAACGGACCATCTGGCCGCTTCAGTCGACCCAAGAAAAGTATCAGACCACTGGCCCGATGCCGGATCGCCCACATAAAGGGGTGGTCGCATTGGAAACGTGGTCGCATGTCCAATGATCTCGCTACAATGCGCACAGCCGTGGCCGCGGCTGCAACGCTGCCTTTCTCATCCACCTGAATCAAGTTTGATTGTTTTAGAGGTTTTCGTCAAAATCAATGATAAGGTGAAGTGCAGAACTTTCTCTTGATGCTCGCTACGAATCAATCACCAATCACGAGGATGCCTCGTATCAACGTAAGACATGCACAGGACGGCGCATCAGCGCAACTTCTCGCGTTTGAACCACCACCACCGCCGCAATATCCACTTTGCGGTTACGAACGAAGTTGTCACAGGCGAATAGAAGCACGTATCTCAAAATTTGCTTCGAAACGTCAATTTTACGCTGTGGTTATGGATTAAAGTCAAACTGCTCGCAGTTCGTACCACGTTTACAAACTCTTGTTACTTTTCCAAGACCACCGCCTGCAGGCTGGGACAACCCACCCAGCTACATGGACTTTCGAGGAAGTTTTACACCAGACGAAAAGCTTGTCCGTAGAATGTCGTTGTCGCGACGATCTTACGACGTTGTGTAAATAATGACTACCTTTATTGAAAACAAATCAACACGCGATATAGAATACATTTTCAGCCTTACCTCCAGGACAGCTTTGTGGAGCACTTGATCAATCGACAGTCGCTCACCAGCAGCAATGGCGCTAAGATCAGATTTTGTCGGATCGAAAACGTCTACCACCCCAAGGCTGGGCAAGACTTCATGCAACTGGAGAGTGTCTTCGAGCTTGAATTTCGGCAGAGTGACCTTTGAAAAACCGACAGCAGCATTCAATGACACGCAATGAATTATCTGCCAAATGCGCTCACCAATCGTTACTACTTTTGCAACAACAAAAAAAACGTTTAGCTCCTTCAGCAGAAAACAATAAGATGTACGACAAGCAACATGACTAACAAGAAAAACTATCTGTAACAGGACTCACATCCACGGTTCTGTAGGAAAGCAAGGATAGCCACTGGGTAAGATTTTCTGGAGTCAAATGCTGCTCAACTGTTTTGAGGTCGAAGTTATCAGGGAGAAGAATCACCATGCTGTACTCCTGCCCGGCGTACGGCAGTTCAAGCAATTGCAACGATATCGACTCGACGTACGCGTACTTAAACTGACCTGAAATGATCGTTTTGCCTGAATAAGTTTCAATTCTGTCCTAACAAAGCAACTTTGTAGTTACAACCAGACCCGGACATATTTGCAGATACGCTTTCACGGGTGGAACAGCACCCACTGCAACTTGATTAACAGACCGAACGTGATTTTCGAACGTCACACACGCCGCGAGTGCGCAAACGTGACTACGACATAGATGCAGTCGAACAGGATTGACTACATAAATACTGATTTAAAGAAATTAAGAGTTCGGCTAGCTCTTGCGCCGGTTAAATTTGAAAACAAAAATTTGCAACGAAAGCTATAGACAGTGAGTGTAAGTCAAGATCTCATGTCATTTGAAGCATTTTGTTGAGTTCAATAAAATAAAGCCAAGCCGTATTATATTTTCTAGTCAAAATAAAAATCTTCAGTTGATGTAGAAAAACTATTCAGCCAAAAAAACAAATTTTCAATTGGCAAAAAAGTCACATAAATTCCCCATGTCACTGCTCTTATGCCCCGTATCTTGTTTTTAATGCAGATGACTCGAGTTAGGTCATCTTTATCAAACAATTCCCTGCAATGATTGCATTTCTCGTGCAGGGAGAAAAGCTTGTGACTTGATTCAAGCAAGTTATTCCATGAGATACACCCGACTCGCGTCATTAACAAGGACAGCTTCTGTCAGATAAGTGTTGACAGCACATTCAACAATGTGTCAATCAGTGCAGCTATCTTCACTTCACGGCTACACCAACTAACAAAACAATGCGGCAAAGCGCGTTTACTGGTGGCGCAGATATGTTCGGCACACACAACACACATATCCTATCATCTGTCGCGATAGTAAAAGTCGTACCTCGACAACACGTCTACCTCACATAAATTTGATAACCACTATACATATTCTTACTATGCAGTAACTACGTCATTAGGATTGCGCAAAGCAAAAACAGCGAATAGCGTACAAAATCACACATCAGGCCCATTCCTATGTCTGTTACCTCTCTGAAACATAACTGGCGTTTTCACCACTTTGTAGTGCGAAACGTAAAAACTTCTGATCTCCGTCTGCTTTTCGGAAAACTTTGCGTGCCAGTCTCCCCGAAAATAGACAGCGTTCGTGATGAGAAGCGCGGTGTCCGCACTGAGCGAGCCTTTCGGTAGAAGTGTGCTGATTTTACCCTCAGTCACATCCTTAACCCACTGATTAATGGAGGCTTCAGCAGCTTCTGGCCGGCCATCGAATTTCAGCTGGGGGAAGAAACCACGGTTCAGCACAAACCCTGCAATTTTCCTTTAACAAACTTCGTACTACAGCCATGTGCCACGCTCCGAGATTGGTAAATACAGTCAACGGCCCAGTAATAATTATATCATTGATAAGCGATCGTCTTAATCTTTACGCGCACAGATTGATCACTTACCGAATCCACTTGAGCCCCGTATACAGTTAGAGCATTTTTGTAATCCTGCAGCATGGACAACCTGTCGCTGGCAAAAACCCGGCTTGAACTTTTGATGGTTATGTTTTCAGTTGCCTGCAGAAGTGTAAGTTCGATTAGACAACAGAATGTGTGCTTCACGTAAGGTTTTATTTATTTATTTATTTTACGACAATCTTGCTACAGGCGGTAGCCTGACTTGTGCAATTTTGTCGTGTCACGCCGAGCTTTCAAAATACAGCACGAGTAAATACAAAAAAAAACATAAATAGTACGCTAAACGAATACACTGCTTTACTGGAATCTATCACAACATTTCAGAAATTCGTCAACAGCGTTAAAAATAGCTACTGAAACGGCAGTCGGCGCATCAGGCACACCATGTAGATATAAGCGCAACAAATCGGTATGTCCCAAGCGCTCAAATCGTTCAGCAAAGCCGGTTTCGTTCAGAATATCATGAACTTTGTTATAAAGTGCTGTTCGTGCTGCGCAGTGAACGTTAGAACGGAAGAATAGGTGTAATTGATATGTGATAATGGGAATTTAAGCGATTCATGAAGATGAAGTGGCTGGCTGAAGATTTGATTTCCAGTGGTAGATAATTCCACAAGCTGGAAGCCTTACGGGGGAAGAAGTTATAGGACAAGGATTTTTTAAGAAGTGGTATTTGAACATTTTGATTGTGACGTAAAGCATACGGAACAAATTCTTTGAACGATCTGAAAGAACTGGCAGGAAAGGGGCAGGGTACCATATCAAAAATTAATTTGGATACATAACAGAGCAGATATATTTTTCTACGTAAATTTAGGCTTGTGAGGTTTAGATCGGCTAGTACATCGTTAGAGGATGTAGTTTTAAAACAAACCTAATATTATTTTAGCAGCGGAGAGTGGTGCTTTGTCTAACATTCGATTGTCGTAATCAGAACAGTTGTCGTAGATGATACTACCATAGTCAAAGACTGGTAATATGTTCGTTTTATAGATCGTGAGGAGAGCGGGGTGAGGCACAAGGCACAAGATTGACGAACTAAAACTTACTGCGACCACTTTTACAAAGATAGCGTCTCCCCAAATTAATTGCAATACGAAAGAAACGTCATTACGCCTATACGAAAAAGAACGCGTGATGTAGCAAAAAAGCGATATTTCATTACCACGGTAAGCTGCAAGAACTGGTTTGAACGAAATGAAATAGGCTACGACTACGCAGATTTCAAACAGCAGTCTTTTGTTTAAACGTGTTGCAGTGACAGAAGTGACAGCACTTTGCAGCACAAAAAACAAACGACTCTTGAGGACAGAATCGCTCCTGATACAAACTATTTTCACAGAATAGAATACAGACAACAAGAAAATTTGCTAATGCGAGTTATGAGCCGCATTATGCCGTTGCTGAGAGACATCTGGTTGTTCTGCACGATTGCAAGATGGTTCCGCAAAACAATCGGTGATTTTGTGCTTTTGTATGTCTTGTAAGAGATATTAATTGAAACAGCGTTGAAACGACCGCAAACGTTTTCTCCTAGGTGAAGTGCCTTGTGAAAGATGACTATCAGGCATAAAAATGCTTGAGAAATGCAAGATGTTTTTGAAATCAGTGTAAAATTATTTCGGTTATAGCCAAATTCACCGACAAAAATACCAACCAATTTAGACGAAGCGCTATGTCAGTTCATTCGACAGATGCTTTTCGCCCTGCGACAGAATTGATGGGTACAGAGATATGGAGTTTTTCTCAGTATGCCCAATTTTACTTTGGAGAAAGGAGAGGGTTGTCTTGATTCAGTTGTTGAAAAAGTCATCATGAAAATGCAGAAGAAAACTCAATGGCATACGAGAAGCTTAGCCGCGCAGTTTATCGATTTTCTGCACGCCTTAGAATATCAACATATCAACGACACTCTGGGATGATATTTACTACGTTGCTTCTACCCTAGGATAAGAAATTTTCGCAAAAAGTTTTTAAACGCCCTGAGAGATTATTTCAAAAAATGTTTGCCCTGATACGAAAACAGCACATTATTTTTCGAAAATACGTCAGAAAATTTTTTTGTAAAATTACATTGGTAAACGCGACATGTTTTAATAAGTTCTTGAAAATTATGTGAAAGCACGACAAACGAATGAAAATTGAATTACACATCAGCAAATGCTAGCTGCAGCACTCAGCACTCCTGTGGTTTTATTGCAAATGAGCGAATGTAGCATCTTGTTTTTTTCCGTAATTTTTCCGGTCATGACTCACTGATTTTCTACTGCACCACCTGATGCCCGGATACTTGCAAGGGAAACTTTGTTTCAGCAGCAATACCTAAAAACGCCCTTCTGAATGAACAACCCTTAGCATTTGAGAAGGCTTTTTTCGTAGGAGCCGCCGTCATGGCTGTCATCATATGCCCAAACACCAAAAAGGAGCGAGTGATCAAAGCACATTGGTGATTGGAGATGCGTGTTGCTTTATACTCCAGGATTAAAATGTTGAAAGCTCATACTTATTTTCAAATATTTAAAAATAATTCTGGTCCATGTTGCAAACGCTGTTTTGCCCAATCGGACATGATGGAAAAAATACTTGCAAAACTTGTAAGCCGGATTTTACGTAAACGTTTGACTTGCTTTTTCCAACGTCGATTTTCTGTTATGCTACCAGAACATTTGCAAGATTGGAAATAATTTGCATAACTTTGATCTACGAGTAAGTTCACGTTACACGGAACAGTTTCACAATAAAAAACAAAATTGTTTAACTGCGTTCCCGATAAATTTGACGGTGTGTGTTGAAGAACTTGGTACAGTCTACTCAGAACTGCAGTACTGTATCACGCCAACTTAGCTCTCAATTGGTTGGCGTTCACAAACTGAAAATTGGTCATTGCCGCAATCTTTTTTTGTTTTAATTGAATACCTGTGGTGATAATGTTATCACGTGCTATTTTTTTCCGAGCGTCAAAGCCGTATCTTGTTTTGTAACTTTAACAAAAATTTGCAAGGAGTTATACACACAGCCAAATATGCTGAAGTCGAACCAAACTAAAAAATGTTGTATTGACATATACGTAAAAACAAAAAACTGGAACTACACATGCAGTGAAGTACTGACTGAATCCAGTGCAACGTTTATTCCAAGCATTCAACTCACTTTTACGCAGCTTTACTGGCAGCAGTAGCCTATATTTCCAAGCCCGAACTGCTTTAAGATTGTTGATGATCTTGATTTTTCCGAACTACGATGTAACCGATCGTTGAGGTCAAAAGCAACCTGAGTGAAATCTTTCCTAATGCTGCTAGATTACCTTAAAAAAAACATCCAAAGTCAACACAAGACAGTGAGAAGAGCAGTTTCTACCAATGTGTGCGGACGGAAAAGCTCAAGCGAACTTTTTCATTTGGCCACCACTCACGCCAAAGTAGCGAATAGCGGTAAGAGTGTTTTTTCAAAAAAGAGCGGCGCTACCTCTATCGCTCCTGGAAATTTAGCTCACTACAGTATCTCGCTATTTTAGTAGCTCGCTACTGCCCACCTCTGTGTAATGCATAATTCGATAGGCATTGTTATATGCAGCACGTAAGCGCTTCATACTGGTCTGCGTGTATTTGCTCCACAATTGGCAAGCATACATTGGCATGCAATAGGCACGAAATAGTGTTTTTTACTGCAGGAGATCACTGATCAAAGTGCCTCTGAGTTTGCTGCACAGTATTGTGATTTCACTTGTCTCTGAGTGTCATCATCATCCTTCAATGATGCATTTATCCACACACCAAGATATTTCACTTGGTCAAAAAATTGTACACGTACATCATTTAGAAAAACATTTGATGGGGCAGGTTGTTTATACTTTTTTGGGCAAAAAAGAACACCAATTGTTTTGTTGCAATTAAAAGTGATTTCGTGTTCAGCAGCATAGTCACCCAAATATTCAGAAGACATTGCAGCCC
>Ga0210059_1006363_pt1 | contig 18956 bp, 20 predicted proteins | sample Ectturendosymbi2_FD_188042 | JGI IMG/M metagenome (GOLD analysis project Ga0210059, IMG submission 188042) | Ecteinascidia turbinata endosymbiont from Florida, USA - Sample 2 (SPAdes) (version 2) | ecosystem: Host-associated > Tunicates > Ascidians > Unclassified | place: Key West, Florida... | reverse complement strand
TGCGTAACTTTCTTACTCTTCTAAATCTTGTCACTTGTGAATTTAGGCCAGGAAATGCCATTTGATGAAAATGAAATGGTGATACTTTGTGCAACATTTCTTTCCCGGCCTCGATCGAATGTTCTTTAAACAAAATCGTAACAAAGCATCTGCACTAACACTTCTCTCTTTCCACCTGCCTGCTGATCAAGCTTGCCAAATTCCAGCATGCATTCAGATTTTCGTCACGTACCTGCAGTTACTAACAAAGGAGTACATGAATTACTGCAGGGTTTGACCTTGTGTCCGCATTCAAGCTGGACACTCTGGCTGCGGACTCACCAGGAGTGGCAATAGTTCCAGGATCTGCTCAAGGCTACGAGGCCTACAGGATATCAGACAGTCCTGCGGTGCAAACAAGGTAGGATTTGATATTTACTTGTTTTCTTAAATCTAGAACTTTCTGCTGTGTGCAATGATGTAAATATGTATCGTAGCATTTTCAAACACACCTGGGTAAGTTCGTGAAGTTGGCAATGCAGCAATGTTTTTTAATTTCCGTGATGATTCATCAATCGCTCCAATAGGTTTCGAAAAAGTGAAATTAATCGTGCTTTGCGCAAGTTGTCGTGCTTTGGGTGCTTTGCGCAAGTTGTCTTATCGATGGCAGTGATAACCGCTGATCACGGAATAACTGTCATTTGCAGCTTTGCGCCACTTGTACTATGAGGTTTCGTAAATCTTGCCTAACGTTTTTCTATGTTTGAAGTACACATTTGATTTTTTTTAACCGAACGTTTGCTGGAACGTTTGTTATTCATGATTGCAGCACCCTCTTCAACAAAGGGTTGCCTGACCAGTATGCGTTTGTGGCAACATTTCGTCTGACAGCGAAGTCAACAAAGAAGACCTGGAGCATTGTCAAAGTGGCTGATGTGGATGGCAAGGACCAACTTAACATCAGAATAAACCCGAAACGAGTGAGTTGCAGTCAGTTGTCGTATTTCATCAACTTTTTACTATTCGGTCTGTTTTACATAATGAGGTCACAACCCATTTGTTTCGTTCAATGCCACCTATCTGAAGTAAACATTTTGTTTTTACGTTTCATGTGATGCAAATGCAGCTTTTGAGCCCAAATGCTAATGTAATTTTAGAACATATCCTTTAGTTTTCTTCGAAGCAATTTAATAAAGCCAAAAAGTTGATGCCCGTTGTCAGAATTCTTATGTCTTTACTCTGTCTGCGTGCAACAAAGATTTATGTCCAGGTGTGACAAGCACACCAGATAGCGCGGTACTTCCTTGGCACGAAGTTAATGTCTTTGAAGTCAAATCCAAGCGCAAGAAAAGCGCCAAATTAATGAGCATCAATTTGCGTTTCACCTTTGATTTATTTTCCAGAGAAATAATAAACGCTTCCTTTAACTGTAGATCGCTTCTTTCGGAAGTGCAACTGTAAGATGATTAATATTTTGTACTTACTAATAAACAACCTCTAACGTGTTACAGAAAGCTGTTGAATTTATTGCCTTGGGTTTGGATCGAGCCATCACCTCTGCAAAATTTAAAGCACGACGATATCCAAAAGTGAATACCTTGTTTGACAATCAGTTTCACAAAATCATGCTTCATATCAATAGGTATGCTTCTTCCAAAATACATTCCTTTGTTTCGTAAGTCAAATTGGTTCTTATGAATTACCTTTAAAATACAATTACAGGTCTGCTCGTTCTGTTTCATGCATAGAATGATCGACGTAGAGCAGCTCTCCTCTTTTTTCCGAGCATGACAGTTGATGTTTGAATGCAATTGCTGCATCTTGTTTCATTTCGCAGTCATGTAGTTGATAGCTTAGACTCAGGTCACTTTGGATAAAACTGCAAAACAGACAAAGGACTAAAAGGATGTTTGAACGATCTATGTCTTTTGAAAGAACAGACTTGAGCAAAAACCTTTCGTAAATTTTGATGCTCTTGATCTTCTGCACTGAAATTATTTTCAAGGACCCTGTTTACATGAAGACGAAGGCAAGCTATTTTTAATGTTCCACGCTGCTTGTGTTGATTTTGTTCGTGCGTTGCAAGGAACCAAACGTGACACTGAAGCAGACTTCAATCAAAATGTTTTTCTTGCTTTGCGTCATGCACTGCCCTTTGGAAAAAATGATTGTATACATTGAATGCTGTCTCTTAAACTGGGCCCGCCCAATCCACCACAGCTTTGATAGTCGTTTGAAGCTTGTGACAAGCATGTTTTGCTTTAGATCGTTTGCATTTTATGTTTGTTTTGATTGGTGTTGTGACGCCAATAGTGCAAATTTATTTTAAAGTGGTTCTGTTACTCTCTTCATCGACTGTGAGAAAGTTGGAACGCGTAGAATGAGATTGAAAGCGAACGAAATCGGAATCGGTGGAAAAACATATCTTGGAAGAACAAAAAGAGACGCCCCTGCAGAGGTAGTCGTCGTTTTTCGCGATGAACAACAATAATGGTGCGAAAAGCGATAAATCATCTTTGTTATCATACCCTTTACAGCAATTGAACCTACTTTTTCTGAAAGCAGTTGGAACTCGTGATTTGTTGGTATCTGCATAGAATACGTGGAGGTTCAAACTTTTAAAACTGTTTCAACCACCACGCCTATCATATCCATCATTCGTTTGAATCAGTTTTATGTTGAAAGATTTGGAACACTAAACGTCGTTCGAATGTTGTTCTGTCATCTGGCAAAAAAGTGAATCGCACGTTTTAGTTGCTGAACAACATTTTGACTGAATCAATTCGTGTTTGTTGCAACTTGTTTTTTTTCACTACATTTTTTGTCTGACCCGAGAAAATATGAATTTATTTCTTTTCAGTTCGAGCTTCAATCGATTCGACTATACTGCGAAATATCATCGGCTGATGAGGCTGAGCTTGGTTGCTGTGAGTTGCCAGGGAAACAGGCGCTTGATGTAAGCCATACTGTTTGCAGAAACACGTTGATGCAGTAAATAACTTAACTGCATTTTGGGCGAGACGGTTCAAGTCTGGTTTATTTTCTGTAAAAATATTGCTGCAATCGATTTTTATTTAACTCGCCTTTCTGGTATTGTTTTGATACCGCTGAATGTTGAAATACCAAAAATATTTTCAGTGTCCACCCGTATATGGACATAACGAAAGCACCCCAACTCCAGAGACCACTCCTGAAAAATCGACAACACCAACAACCACAACGACGACGACCACAACAACAACAACAACAACAACTCCGTAAGTCAAAGGCTGTGAATTTTTCACAACTTAAGCTTTGTTAACGATCAATATCAACTCAAAGTAATGAAAGTTTCTTGTGCACAAGTTGCCTAAACTTGATTTTTTATTGAAATTGAAGGGTTTCCACAACGACGCCGGTACAACCAGGTGGAGAACTTCCTGAGGATTATGAGGTGATGGGCTCTTTTTTCAAATGTCATCCATTGAGATCATTGCAATCCAGGTCATGTCACTATAGCTTGCTACCACTGTTACTGCACATCAGTTCCTCCTCGCCTCTGTTTCACCTTTACACATATCGGCATGGGAACCACCGTGATATTTTTTGCTTAATTTGGAAACAGCAATGCAACCATTGCTATGAAGCTGTTCTTCTTCTGCATCTCCAGTATTCTCCTGACCGGAAGTGCAATCACGTTCATCGTTTTGCTTATTCTGATCGAATAAGTCTGCTTTTAGGCTGCTGTGGTTTAAGCCAAAGTTCTTGTTCATAGCGCATTAAGCAAGTGCCGAGTATTTCACTTCCGCTAACATCCAAAACTTTTTTCAAAAACTGGAGGCACTTTCCTAGGCCATGGATTTTCTTATTTTTCAATATTTCCTATTACGTTGCTTGAAGTCAGTTCCGAGAACCATTTTGATTTTCGGGAAAGGTTGAAATTAATGTTGGAGTGATTGCAGTCCAAATTGAAAGTGTTTCAAGTTTAAAGGTTCGGCAAAAGTGTCAGAAGGCGTTCAACTGTCGTTTGTAAAAAGTAAAAATCATTAGAAAAATGTTGAACTTGTTGTTCAAAACAAATCTAAAACAATTGTTGAAGCAGCGATGACACAGTGAAGATGAACATTCGTGTTTTATGTGAAAACTAACAAATCAACGTAAGAAACTTGACAAGCCTAAGGTTGCATTCAATATTTAATGCAGGAACTTGAACCTAAAGAAAGTGCAACCCCCTCGGATGTGCCTTTTTACACCCCCAAAATGATTCCCGATGTTGATTCACTTAACGGTGGTCCAGTGAACCGTTCCACGTCACCGGAGGAACGACCGGAAGGGATATCAAAAGTCGATGAGCCTCCAGTTGTTGATGAAACCTGCGTTTGTCCTGCGGGACCCCCGGGTGAACGGGTGAGAGAGCGAAGTGTTTCACTCACAGTTTTCCTTCACATGTTTTGTGGTCGGTTTTCAACTGTAAGGATTTCAGTTGTTGAACTTCGATTATTTTGATATGTGGCGTTTCCTGGAGGCCTAATGCATCTGTGTACGTCGATGAACGAACAAAACGTCATTAAACGTTGTTTTATGTGCTCCAACTCTTTTCGTTTTTTAAGAGAATTATCCTTGTTGAACGAAATCATAGAATTTGCTACTACGATAGTGTTAACGCATTTTTAAAGTCTTAAACGCTAATTAAACACACGTTGCAAGCGTGGTAAAGAGACCAGTTATATTGGATTTATTACTCAATATGAAAACGACAACGCTTTCTTCCAACGAATTTTACTATTTAGGGAGAGAGAGGAGAACGTGGATTCAATGGAAGCGACGGTCGTGACGGGAAACAAGTGAGAAATCGTTTGTTAAGAAATGCTTCTGCCAAATATGAGGACTTGTGTAGATGATCATTCGTATCATCCGAATGAAGGTCTTGCTTATCTATTTCTCTTGTTTTTCAGGGAACTCAAGGACCCCCTGGCGAAAGGGGGGCTGAAGGGGCGAGAGGAGAGAAGGGATATGACGGAATTGATGGTATACCTGGAAGAGACGGCAGGGCTGTGAGTTAATTTAGTACCAAGTGTGTAAATGTTTGATTGTGTGGATAAATGTGAAGCATTGGTATAACTGAAATATTAAACTTTTGTGAAACCTCGCGTTGCTTCTGTTAACGTTTCATCTCCTTCCACTGTTGCAAAACGTAGTTAACGGCCCGAAAGTTTACCAAATGTGCCACAATTCATTTTTTCACTATTCGTGTTATACGTTTTGTTGACAAAAAATGTGCTATTGTTTTTTTGCAGGGGGAACCTGGTGTCAACGGACGATCTGGCGAAAAGGTGAATTGGATGTGGAATGCTTTTCAGTGAATTGTCGAAATCAAATATAAATTAAATGTAATATTTGTTTCTGTCGCAGTATTAATTGTATGGCGTATTTGATTCCATAGATTGGTATTAAATTTGAAAATTTATATGCAGGGAGCTCAAGGACCACCAGGTGAAGATGGAGCAACCGGAGTTAGAGTAAGATTGCGAGATTTGTAATGAAAGAGTATTGTGAAATCATGGTACGTGGTGGTGCTTGTCATTCTGTCTCAACAGTAATACGTAGGCTGCCATCTGTGGATTCAAACGTCATTTTCAGTTAATGTTTTAGTTACATCGCCTGATCAAGCGCTTCTAGTTATGAAACGAATAGGTTGTCAAGTTAATGCTCTCTTCCTTAGAAACAAATAAATTGAAAATGAGCTGTTTGAGGTTACAGAATACGGTTTTACACTGGACTGTGTTTTTTATTTGAGGAAAGTTGTCAACTTTCACCTTCAATAGAAAATAACGTTTCAATGAAGCTGATTTTGAAGAAATATCAATCTCTGCATTTTACAGATCATAAACGTTTGAAATGCAATCCACGTTCAGAATGTCCTTCCACCGCCATACGCACTGTATTTCCATATACTTGTTCCGAATCGTCCCGAAATTGCCCGAACGACGTTTGTACAATAGCCACTGAATCGTTAGAGGAGGGTTCGTTTTATGCCCTTTCTGGTAGTTCTTCGCGAGTACAAGCTGATCAAGTTGCTGGTTTAGGAGAGAAAAGTGTATCTCATCGTACTGGATGCAGAGTAATTTCAACTTAAACAAGCGAAAATAGCCTTGCTGTTGAATAGTTGAAAAACAGCCTCAGTTGAATTTTCACGGCAAGGGTGGACGCAAAGGAATTCCGCGGTAGTTACATCAGCTCAGTTATTCAGTGCAGTTGTATGGTCGCTATGGTTGGGCAAAAACAGTTTGTAGCCTGCTAGCTCCGGCTGGGTACTGTCTTTTTCCCTCAGTTTATAAGCACACACTGGCATCGCGTAACTTTACATGTCATGAAATAAAATGCGTCCCTCGTATTCAACGAGACACTTCAGTATTCGCTGTTTGCTTGCAAACAAACACCATACGTACGAAAAAAAAACACTTTCTCCCCAATCTGAACGCGGCGATGTTGCTGTTTGTGAGGTCACTAAGGGTCGCATTCTTTCCTTTCGCTGCCAGGAGCTCTTCAACGAATCGAGCGAAGCTTTTAGTTGAAAAAACCTTGAAAAATTGGCCTCCGTCACGAATCGTTTCCACGAGGATTAGCTCGAGCATTTCTTGGCTGCTCGTCAAACGATCCTCTGAAATGTTTCCTTTATTTGGTGCTTTATGCGAACGGAGCGAGGAAGGTCGTGTGTATAGTTTGTTTGCTGGAAACCTTGCGTCTACAAACCTGCATTTTTGAGGTTGTTGCTCACTTAAAAAATAATCGCTTTCTTGATTGATATCAACAAACGATGGCGGAATGTTTTTTTAAACGCATGAATCAAAAACCTCCTCATGTTGATTTCAAGTGTAAAATGAACGAAACGCAAAAACGTCTCCAGCGCTTTCTTCATTATGCTGATTGTCTAATACAGAGACAACACTTCCCTGATCGCGAACACTTATTGCCATAAAATATTTATCGAGAAAGCTTCTGTTTTGCCGGTTTCAAGCGAAATTTCTGATCTGTGCGAAATAGAGGAATACTTTGGCGATTACTTTTTTGATGTGTGTGGTGCTAACGAAAACTTTTAGGGTATATGTCAGATACCCACAACAAGCTATGATATGGGAGTAACTATAACCACTAAAAGATATTTGACTTAGTCTTTGACTTCAATTGTTTTTATTCTTCTAACTCTAACACAGACCATAACCCGACGCACATACCTAAACACCAAACCCTGATCCCTAATCACTAGTTTTCTCAACGTATTTGATGCGTAGAATATTACTCTGCGCATGCGCAGATGGCGTGAAATCAGATATTTCGCTCGACAGCGGAACGAAATTGAAAGAATGTTTGGCGGTGACGTGACGTCCATTATGAAGTAAAAAAACACGTTTGGTTTCAGGAGAACGTAAAGCAAACCGCGTTTACGATTTTTCAACGATGATATAATCAGTGTGATTTTGTTCTTCTTGGATTATAATCGAAAACACATCATTACAATGGAGTGGATTTGATGGAATGCGATTTCCTCATTTCAGCTTCACGTGTCTCAAACAGACCCATGTGTTGTTGCTGCTTTCAAAGTCATTGTCATTGGTTGAGCTGTTTATTGGAAGGAAAGTTTGCCAAAAATAGTAAAAGTTATCGACAAAACATAACTTCATTCAGAAGAACTGTATCACGTTTGATACCAAATAGTTAAGAATTTTTAGGGTTGGTAAAAATGGAAAATACGTTTGTTGCTTTCATTTTGTCGCAGACCCCAGTTTGAGACACTTCAACTCTATCAACGTGTTGCAAACAGACACACGTCAACTTCAAGTAATTTCGCGACAGTTCGAGATTTTAATGATGTTGTTGGCGCCGAGTTAATCTTCGTGTTGGCGCGAACCGCGCTTCATAGTTTTTCCAACTTCATGAGGCAAAGCATCGAATCGGTCGCTACCCACGCATGCGAAATAGATCTCGCGGTTACGGCGGGAATTTCGTCCGAACCCGAACGTGATGTCGAGCTCAGGCACCCTTCCTAATTAGGCGATAGCTGAGTGAAAGTGTCTGTCTGCTGCTGTTTGCTTCACTGTTTAAAGTCAGTTTAAGACGCTTTAAAGTTTGTTGCCAGCTTGACATACGGCGCGTGACCGCTGGCGATCTGTGGAATTTCGCCAACGGAAACGTGCGTGCCGTTGTCTCGACAAAACTTCTGCTAAATCTGCTTGTTTTCAAGAGCACATAAATTCTTCAGTTTCATGTACTTTTTCGCACATTCCAAATATGCACAAAAATGACATAGATTCAAAAATGGTATAGATTCAAAAATTCACTTCCTGTTTCAAAACATTTTTTATGTGTGGTGACGTTTTTGTCATTAAAGGGAGACATAGGCCCTCCTGGCCCACCTGGAAAAGATGGATCCGATGGTGACAAGGGGGAACCAGGAATAGATGGACTTCCTGGACGTGATGGAAAAGATGGAAATCCTGTGAGTGCTATGGAGTGTATAAACAAATGTGAAAAAATTTGAGAATCACGACATATAATTTAACAAAAAAGTTTTGACGTTGTCGTGGAAACCAGCGTTGTGAGTTGTATCATGATTGGTGTTTAAACATAATTGAACCGATTCGACTTTTTAAGGGCAATTTGTTAAATTTAAAAATTTGCTTCATTGCAAACGTAGGCTTTGTGGTATTCCCAAAAAGTCTGTAAAGTTTGTTCTAAGCATAGATCAAGTTAAAAAGCGATTTATATTATCTTTACCAGAAATGGATTGGAACATGCAGCCACTATCTTGAATAAACCTCAACAAAACAAATTCACATTTTTGTCCATAGTGTGGAAAATAAATCGGTTGTAGAAAATATGCCACGGTTTTCTCCTTTGTCAAATTTTGAAATAAATAATTTATTGATCAAGATAAAATCCATCCTGTTCTATTGTCATCGCAGACGTTCATAACTCTTGCAACACTTGAAATCTGTCAAACAACCTTATCGTGCAATGCAAACTGCCCTTTTGCCCCCAGACCAGAAAGAATGTGGTTTTACCGCATGATACGTGGATATTGTTCCGCTTTTAACAACCAAACTTTGTTTCTCGTATTATTTTGTTCTTTGCAAACAACGGACAGTGATGTTTGCGTGAGGCGAATAGCAAATCTCTTTTATAGATTGTTCCCGAAAAACGCACATTTAATATTTCCTGGTGTATTATATTTTCTTCAAAATAATTCAGGTTTGATTTTGCAACAATCTTTGCAGGGTTTAATTGGTGAAAGAGGTGAGAAAGGATCAACAGGCGATAAGGTAAATTTTTATTGGTTTTTGAAACATCGATAACTCGGCCGTACATTAACAGCTTACGCAGCACAAGCTTACGAAAGCTGCAATGCAAGAAACGTATTTTTGACCTTTGTATCTTTTTGATTTCGAAATAACTGCTACTGCTTATTAATACCGTTCTATGCATTAATACCGTTTATGCCCGTAGTATTTGCCTGCTTTCCACTAATGTTACTCGAATAGCAATCGCTCAGTAATTTACGTTTGTATCTTTCATGTAATTGAAGTGTGTTGAACTTAAAGATGATTGTTTTGATTCTAAGTCGTAATTCAGAGGCATCAAAAACTAGAAATTGGTTTGGATGAATCAGTTGTGTTATTAGCACTGTATCGAATTAAGTTCTTTCCACGATGGGTGCAAGCAAGAAATCGATCAGCAAATGTTTAATCGGAAATCGATTTCACGTAAAATTACGCATCCTCAGTCATGAAAATTGCAAGCAAAGCTTACAGGTGAAAAGTTAAAAGGCTGAAGTAACAGCAGAGAAAAAACAAACTCAAGACTACAATCAAACTATCATAACACAAACTCAAAAATCATAACAGCTTACCATACTGGCGTAAGCTTTGCTTCCAATTTCAGGACTGAAGATGCGTAATTTTGCGTAAAATCAATTTCCTATTACAAATTTGCTGATCGATTCCTTGCTTACACCCATCTTGGAGAGTACTTATTTGAATATGGATATGTGCAAGCTTGAATCATCACAAGAAGATGAAAGCAGAGCCCAGTCGGTTGATTCCTCGAAAGCCTATAGAAACACTAGTGCTTTTAAGTGTAGCACTGTATTTGTTAACGTTAAAATTATGAATGATGTAGCAGTGTTACCAAAAGATTAGCAGGACATGTGCTGGTGAAAGTCAGAGCTGTGATTTGTCCCCCCACTTAACAAGAGCGATACGGCAATGTAGACATTTCATTATTGTATTTGTTGGTTAATAGCTTTTTTATTAAAATAAGATTGTTATATAGAAACTCCGACGTTAAACTGAGAAGTTTTTTATTGACATTGCTCTGCCAAAATTTTTGCAGTTTCTGAGGTTTTCATTTCCTTCGGAAGCGCCGTGTTCTTAAAAAGCGGGGCAAATCAATTGGCAAAGAGAAATAATTTTTTTGACTGATTGACACAATATCGCTCATATCACCCAATTTACACATGGGATGTTTGTCAGCACTGAACCACCGCCCCACCTGCTGGTCTTGTTTTGTACTGTGTCGCACATCGGCCTTTTTTACTCTGTGCCTCTCAAAACCTTTTCGCTGGATCATACAAAGATACAACTCGTGCCTGAAATCGGTTCTGATGAATAAAGAGGCAGATTAAATGCTTAAATACGAAAAAAGGTTTGTCATTGTCAAAAATAGCATTTCATACAAAATTAAATGTAGATGATGCTCTGCTGAAACCAACAACAGCAGAGAGCATTTTGATTGCAACAATGGAAGGAACGCAACGGGTCCACCACTTTTATCTGAGCATCCTTTCTGTTACAGCTCAAGACACAAACGAATCGACATGTTCGGCAATGATGATAAACTTATAGAGGAATAAAATTGTCGTCTGCATGTAGTTCTAACATTAATTTTGTATGAAATGTTATTTTTGACAATGATGAACCTTTTTTCGTATTTAAGAATTTAAACTGCCTCTTTATTCATCAGAACCGATTTCAGGCACGAGTTGTATCTTTGTATGATCCAGCGACACGTTTTGAGGGGCACAGAGTAAAAAAGGCCAATGCATCCAATGATTCAATTCGTCCGTAATTTATATGAAGATGGCGACTAGAGTACGTTTAAAAAGACACTACTACTGGAGTTTCATTTCCAATAATTCCCCTGGCATTTCAAATTATAAATACGTAACTGCGCTTTTGTTGTATTGTTTTTACAAAACACGTTGTAGCTTTTACCGTTAATGTTCATGTATTTCATATCATCTATCATTGCAAGAGTCTAAAATTTAGGTTCTGCTGTTCCTTGCGTCGTGAGGTTTGAAAACATCTTCTTTGAAGGTTTGCTCCTATTTTCATCAAATGCGTGTTGCGTATTTTTCCACAGGGTGAACGCGGATCGGAGGGTTTAGTGGGTCCTCCAGGCGTCGATGGCGCCCGGGGCCCTCCCGGTCCCGTTGGTGAGGACGGAGAAGCAGGGCCACCAGGTCCAGAGGTACGTTCGATCCGATGTACATAGGATTACCCCTGGTCCTCCGCGGGTCTGACACGTGTTCTGAGTTTTAAGTTTCTAGAAGCTAAGAATCGTTGAGGTCGAATTCCAAATGTGACTGGTGTTGATTTGAATTTAAGGACAAAAGCAGCTGTTTAAGTTTTCTACCTGCTTTTTGTGAATCATTTCCTGGTCTTCATCAAAAAGTGAATACTAGCTCTACGGAAACTTTGCTAAGGACTGACTGCACTTAGTACAGGTGGAAACAACAGCAATGTTACAACGTAAAGGTTCTTGAGACGGTCATTCTACGAACCCAAGCAGCTGTTAATAACGACGTTTTTATGGAAATCTTTAATTATGGTATAGGGGGTTGTCTTAGTGAATTATGCTTGTCTAGTTCCTTTTAGCATCTAATCACACTGATTTTGTGAAATATTTTAATCGACGTAATTGAAGGCAAGAAGTTTCTATTTCATGGCCTTTATCTTTTACAGGGTGCGATTGGTCCCGAAGGCCCTCCTGGTCCTCCAGGTCCAATTTCTGACATTGCAGGACCACAGGGTCCGAAAGTAAGTTGTGACGAAATTTGGTATAAAAACGATCGAATAATACCAAGTGCATTATACTGTTTTTCGCTATCTATCGCTGATCTCAATATCATTTTTCACGTGTAGTGATACCAGGAATAGCATTTATGGAAATGTTGTTTGTTGTGTAAGAATGTTGTTTGTTGTGTAAGAATGTTGTTTGTTGTGTAAGAATGTTGTTTGTTGTGTAAAAGGGTGAAGCAGGAGAACCGGGGAATGATGGATCGAATGGAGTTCCTGGAACGAAAGGCACAAAAGGAGAAGAGGGTGAAAAAGGCGAAAAGGGTGCTATAGGAGAGTCAGGCCCGAAAGGTGATGAAGGACCAGCTGGACAAGATGGGCCAAAAGGTGCCGATGGTGATGTAGGTCCCCCTGGTGTAACGGGTGAAGCAGGGGAGACAGGTGAAAAGGTGGGTTTGAATACATTGCTCAGTGCGAAGTTATTTTGTTTTTGAAATGCTTAGAGCATGTTAAAATGCAGTCTTAGAAGTGAATTCAAATACACATAAAATTCTGTATAGATATTTGAATATCGAAAATATCTTTATAAAGTTATCGTCGAGAGCTGAAATACTAACTTGCAAATTAGAAACTCATTTAAGTTTTCACTTTTTCGCGCACTGGCACGAAAATTAAAAGATTAAGTGAAATTCAATTTGCAGCCGCCGAGTGTTTGCGTCTTATTATTCTTGCATTGCGCTTGGTTTGGTAAAATTAGTTGGATTTCAATTTTAGCAAAAAAACGTTAGGAACAGTTACGATGCACAATAAATCTTTTACAAATCATCCCCAATATGTGGGAATATTTCCGGTGAAACAATGCTGACTATAGAAACTGTCCGTATTTCTTTCAATAAAGATTTTATTTGCAGGGAGATGTTGGTCCTCAAGGTGAACCTGGACCTCCCGGACTTCCTGGCGTGGACGTAAGTTTTTTTGAAATCCCTCCTGTTATGTCCGCAGCTAAAACAACATTGATTTTCAATTTGTTATTGAAGGAAACAGTCTTGTGAAAACTGGAATTTTGAGACGCAAGTCAAATTGCCAGTGAGGTTTATATCTGAAGTTTGAAGCAAATGTCTGTGTTTCTTGAATTAACAAACACTAAAAGAACTGTCTAACTAAATGTAGCAATAAGTGTAAGTACAAAACCAGAGGCCATGTCGCAACCTTCAAGACAGACAACTATCCATCGTTGTATTTTCGCAGGGAGTTGCTGGAAGAGATGGTTTGGAAGGGGCAAGGGGTCCTCCAGGAAACCCAGGCGTTCCGGGGACCCAAGGTCCATCTGGTCTTGATGGACGACGAGGCCCTGAGGTTTGTTGTGGCAAGTTACGACCTGAACGGAAACGAAGCTGTAAAACGTTTCTTCCGTCTGCGATTCGTCCTCTCATGAAAGTCAGCACCGTTTAGAGAGTTTGCGGCATAAGCTCTTTGGTTTACGATAGTGTAAACAAACCTAGTGAAAAATACTTGAAATTGAAGAACCTGAACAGGTTTCCATGCTAGCGCATCTGCTCAGGTAGAGGCTTTGTGAAAACGCTTAACAGCTAAGACCGAATGATATCCAGAATGACGTAGTTCTTACTGTAAAAATGCGAGTGTAGATTATCCTTGACTTCGATTTCCTTTGTCCTACTTCAGGGTGAACCGGGAGTTCCAGGGTTTGACGGAAAAGACGGAGCTAAAGGGGCCACAGGAGAGCGGGGTCCGAGAGGATTTCCTGGCGACGAAGGACCTCCGGTACGGAAACTTGTCTTTAACGGCGATTAAACAGATTCGATTTTCGTGTGGCAAATCTCTCGTTTTAACCACTCTTCCTACACTGAAACCGGCTTCGTTTCGAACGTTCTGCAGAACCCGACAACGCGAAACTTAAACGTTGTCTCGTTAATAATGGCTTACGTGCACTATGCTTAGTGTTGCTCATTGTATGTACGCATGTGATTTCCGGTGCTCTCAACTTGAGCTCTCATGAATTGATGTGAGCCTGATGTAATTCTTTCATCGCACCGTAATGGTTTAATTACTGGATTTTAAGTGGTTTCAAGCGAAATAGAGTTTTATGTCAAAATCTCGCAATCTTACCATTATTATCATCAGTCATTCTGTTTTGCGTCGCTTCTTGATATTTATCTGATGTCGCGAGAAGCAATAATTGTCTCATGTCCGGTAAAATTACTTCAGATCTGAAACACAAGTTCATGTTTACATTAACGATATGGGATTGGTTTTTCCACAAAAAGGAAATTCCACTTCGATTGCATCACTGCTTCGAAAAACCACAATATTTCCGTACAAACGTTTCTTCGACATCAAAACGTCGTCAACGTTGGCGACAATTTCGTGAGTTTTATGATCAGCGGATTTATCCTCGTGTTTAATGTCAGGGTGAACCAGGAGAAATCGGAGCGAAAGGAGAACGAGGAGAAAGAGGAGAAAAGGTGAGGTTTCGTTTAGAACGCGAGAACATTTCAGAAAATGCTGAACTGAAAATTGCGTTTACTAAATTTCGCACTGAAAAACAGTAATCTTCACAGATTGATGAATGAATTAATTTATTTGCTAGCACACACGAGGTCCATAGTACAAACACAAACTCTCTGCCCAAAGCATGTTGATGAACACAGACAAAACAGAACGTTTTACAACGGCATTGGAGGCTGAATTACAGACAAATACTGAACACTATTGTTCGCTAACAAGTAAAACTTGTTACAACACTACTGCAGACTGGGACGCTAATTCCTAAACTGTTCAATTCCAGGTAAAGTACGAATGCATTGCGACATGCACACCCTCAAACGAAAAAACACTGTGACGTCCGAGCACTCAGTTACAAAGTAAAATGCGATTGTAGCGTTCAAAGAATAAAACGACGAATATAAACAATCTGACAGCATCAAAGCACGTAACCACACGTTGTTAGACTTTGTGCATCTTTCGAGAAACAAGTGCATATTTTTTCTTAATAAGGCTTCAAGGTAGGAATGTTACATTGAACCTGATGACTACTAACACTCGCTCTCCAGGGCAGGTTGTAAAGAGTTCTGCATTCAAAATTATATGCCACCCACAATCTTTGCATGCGTGACATCCAGAAATTACACATACTTTTGATGCATACATGGGCGTACAAAAGGAACGAAAAAGTACGTTTTTAACTACATTTGAACAGCGGGAAAAAGAGGCTTGCAGCTTGTTTGCTGCACAATATTGATATCGCAGATGTCACTGAATGTCTTTGTCATTTAGAGACCGACCACCTGCGCTTTTTTGTGGCAACGTAACACGAATTTCTGGAACTAGGAACATGTTTGTAAATACGTTTTGGGAACGCACAGCTATCTATCTGGTCTGTCATCGAAATCGGAAAACAACTTGCAAAAATCTTGGAGAAGCACGTTGGAATGTCGTTTTCGATGCATACTTGTCAATCGCAAATGCAAAACTTTCCGTTAACGTTTTTATATCCCAGTAATTATTGTTAAACGATATTAGCTTTCTTCCCATTTTGTGAAGACTCATTTGTCGGTTTATGACCCACTGTTCGATGCACTAGTTTACCCATGTTTAGCGCACTGTAACGTTCTCTTCAAAAACGTTTTATATCACACTAGAATAGTGTTTGAAAACTCTAGCAACTTCCATATGATAATGTTGCGCCAGTTCGAGAGAGTGCAAAGTCAGAGCTCCCTGTTATGAGTATCCCTTAACCCCATTTTTCATTTTTCAGGGAGCATCTGGAGCCCCAGGTGCCCCAGGAATCACGGAGACAATTACACAGGTTTGTCAACAATTTTTTTTGCGTATTTTTGCTCAAACGTGGGACCTTAGATGTCAAAATAGTCGTATATTTCTCCTTTTCGCTTCAAACAATTGAGGTATTATTTTGTAATGTCCTGAATAGAGTTGCATTCATCGAAGTTAAAATTAGTACCGGAAAAAGAAAACGTGTTTTTTGGCCAAATCCACGTATTGTTGAACAGTTGTGATTTGCGTGTGTGGCAAGGTTTTTTTGAAGGTTTGACCTTGCTGACCGCGAAGACCTTTTGAGAGACCGCAATTATTTATCAGAATACCGAGATGGTCGTGAAGTGAGGTTTTTGTATAATTTGGTGGTGGTTGTAAAGCGAGTTTCTCCTGTATTTCTTGTGACCGTTGGCAAAATTTGAGAGACCGACACATTCTACCACAGCGTTCGAACATTAGAAGACTGATTCCCTAGATGTGGTTTTGTTGGTCGGTATAATGAGCGTCAAATCTTTTTGCAGTTTTGATGGAAGCAATTATTTGAGAAATGCGCATTTTCAAGTCTTTAACTTTTGTTTTGATTTACTCATTTTATTCTTACAGTTTTCTCGATTTCTCCCCTCTTGGTTTAGTTTCTCAGTATTTCACCCGAACGTATAGGTTTTAGATGCGCAAAGGCAAAGGATGTCCCATTAACAAAATTTGCTGATTAAGTAACTTTTGCGGAGAAAATTCACTTGCATGCATGTTTTGATGTGTTTTCGAACCTTCTGGTGTTTGCAGGGCCACACGTCCTGGAGTTTCTCAACAACTAATTTGAGTTTCTCGTTTTGTATTCTGTTTTCAGCAAGTACTTGTAGAACCACCCCCACCTGAGAAAGGGGAACCAGGGTTGCCGGGAACCAAAGGCGAGCCTGGGAAGCCTGGTCCTCAAGGAGAAAGGGGTGAAAGTGGTCAAGATGGCGTTCCAGGATTTGACGGCCAACAAGGCGAAAGGGTACAGTAGCACTCTCTGCATTCATGCGCACCTAAACTATTTCTCTGTATGTATTGCTTTGTTCAATCATCGTATTTGTCGTTTAAAAACGTAGTTTTGCTGTACTGTGTCTTGCTTCGACTTTCAAAATGTATTTTCTGATCCTGTTCACAGGGAGAACGAGGTGTTGAAGGAGTTGCTGGACCTCCTGGTCGCGACGGAGAAAATGTATGCGCGACGTTACACTCATTTATGAATCTCAGTTTAACCTAAGCATGTTTACAAGGTTGTTTTGACATATCGTAAACAAATGCGTGCTTTTGTGTGTCAATACAGATCAATACCGCAACACGCTCGTCAATATAAAAACATTTTGCCATGAGTGCATCCTCAACAACTATTTTCTGAAAACACAATTTGTGGTTAACGCATTTACAGTGTAAACTTAGTAAACATTGCAAGCTATCTGTGCAAAGTTGTATTTTGTTTTTCCTTTCAATCGGTAGATTTATTTTAAGCTGGAGTTACAGCATTTGCCCTAAATTGCCGATTTTGATTTTGAGTTTTATGGAAACGGATTACAGATATTGGTTCGTTGGCATTGTCAATATGACATAGATCCCCTCTTGTGTCTGCCTTCTAATAGTCGCGTGCTTTTCTCGAGGAATAATCAGGTGTTCTTTAAGAAGAACAGGCTGGACGCGAAAGAGCAACTGATTTCATCAGCAACAGACAGAAGTGAAAACAAAAACATGTCTACATTTTTTAAGTTTTATTTTGACGACACAATTTTTTGTCATGCGCCCCGCCTTCGCTTATTCATTTGCCTCCCACGTTATTCGTTGCAGGGTGAGCCCGGCCGTCCCGGAAGGCCAGGCCCAATTGGCCCACAAGGCATCAAAGGTGAACCGGGCGAATCTGGTCCTAAAGGCGCTACTGGTGATAGAGGTCAAAGAGGGGAACAAGGCATTCCAGGGAATCCCGGAGTCGTTGGAGCCTCAGGGGAGGCGGTGAGGGAACAAATAAGCTGAAGCCCTGCGTAGCAAACGTTAACGTTTCTATTTGCGTTGTTCCGTACAGTGCAAGTGACTCCGCCTTGATGTTTGCTTTCTATGTTTGTTAGTTTTGTTGTAATAGCTCTAGAACAGGGAAATGTTTATGCCAGTTAAATGCGGTTAGCTAATAATTACGGTATGTATAAATGATTTTTAATTTACCATTAAATCTTCCGGTTGCTTTCCTTGTAGAAAAGTCAAGTGGCTGTTTCACGCGGAAAAGAATATAAACTGCCCGGAATCCGGACTTATCATTTGCAGCAACCTTTATGTGCTGTGCGGCATTGTTGCTTGTAATTGCGCATAAGTGCTGTACACTGGGTGGCATTTTCCACAACCTAACCATTGCTTTTTCGTGGTTATGCCATCCACCACACGGCCGTGCCAACAATAAATCTGGCCTAACGAATAAAACTACGCCTTGAGAGACAGTGATAGATGTACGCTATGTCTTGTCTGGGACGAATATCGGATGTAATTAACAGAGGTCGCACATCTAATTTAACATTTTCTACATGGCAGGGTATTCCTGGACCACCAGGTAGGCCTGGAACTGATGGTCTACCAGGCCCCAGAGGAAACGAAGGTGCTGTTGGAATACCAGGACCAGCCGGACCCAGGGTAAAAACAATATATTTTTTTAACCCAAACCTTGAGACGTGTTTACAGTGTTGTAGTAACATGATACGATGTAGGGAGAGCCTGGGCAAGACGGCGTAGAAGGACCGCGTGGACCACCGGGAAGAGATGGCCAAACACAACGCGTGGTTGGTCCGAGGGGAGGCAAAGGGGAGCAGGGAGACGTTGGACCCAGGGTAAGTTTGATGTGTGTATCCGGAAATCTCTGTAGGGGTTTACAATGCACTCCGCCGCCATTTAGTCCTCATGTACTAGAAATGTCTGTTTCAAACCTACTTCGCACCGATGTTTTGCTCAGTCTACGATATTTTCACCAGAACCATAATACAGTATAAATCCCTTTAACGCCCACCAGAACCCATATATTGGCCCTAGGTTTTTTGGTTATAACTCGCCAGCTGCTGCAGCTAGAGAGGTGTTCAAACCCTCTACAGATGCGGGAAGACTTCTTGGTTCTATTTT
>Ga0210059_1006362_pt1 | contig 18956 bp, 8 predicted proteins | sample Ectturendosymbi2_FD_188042 | JGI IMG/M metagenome (GOLD analysis project Ga0210059, IMG submission 188042) | Ecteinascidia turbinata endosymbiont from Florida, USA - Sample 2 (SPAdes) (version 2) | ecosystem: Host-associated > Tunicates > Ascidians > Unclassified | place: Key West, Florida... | reverse complement strand
TGGACCTCTCAGAACCACACGCACGTTGACGCTTCGGGTCCCAAAACATTTGACAACGATGGCAGGCACCCATCTAGAGTCGCGATCACGTCTTGGTTCAAAATAAAGGGCATAGCATGGATCGCCGACCTTGTACGTAACCGCTACTTTGAGTTACCGGAAGTTGTCGCTCAAGCCACTGCGACTTGGTAGCTTCTTTCGCTTGCTTGACCTGTGCAGTGTGGGCAGGCAAAGGTAGTAGCGTGTCAATTTTAGTACGGATTTGACGTCCGTTCAGTTATTCGCTTGGCAAGTAAACAGATGATAAATGTGCACTCCGGAAATTCGTTAGGAAATCTTGCAACGCATCTTTTGGGGCTTCGGTAGACTTCTTTAATGCTTGTTTGAAGGTTTGCAGCAAACGTTCGGCGGCACCATTGGTGGCAGGATGGTACGGAGCTCCAGTCAAATGGACAATTCCATTCTCTTTGCAGAATTCCTGGAACTCCTCCGATTAGAAGGTAGCGGCGCAGTCGGTTACAAATGTATAGGGAAAACCGAAATGCGCGAAATCCTCCTGCAAGAGCTTGATCGTTGACTTCGCTGATACTGACTGCGTTGAGTGGATGCAGGGATACTTAGTATAGGCGTCAGTAACCACAAGCACGTTACACCCCAGAGAATTGATGGTGTGATCAATATGAAAGCGGCCCCACGGCTTCTCAGGTAATGTCACCACATTGCTAATTTTATTAAGTGATCTTTAATGGACATTGGCGCAAGACAGTGTGTTGTTTTGATGATATTTGGCACTTTAAACTATAAAAACACTCTTTTTTTTGGAAAATTACAGGAAAACAAGCCATCATTTTTTCAATTTGGAACATCGCAACTAGACATTGTTGAAAATTTCTGCATATGACCTAAAGAACGTGTCCACAAATCAGAGATGAGCAGAGTAACATTTTTCAGACTCTGACTGCCCTCCTGTTTCTAGTTTAATAGCTCCTGCTCCGAAAAATTTTAGAACGTCAACTTTTACTCCTGTTAAATTCCCATTTCAAAAAAATGTCTATTTTGCCTCATGGCGCAAACGATTTGCCATGACTATTTTGCCTTTGATCGAAAACAAATGGATGAAATGGTCACATGACAAGCACAGTACACAGAGTCACAACATGTTGAGGTTTAGAGTTATAGTTTAGCTAAAACGTTTTGTAACGAAGACTGAAAAGCCGCTGAAAGTGTCCCTGTACTTAAAGTGATATTACGTTGAGCTAAGTAGGTCATGTATTCCAAAGTTGTGAGTTGTTTTGGACTTGACATTTGACCACTTCAAACAATCGTGTAGAGCTACTGAAAAAATGCTGCAGAACAGTTTTTACCTCATTAAGCAAAATAGACACTGTTAATCACATAAGCGTACGGCATGTGGATGCAGCGGATGCAGTCGCATCCTCAAAGCTGTAAAATGGTTGATTATTCGGGTAAATTATTTCAATATGTTATTTTGGCAAATTAAAGCAGCTCCATTTACATTTCAGTACACCAGAATTATTTAGGTAGATTCCAACAACTTAAATCAACTTCGGGTAAATTGATTGACGTTTTGGGTAAATAGGTAAATTAAAAACGTCTGGGTTAAAGCCCGACATCTTTAATCAAATCTGGGGGCAAATTCCAAGCATTTACATAAATAGGAAACATTTGTGTGAAGTCCAACAGCAAAATCAATCTTGGGCAGGTTGTAACAGCAGCATTAAAATTTGGACTACTTCACACAGGCCCGATCAAATTTGAACTATACAGAAAGGCTCCTTAAAACGTGAGTACATTTATAAGCGTCTTGGTGATTTATAAGCGCTGTATTCGAACCTGGGTAAAATTAGAATCATTTGGGTAACTTTTAATAACCTAAATCAAATTTAGGCAAATTACAGTAGAACAACTTAATTCAAATTTGGGTGAAAATAGGAATTTCTATAAATTGCAAACATTTGGGTAAATTCCAACAAACCAAATCAACTTGGGCAAATTGCAATAGCTTCATTCCAATTGGGTCATCTTCAAATTGCTTCATTCAAATTTGGGTAATATACAGTACAACAGCGTCATTGATTTTTGGCTACAATTAGAAATATTTGCAAAAGTTCCTACAGCCTGAATCCAGTTTGAATAATTGAAACGGTTTCATTCAAATTTGGGTACAACAGGAAACATCTGGGAAAAATTGATGAAGTTCATTAAGATTTCGGTATATCATAAACTTTGAGTAAGTTCTAATAACTAATTTGGGTAGAGTTAGAAATTGTGTTACCCCGTCACTGAGTGGTTGTTGTCTGTATGAAAGTGTGCAAAAGAAAACCGTGATACGACTCTGACGTTTGATGTTTAACTTTCAAGTTCCCAAAAAATCTCTACATGATACTTAACGGGGCAACATTTATAACTGCTGTTATATTCCGTGTGTATCTAGCCGTAACTATAATTTCGATGACAATCCGGGCATTAAAGGGCCAAAAGTTTTTTCTTGTTTGCCAATTGTCCATTTCTTCCTTTTCACTTTTGTATCCTTTGATATCTTGATGTTTCCACGCTGCTTCTGCCAGAGGATCTTTTTCCTTTGCTGATGTAATCCTGTACTTTAAAATCTGGTTGTTGCTGCGACTTTTCTAAATCCTATGCGGCCTTCGTTTCTTCGCAGGTACAACCTGTAAATGTCTGCTCTTTGGTGACTTATTCATGTTTATTGTCTTCTGTGTTATTCTGTCTAGATCAGTGGTCTTCAAACTTTTTTGTTCAACCGCCCCCCTAAAAAAGATTTGTTTCAAAATCGCCCCCTCCGGTCCTTACGATTTCAGTGTTAGCTAAAATATCATTTTAATTTGAAAATATTTCAATGCTAATGATACAAAAGGCAGTTTAGTTGTGGAAAGCCTGCCGTTAGCCATATCCGGATCGTAAGCCGTTACCGGATTCTGTGTGAAGCAGCCTTTAGTCTGCTAGTTAGGCTTCCTGCACACATACTTTTATCTCGTTATTAGTCTTCTCAATTTTACAAAGCGTTGCTTCTCACAAACATTTCTTCCAATCCATGCTGATCTGTCACTAAGCGTTTCAACTCCTTTCCCAATCAACGTTGGAATCAACTAGTTCATTTAGTTTCAATATTTTCACCCGTTGTAAAGGCAAAAGGAGTAGTGGCTATTTTATTTCCGTGAAACAGAACCACCAGTTGTTTTGAGCGCATTAACCAATGCTTTCTAGCGCAATCCGTTCGTGCGTTATAGCCGATAACAACCAATAACCCTAAAAGCGATTATCGTGGTTTCTGCGAAACTTACAGGGTTGAAAGAGAAATATTTTCCAGAATCGCCACCATTTTCCTGGTTGCATTTTAACAATCAAGGATACAAAACACTATTGGTGTTATCAAACCTAATCGTGTTTTAGAAAATCGCCCATTTGTTTCATTGTCTTTTTCAAATCAAAAACGTTTATCGGTCCAGAAATACTTTTGTAATAAGATTTTTATGAAAATACCTTTTCAATTCTTATCATGCCCATAATGTTCGTGTGCTGGTAAAATTTGGTAGGCTGCATAGTCTACTGATTGAATGCTAACTTTCGGAATTTTTTTTTTCAGAAGTGGTTTTCCAGCACATGTTTTCGAGTTTAACAAAAAGTTTAGTGAATTTTGTGTTGTGGTATATTTTCACTCATAAAAGGATAACAGGTGCGTTCACGTGGCCCTCCTGTACGATATTTCCTACCAATGTCAACTAAACCTGTCAATAGGAGAGTAACCACTGCTACCCGCGCTGGACGTGTTCGGCATGGGGTGGATCATATTGCTCCCTTCTCAGGACGCGACAGCAGAAATGCTGCCGAAGTCCCACGACCCAACATACTCCAGCTGAACACCGAGGGGTTTACTGCAGACAAGATCTCTGTCATTGAGCAGCTAGCCTATAAGAACAAGGCATTCATCATCGTCCTTCAGGAGACCCACTGCACTACTGCAGACAAGCTAGTGATTCCCAACTTTTCACCAACTGGGTCAGTCCTGAGCAGGAACCACGGCCGTGCCACGTTCGTCCATGAGCGGTTGGAATGGTCACTGGTCGATCAGTCTCCAGAACAATCAAAGACTGAGCGGTTGTGCTTAGACGTTGCAGGATACAAGATCGTCACCGTCTACAAACCACCACTCTCGCGATTCACACCAAAGGCCATACCGACGTTCCCACACCCCAGTCTGTACAATAGTGACTTCAACGGCCAACACGTCAACTGGGGCTACAACAAAACATCCCCTGACTGGGTAACATCCAACAACCTTGGACTCTTGCATAATCCAAAGGAAACAGCCAGCTTTTTCTCTTACCGATGGAACGTCGGCACCAACCCAGACCTGGCCTTCGCGAGTTTCGGCCAGGACAGCCGACTGCTGGACAGACGTGTTCCAGGAAAGTTCCCGAATTCACAACATCGGCCTTCCCTCATGACGCCACCGAAGCTCAAGGTTCCTGCCCACAGCGATCTGGTGAAGCGTCGGAACGTCTGCAAGGCTGATTGGAAGCGCTTTTGACTTCTCACAGATGAATCCGTTGAAAGATTGGCACCTCTGAACACATCAAACATTGAGTGTCCAGACGCACCAGGATTTTTTCAAGAAGCTACTATCTGCGGCCAAACAATGCATCCCACGTGGCCGTCGGAAGAACTATGTGCCATGCTGGGATAAAGAGTGCAAGACCCTCTATTGATCCTTCACCCGAGCCCCGCTGGGGACTGACTCTGATAGAGCCGCGTCATCCCTACTATCTCAGCTTGAGCAGAAGAAGCAGGAGCGATGGAAGGAAGCTGTCAATTCCATCCAATGCTCACATTCCAGCTGCAAGGCGTGGAAAACCATTAATAAAACTTACAGGCAGGTCTGGACACTCCTTTCACCACGTCTGGGCAAACTCCATCGCCACGTAACTTGTGAAGAACGGGGCACACAAGAACTGGGAACCGAGAGTCCACAAGGCTGGTTAACTAGGAGCTGTCCGACCGATGGAAGATTCCAACACCTGAGGGTAACAGTATCTCTGAACCCTTTAGGCCGGAGGAGCGTGCTGCTGTCCTCAGATGCCTGAAGCCAGGAAATTCTCCGGGAATAGATTCCATCTTCCGGAGTTCATACTTCACGCTGGGTCGGCTCTCAAATCTTGGTTTTGCAACTTCCTCGGTTCCTGCATGCGCCAGCTCAAAATTCCAAAGATCTGGACAAGAGCACTAATACATGCGACCCTAAGCCAGAAAAGCTATTCGGGGACCCAAAAGTTATCGTCCCATATCTCTACTGTGTGTTCCCTTTAAAATCCTCAAGAGACTGATCTACGCTCGTGTCGAAACAATCATCGACCCACTGCTCCCTCGGGAGCAGGCGGGCTTTTGACACGGAAGGTTAACCGTAGACCAGGTCACCCTGCTGACGCAGGACATCGAGGATAACTTTTCGGCTGAAAAGTAGGCGGGGGCTGTGTTTGTCGACCTCACAGCAGCCTGCGACACTGTATGGCACTGCCGTTACACCTGCAAGCTGCTACGATTGCTGCCTGATAGACACATGGTCCGCATGATCATGGCGATGGTTGCAATCGCAGCTTCACCCTCACCACTGGAAACGGCAAACGAAGCAGCTTACGACGCCTTAAGAACGGCTTCCGCAAGGGACTGTCCTGGCGTCCCTTCACTTCAACAACTATGTCTCTGACCTGCCAACCACCGTCTCCAGAACGTGTGCATATGCTGACGATCTAACAATCATGCATGCTAATGGAGACTGGGAGGCAGTGGAAGGGGGCTGAACAAGGACATTGCAACTGTGGGTGATGACCGCCAAACTTGGAAGCTAAAGCTCAGCACTACAAAAATGATGTCGGCAGCCTTCCACCTTAACAACTAGGAAGTTATATGTGAGCTGAAAGTCAAATACAACAACGAAACCCTACCCTGCTGCTCCGAGACCAAATTCCTTGAATTAATGTTGGACAGGACGCACACGTATCGTCGACACTTTTAGTCACTTCGCAAGAAGCAGACATCTCGCGACGCGCTCCTGAGGGGACTTGCTGGTTCTGGTTGGTGTGTTGGAGCAACAACTCTGCGAATAGCTACCTTAGCCTTGGTGCACTCAACCGCAGAGTACTGCACAACTGTTTGGTGCCACAGTGCTCATACCCGCTTCATCGACCCCGACATCAACGAAGCCTTGCGAATTGTGTCTCGATGCCTGCATCCTACACGAGCGGACAACCTTCCTATCCCCGCAGGCATTCAACCTGCTGAGCTTCGTGGCAATGGAGCCCACTGCCTCTATCAAGCCGTGCCGTGGGGCCTGGACACCTGCTCCATTCAGCGTTCACCTGTCAACCGGGTGCGAATGCACGGCGCCTTAAATCGAGACACCCATCTGCACCCAAAGCACAACTACTCATCAGTTCATCTGACAACAACAACATACGTGCGGCGCAGTGGGCGGATCACCAATGGAATGCAGAGTGGGCGGACAATCCCACACGCATTTTCATCCCCGACACGGGTACCCACACCCCCTGGAATGACCCTCCCAAGAACAGCATGGGTGAAGCTTAATCGCCTCCGTACCGGTGTTGGACGTTTCCGCTCCTGCTTGTACAAATGGGGTATGGTCTCCTCTGCGGCCTGTGAGTGTGGCGCAGAAGAACAAACCGTCGACCACGTTGTCCTCCAATTTTCAATCCATCGACCTCCCCATGGACTGCATGGTCTGACGGTTCTGGACGATGAAACAACTGAATGGCTGCTTACCAGCTGCCCCGAAATCTAGTGCGGCCAAGCAGTGGTTTGAACAACTAGCTCAAAAGATGAAGGCTCGTAGAATTTTCCAAAAAATTTTAATCAGAAACATTTTTCGAAAATGTGTTGTCGTGTTGTAGATTAACCCACAGCGAGCACAATATTATGTTACACTGAAAAACAATGTGAAAGCTGGCATTTGCTTGACATTTTTTCAAATAGTTACAAAGTGATGTAACGTAGAACTCGCTTCATCTCAAAATGCTTACCAGTTGCAGTTGCAGCTGTTGTTGTTGAAGGTACAGACGTTGTTGAGACAGATGTCTTCAAACACCAGGTCAAACACAATAGGCACCACAAAAACATCCTTTTTATCGAAATAGTTTTTTTTTCAATCAAGGCTCTTTACGTAAGACCATAAAACCTAAAAAAATATGTTGCGCAAATGATTATCCAGAAACGAATACTGTTAAAGTTAAATTTCTAATACCTTTTCTACAAATTATCTTGTTCATTTTAAGAAAAAAACGATAAAGACGAAATGAAAAACATTTTATTAAATCGAAAAAATATATATTAATAACAGTAAGATGGTACTACTGTATATAGGCGAACAAATATTTGTTACCTGGATCGCTGATCCTGCGTTTTCGTCTCATGAATTTTAACCCAGGACGAATTTCACCCGTTATTGAAAAAAGAAAAACAACCTGTCTTTCAATTAAGGTTGATTGCATAAACTACACTGGAAACGTAACTCTGATTCTGGGTTTATGCACTAATAAATTTACTTTGTACTTTAACTTGATGGTGTTATTGATGAAAAGGAAGACCACACCTGACCGGGTAGAAGTCACCCGGCGTTAGTATCGAGAGAGAGAGAATAAAAAAAATCTAATATGAAAAGGCTCATGAAAAAATATTTTTTGTTTGAAGAACCTCTCCTGCTCCATGCTGACAAAAAAGCACGCTCTGAGTGAATTACAGCCCTTTGTTCCACAATTACAGCCCTATATCACACGAAAAAAGCTCACAATAACAATAACAATAACGTAGGGTACGTTTCCCCGAAGCCACACATTTTTCTCCCGAGTGGAAAAAAATGCAGACAGGAAGCACAAGCTTACGCGCACCAGTCGAGATGTCAGACAAACAGCTGCAACTACTGATGCGTGGAGGGCGCTCCTACGCTTACTTACCTATGAACAACGTGGTCACTTCACCTGACTTGGTTGATCCCACCCTGGTTTAACGATCGAGAAAAGTACACAGGACATCAGACGATGGTACATTCTTTTCTTGAAAGAGAATGTTACCGACTGAAGCGGGTTTTTGACGTCTTCACGTAACTTGCGGCCACTGTGCACATTGTGGTAACTATGGGAAATACAATAAATCAATGGTGCCATGTGTTTCGCAAAAAATGACCAAATTAAACCTTCCACTCAACCAAAACATGACATGTGTAAACTATGGTATTTATGCAGCGACCTGTGTTGTTTGCCACGAACAATATGTCCGTTAAACCAAAAACTAATTTTCCAAGAGATGGTCATCACACCGCAGTAATTGGAACAGACCGAATTGTGACATTTTTGAACGTAACAAAGCTAAAGTGGCCTTGTCGCGGCACTTTTAAAGTTCCATAGTAACGTAAATAAACAGTCGATTCATGAAGCTTATACCGTTACTTTGGTTCAACAACCTAATTTCCTATTTTTGGGTTTTTGTGGATTTCTTTTTTTAATTCCCTTTGTTTGGATTTTTGTGGATTTCATTCTTTGGACGTAGTCTGTTTTGATTGTCGTGGGAGAAGGATGTGTTCTGAGCTGAACCACAGTAGGTAGTAGAAACCATGAAACGAGCCGAAAATTGAACAACTATTATAGGAACGGCTATTATGCAGGCGTAATTAAATCCTATCGCAGTAACATCAGCTATTTGTTTCATTTGAAAAGTAAATAATGACAGATCTAGTGCAGAACATTACAGTTCGGCAAAACCGTAAAGTAACAGCTCTGCCTGAAGCACCTAAAGAACCAACGCTTCGAGACTTGTACATTTTGCTGCAAGCAGTTGACCAGCGCCTTGCAGCAATTGAGAACGACCTTAAATCAACGAGTCGTGGCAGTTGAAAGCAGCTTGGAATTTGCATGTGCAAAACTTAGTTCAATGTAAGCTGAACATCTGAAAAAACAGCTATCTGAGTCACATAGACAAGTGGAAAAATATTGGATACAGGACGAATCTAGGTACGTAAGGTATACAACTTACTCAGTGGTTTATTTAAGGGGAGGCGAGCGAGGCACTTGCCTCGGGCCCCCCTTTTTGGGGGTCCCCCCTTGAGGTATTACGCGCATAAATTTTCCTTACTTTTGGTGAAAGATGTAATATTCACTCACATAATGTGCTACACAGCAAATCATGAGGAAATATTTTGTTTTCAAAAGGCCCCCCAACAGAAATTGCAATGTGATACTTTGCTTTCAAAGGGGCCCCAACAGCAACTGAAATATGTATTTACTCTGCTGTTAAACTTCATTGAAGGGGCCCCAAAAAGAAACTGTAGTTTGAAAGTACTCTACTTTCAAAGGGACCGCCAACAGAAACTGTAATGTATAAGTACTTTGCTTTCACAGGGTCCCCAACAGCAACTGTAATGTGTAAGTACCTTGCTTTCAAAGGGGCCCCCAACAGCAACTGTAATGTGTAAGTATCTTGCTTTCATAGGGGCCCCCAACAGCAATTGTAATGTATAAGTACCTTGTTTCAAAGGGCCCCCAACAGCAACTGCAATGTGTAAGTAGTATGCTTTCACAAGGGCCCCCAACAGCAACTGCAATGTGTAAGTATCTTGCTTTCATAGGGGCCCCCAACAGCAACTGTAATGTATAAGTACCTTGTTTCAAAGGCCCCCCAACAGCAACTGCAATGTGTAAGTATTATGCTTTCACAAGGGTCCCCAACAGCAACTGCAATGTGTAAGTATTATGCTTTCACAGGTTCCCCAACAGCAACTGTAATGTGTAAGTACCTTGCTTTCAAAGGGGCCCAACAGCAACTGTAATGTGTAGGTATCTTGCTTTCATAGGGGCCCCCAACAGCAATTGTAATGTATAAGTACCTTGTTTCAAAGGGCCCCCAACAGCAACTGCAATGTTTAAGTATTATGCTTTCACAGGGGCTCCCAATAGCAATTGTAATGTGTAAATACCTTGATTTCAAAATGGCCCCCAACAGTAACTATGATGTAAAAATCCTTACTTTCAAAGAATCCCCAACAGCAATTTTAATGTGTAAGTATCATGCTTTCACAGGGGCACCAAACAGCAACTGTAATGTGTAAGTACTATCCTTTCAAAGCGACACCACCACCATCTTCAATGTGCAAATCAAGAAAAGCTTCAAACCAACTTCTATAGGCCTACCTAAAAAATTGTGGGTTAAAATTTCTTCCAAAAAGTTCTGAAAAGACCCTATCAATTAAGAGCACATATTTATACCAAAAGATAACGTTTTATACAATATGAAAGTTTTTTATACCAAATGATGTTTTTAGAGATTGGAGTGCTTACATTTTTGAACATGCCACGATTAACAGGAAATATCCAAGTGGAGCAGAAAAAAAACAAAGAAAAAGTAAGAAAGCATAAAGGTTGATGAAAAATGTAAAGGTCTCCTGGACAGATTTGTTGTTGTAGCAAGTGCTACTGTGAGCCTACAGAGGAGAGTTCAGGTCAAGCATCCAAGTTGTTAACAGTAGTTGTGTTTGTCTTGAGCATAATCAGATGTGCCATACACAAAACACAAGTTTTGTAAAAATGAGGTTGATAAATACATGCTTTAGAACAGTGGTTCTTAAACTTTTTTGTGTGTTTTACCCTTTTTACAAAGATGATTATCAGATTTACCCCCAATATATAAAATGGTGTTCATTTACTTAAAAAAAACGTTTTTTAATAAATGAGCAAGGTTTTATATATCGGGGGTAGAACCACTGGTATAAGGATTGGTAGCTCATTTACTCCCTAAAACGAGGAAATTTACCCCAAGGGGTAAATTTACCCCAGATTAAGAAGTGCTGCTTTAGAACAATCATATTCTTATCAAGGGATTTCTTTTTTATGTCTCTGAAACAAAAAAGTTAGACAAATTTCTCATTTCTTGTGATGTTGTACCTTAGCAAACATTTGCATCAGAAAATACGACAGCATGCAATTGTTACAGCAGTGACCATGCTACATCTTTTAATTTATAGAATATGATCTTTTTAGTTTAAAAACTAATTTTTTCGTATTACTGCTGTTGTGCAGCAAAGACTGCTAATAAGCAAGACTGCATTCATGCTTCTTATCAAGCAGCAGAAATGGCATTATTTGAGTATTATGAGAATCATTTTTTCTACAGATATTTAAGACATTTTAGGTGGTTTGAATTTAGCTCATGCTTGAAGTCACAAATTATTTGAAGCTTGACTAGTAAGTGCTTGGTTTGAGTTAGACTTGCTAGGTGATGTTAAATTTTTTTGGCCAGTTGTAAGCCATTATAACTTCAACTGTTTTTTCTTAGCACAGATTTAATCAATTGTGTAGGCTACTTGCTAGAAGTATTTGCGATAAGGTATATGATGAATTGTTTCTTACTTTTGCACATTTTTCAAACAAATAGTGTCAATGCAAGATGAGGGCCACCTTGACTCATCCAGCCTCTAAGCTTTCCAAAACAAGCCTCAGGCTGGATGATTTTGTATGCTATGTTCTTGTAGTTAAAAGGATAATATTTAAAACAATTTTTTTTTTTGAATCTTGTTGGTTGTTGTTTATGGTTTCATTTATTCCAATGAATGTGAACAAATTCAGGATACCAAACACCAAGCATTTTATCAAGGGGGGAAAGTGTGAAACTTTTAAAGGTGTAAACGTTGTAGTGTATTGATAGTGAATGCAGGGAAATGGTGCGTGAAAATAAAAAAGTGCAGGCGATGCCAACTTGCTATTGCCTAACTTTTATGTGTTGCCAACCTTGTCTTCTCATTTTTCAGTATTATTAAAATTTTATATCATGAACACCATTTGGATTTTCTCCTTTTGCTATGTCAGTCGTGCTGTAGTCTCAGAAGCGTAGGCCTATCCTTCGGTGGCCGTATCTGAAGCTTGACCAAAGTGCTTATAACGGTTGGCTGAGAATGATGACGTCATCAGCGGGGCCCCCCTTTTTAGTCTTGCCTCGGGCCCCCCCAACCTTAAACCCACCACTGAACTTACTATTCCATGGAAGAGAAATTACCAAAATGCCCGAAACGCAAGATCTCAGTGACCAACTAGTTCGTTCATTTATGACAGCAAAACTCCAATTTGTACCTTCATTAGTGTCCAATATGAAAATTGCCAACGTGAACCGGCTGCCTAGACGCACTGATGCAAGCAATGTTTGAAATTCTACAAGCAAGAGACTGCCTCCAATAGTGATTAAGTTCCGCACTATGAGAAACAAGATTGAGTTTTTGAAGTTGTCTCCTCGAGCGCGACAGTTCCACTGCACGATTACAAAACATCTGCCTATTTCAATGCAGAGACAAAGGAAACGTCTTCTGGCACATGCGAACATGCTATTCAAAGTAGGAAAGAAAATTTAATGGAAAAGTTATTATGCGGATTATTGTCTGTTTGCAGATGGCGAGTGGGTAAATCCGGAAGCGCGATCAATGCCCAGTCGACACAACAAATATATACTGACAGTAATATTTAACAAAGATGAAGCATGTTTCAAAACTATTGACTTGGCCTCAACGTTTCCGTTCATCTCTTCTTAATGGCTGTGAGAACCTTTTATGATTGCACACTGTTTATATCATTTATCATGTTGTGTTAAATAATTTGTCTTTGTCACCCACAAACTACTTTTGTTGATACGGCTAATTGAAAACTTCCAGTTTTGGTGTGTAATTCGTGTAGTATAGATTAATGTGTACCTTACTCCAACAGTAGTTGTTGCTAGAGCCACCAAATATTTGGTAGCTAACGTTCTTCTTATACTGAATTAGCATCGAATTTCAGTTGTAATGACTGCAGTTTAGAAACATTAAACGACGAATTATTCACTAAAACGGAACAGGATTTGTTGCTGTTCCATGTAAACATCAAAAGTGTCATTAAGAACGACAATGACCTCAATAAATTATTGCTATTATTGAACAAAACTGCAAGCGAACAGGGTATTCCATTCTAAGCTGCAAGGTTATATTTGCATACGAGCAGACTCGTTAACCTGAGCTGGTGGCGTGGCTTTACTCGTAAAACCTACATTAAATAATTTCACATCAGCGATGATCTGAAGATTTTTGTGCCTGCGTGATAAAATCTATGGATTGAACTCATTCATCCAGACAAAAAGGGCATTACCTTTGGTATAGTTTGCGGACATCCTCAACATGACCATAATGAATTCCAAGAAGCATTTCAAGAAAATATTCTCAAAATAAACAAAAAGTGTTTTATGCTTGTGGTGGTGACTATAACATAAATTTGTTGCAATGTGATGCAAGCCATGAGATTGCATCATGCTTAAACTCTGTCATTAGCTCAGCTTGATTTACAAACCTACACGATTGGGGGAATCGTCAGCTACCTTGCTTGACCACTTTTATAAAAACAACTTAACTACTTCCATTACGAGTGGCATACTAGAAAGCGATATCAGTGATCACCTCAAAACATTTGTCTTGATTCGTTCCCGCGTACCGCAATACTCACAGGCCTCGTATCAATTTCCAAGGCATTTAAACAAAATTGACTGAGTAATTCAACAATGAATTATATGACATTCTACTAAATAACCTTTCCCACAATGGCATGGGTGTACGCTAAAAATTTGATACGCTCATCAGTACCTTAAAAACCTACCAGATAAACATGCACCTCTTACCACGCAGTCCAGGCGCCAACGAAAACTTGCCCAAAAACCTAGGGTCACCAAGGCAATTATGGTTTCAATCCGTCATAAAAATAGGCTCGTTTCTAAAATCTGCAAAAGTCGCATCCTCTCTTCTACGGTTGCATACAAAAAATATGGCAATTTACTCACAAGGATACAATACAGTACAAAGCCAAGCAAAACTATTGTCAAGATCTTTTTCAGCCTACCAAAAATATTCTAGCAAGACATGGGCAACTACACACGATATTATAGGTAAAAAGAAAGAGTACTCAACCATACCAAAAGTTGTAATAAATCAAAGAAACCAAATATAAACAAATACAGCAAATACATGTAACGAGTTCAACACGTTTTTTGGTCTGTTGCACCAAAAACGGTGGCTAGATTTCCTTTATCAAACTTTAGGTTCCACTATTATATGCCTGACATCAACCAGTGCGAATTATTTTTTCTCCTACCAGTCTGTGAAGATGAAATCAGAAACTTAATAAATAATTTGGACACTCACAAAGCTACAAGTCCGGATAACATTCCGGTTCTTGTATTAAAGAATTGAAGACTCGTAATAGGACCCTGGTCAGAAAATTTGAAAAATGAGTGTTTGCACTTGAGGTTTTTCCAGATGTTAATATGGCCCGAGTCACTCCGCTGTGGATAGCTGGTGATAAGACCCCTTGCAAGAATTATCGTCCAATATCTGCACTATCGCACATTGCAAAAGTCTTTGGAAAGATTGGTACATGTTGGGCTTTCATCCTTTCTAGAAAAAAATAACATCCTATCATATTTTCAGATAGATTTTTGACCAGCTCGTTCCATTCAACATGCAGTTAATTATTTAGATGAAACATTCGTTCAGGCGTTAGATAACAAAGAACACGTAGTATCAGTTTTCCTTGATTTAAGCAAAGCCTTTGCCATTGTCAATCATGAGCTCTTTCTATGCAAATTGCGAACGTATGGAGTCCGTGGCGTGATTAGTGACTTTTTCCATTGCTATCTTTCACATAAGTATCAATTCACAAATTTTGAAGAAACAGAATCATTACGCATTAGTATAAAATGTGGAGTCCCACAAGGATCGAAATTTGGCCCTCTGCTATTCGTACTCTATATAAATGATTTACCTTACGTCTCTGCCTTCCAAACTGTTTTACTTGCAGATGACACTTGCCTTTTTTGAATCTAATTGCATGAGTACACTACAAGCTGCTGTAAATGGCGAAATAAAACAAGTCAATTACTGATTGGTATCCAATAAAGTTACCAACAAAATTTGTGGTTGTAACCAGGAGCCACGAACTTCAAAATATTTATGAATACCTAAGAGTCCTTATCTTTAACCAATTAAAGTGGCAACAGCAAATAGATCATATGTGTAGAAAACTTGCATGTGTTTCGTACGCTATACATAAGGTGCAGGATGTTTCACCCATCTCCACTCTTAAAACTGTCTACTACGATCTAACTCATCCACATCGTTCATATGGACTGGTTTGCTGTAGTCACGTCACGAAAACATCATTCAAAAAGATTATAATCCTACGGAATACAATCGTTCGGCTGATGACCACATTGATTAGCTGACTGCAGCTTCATGCTTATACAAATCCCTCCAAATTTTAACATTTGGTAATACATGATAAAACTAACCTTAATCACAATCGCTCACTCGTTCGATCACAAAACATTGCCCAAAATTATTGACAACCTATTTAAATATCTGAAAACATCGCATAGTTACAATACTCAAATTCGCTCCAAACAATTTGTTTAAACCTCAGCAAATACAAATACCGGAAAAAATCAATTCAATAAAGAGGAAAGGAAGCATGGCTGTCTCTTAAATTAGATATCAAGCTACTGGGTTCCACTAGTTTTTGAACACAGGTCAAAAAATACCGTCTTGATATTGATTAACAAACATAATCCTTATGGTCTTGACAAACGCTCGGTGCTATGTAAATGTTCTGTGTATTGGATGTTGTGTATCACTTTGGTCCTTGTTGTTGTTGTCTTTTTTCTTGAAAATCAGTTTACCAACGTTAATGTTTTTCTTTTGTCGTTGCTGGTTTTCTAAAGTTGCGTCTGTGCTTTGTGTATTGCTGCTGTTACAGCTGGGTAAGCATAATGACTAATCCATGGTCAGCTGACTTGATGACCTACGGGTCCTTTCGTTGGCTATGCAAAATAAACAAGCATTGTCTGTCTGTGAAGATAAGTGGTATCACAAATTTATCGCACAAATTAAAATTCACAACATGATCCTCCCACGAGTAGGATTATATTTTTGTTTCCCTTCTGCTGAGCGTTGATGTATTTCAGTTTTGTGGAGCGTTGTTGTGTTTCAGTTTTCGCGGTCAGTGTGCAGGCGTTCTCCTTCTCGTCAGTCACAGAGTTTCTATCGGGCCACCGAAGAGTTGGTTACCGCAGCGACCAAAATGCAAGTTGACTGAATCATAACGCATCTTGTTTCAAGCTATTTCGGAAGCCTTGCCCTGCGAGAAGTTGCATTTATCTGGAAGTGACTTTTTCTATCGTGCTAGAAATCGTAATCTGGCGTTGGGATTTATTATGTTCATGTTATTTGTGTAGTACGTTTTGAAGCTTAGCGTAAGCATGTGGTTTTGCTCTGAGACAAACTCTAAGCTGGGAAGTCTGAGTTAAGAGTTGCTAAATTGGGGTTCTGTTAAAGTATTCACATTCTTTTTCGTCCGGAAGAAATTTCTGTTACGTTGAAAATCAGACTCGGACACGTTTTCCCTGTAGGTGTGGACATTTCATGAAATTACTTTTCTGCTTGGATGTTGTGCTTGTTGGTTAGCTCCATTCGTGCGGTGTAATTATGAAACAATTTGGTTTTCTCTAACATTGTAAACTTCTGTACAATAATTTAATTTATTTGTTTGTGAGCAAACACTAAGTCCATACTATAAACACACACACTCTGCATAATGCAGGTCGATAGAAACAGACAAAATAGAACGTTTTACAAGGCATTGGAGCGGGCGGAATCAGAGTTATTGACACTTTTTGCAACTGCATTGAAAGCAAAACCGCAATAGAGTTACAGTATTTACTATCGTGCGCATTCTGTAGTGGCAGCAAATAAACGTGAAACAGGTCAAAATTGAAAGTGGTTAGCTGGTAGAAAATTAGATGACAGAGCAAAATAATCGAACATGTGAATCGCAACTAAACCTGAAAAGGAAGTGCTTCGGCCAGGTTTTGAGAAACGTCACCGAGTTATCTATGACGTTAGTGATTACTTGACAACGCGATTCTCTTTACTTCACAATTTCACCACAAAGGACTTTGATCCCGAACCCTGTTTTCTCAGCACGAAAAATGTTGAAAAACCCTTGGCATGAAAGACGTGTTATTACGCAAGGGCGGTCGTAGCGGAATCTCACCATTTGTTGATTTCCCAAATTATCGTTTTGTTTTTCAAAATCATGCAATTTTTTACAACAATTTGTTGGATCATCTTATTTACAAGAGAGAAAAAAGTTTTGCAAATTTTTTCAATGGTCATCTAATAAAAGTAAAGCAGAACTGGAGACTTTCTCCTGGACTCCAAGAATTATGGCAAAAAAGTAAAGTTCCTGTGATAAATACTTCATGACATAAAGTTTTCAACAAAGGTCATGAAAAACCTAAAATATTTATTAGAAATTGAAAGAAATTATGCTCGTAAGTGGCCCAATATGTTAACTTGCCAGTTGTTGGAGTGAAATTTGCATCTGAAATTTCCCAAGATGGTATTTTTGACTTTATCACAGCGGGAATTGCTGACACTCGGGCCTTGAGCTGTTTCCAATAAGATGTGAAAAGCTGTATATCAATAGGTAGACTGCTTAGTACTATCCTGCAATTTTATTGCTTTGAGGTTAATCTCTCATAAGCAACCTGCATGAAGTAAACACACTCCTCAAATTTTATTTGCAAATGACAGTTCCTACACAGGACACATACTTGTGTGCTATGCTCATTGAAATGCCCTGTTCAAGTACCTGTGTTGTTATGTTTAATGAAATGCCTTGACACATTTTCGAACACTTTCAAGTTTGTGAAATATTTTCAGTGTTGTACTCACGTTTTTCGCGGAAATGTCGAAAAATAGACCGTAGTAATTTCACAACTGAGTTTTTATCGCTCAAAATCTTATTTATTTTAAAACAAGAAAAAACGGGTTTTCCCGTTTTTTTTCTCAGCTACTTAAAACCCGGGTTTTAAAATCTTGCCCCGAATTGGAAACACTGTTTTCGATACGAAGAGGCAAATCCCAGCCTTTGGTGCTTTCTACTACGGTTGACATCAATTAAAAACTTTGAGACAACGGAAAGACTTACGAATTGTTGCGTGAAATCTTTAGCATGGAACAACTGAACAATCGTTTATTTCTAACGTAACTACAGTGTAAACGTAATAACCGAATTATTCCAGTTTGCATTACCGCCGAAACTTTACTTGCGTTGACTTCCTAGACTTTTTCCACTGCACGTTACGGTCGTGAACACGTGTTGTGAACCATGTGATCGTCGGAGACAGAAACCATGCGAAAAACGCAGAGAGATGTTTTTGTCAATCAGTGAACCGAATGGCAGTTACGATCGGGTTGGTTAAAACAGTTTTGTAGCTGTGTTTAGTAGAGGCTCTAAGTGGGCTCAATTTTGTAATCTTGAGTTTTGATCTTAGCAGCAGTACGTTGTTTCTCTATTTGTTTCATATGTCGACTTTTGCGCAGGACTGAAGATGTGTAACGCACGAAATTAGTTTCCATACGCAACAAATTGCGATTGATTCTCTTGTTGTTGGTCACTGTTGTGACTTAAATATTATTGCCGATAGTACGCAGTCATCTTTTCAATACATTTTGACTTTCCCCAGGGCGCAAACACACAGCAGTCATAATTACTACAAAATCATACAATAGCTCTTGATCTTAGTTATAAACAAACTCCCTCTACTTATGGCAGTGAGGGCAAACTGTCTAATTAGACTTGCTCATTGCACCGTACCCTTTAACGACCACCGGAGCCAATTAATTGGCTCGAGTTTGTTTTGTTATAACTCGCCAGCTGCTGCAGCTAGAGAGGTGTTCAAACCCTCTCCGGATTCAGCAAGTCTATTAGTTTCGAGTCAAAAAAAAAATTTTCAGTTTTGGGTTAGGGGTTCTCTTGGGGGGTCGTCACAAGTGGGGGTGTTTTGCG
>Ga0210059_1006361_pt1 | contig 18961 bp, 15 predicted proteins | sample Ectturendosymbi2_FD_188042 | JGI IMG/M metagenome (GOLD analysis project Ga0210059, IMG submission 188042) | Ecteinascidia turbinata endosymbiont from Florida, USA - Sample 2 (SPAdes) (version 2) | ecosystem: Host-associated > Tunicates > Ascidians > Unclassified | place: Key West, Florida... | reverse complement strand
TCTGGCATAGGCTACCTTTCAGATATATTCAGCCACCTCAACGACTTAACACCTCCATCCAGGGAACGGCAATGAACATGATCAAAGCTAGGGAAAAGATCACTGCCTTCACTAATAAACTTTCAAGCTGTATTTGTCTCATGTGATCAGGCAATTATGTTAATTTTCTACAACTTAGTATCAATTACTATTTGATTTCAGACAAGGGGGACGAGAAAATTTAACGAAAGCTCAGGGGGTACGAGTGGGTAGAAAGGTTAAGAACCACTGCTTTAAATAATCAATATTTAAGGTATTTAGTTTATCAACCAGTGTTTAAAAGTGCTCGGCCAACTAGTGAGTCAACAAGTTCCTTTTAAACGAAAGTAAGAAGGCTAGAAATGATTTCCCTATAACTTAGGGCACGTTATGCAGGAAAGATGTAAAGGCTGGCAAGGTTCAGGTACTGCTATTGTTGCGTCAGCGTCACAATGCGGCCTGCGGGTTACTTTGTAAGTCCTAATTTGGTCTTCAGGTAAATTTGAGTTTGAGACCCCTGATCTAGAATAAATGCTATTGTTGCTAAAGAATGTCTATGGCCTAACTACTTAATAAAAAAGACTTTGAAACTGTATTGCTCTTTAGCCAATGCTTGAGCTTCAAGGCATATAGAACCTATATCACCGTTATATCCACGCATTTAGTTATAAAATTGTGCAAAAACAAATATTTACGAGGTTTATTTAAGGCTGCGGCTGATGCAACTTACGACAAAGGTAAGTTGTGCAGTATTTGTAGCAAGCCAGAGTTATCAGAGAGGAATTTTTGCGATGGTCTTGAAATTAAGTTTACATTACCATTAGGTGGGATACAGCAAGCTGGTGCGCCAAAAATAGCTGAGAAAAACGTTACTCCGTGTTTTACTTACGGTTAGTGATTACAAGCACATATCTAACAAATATGTATTTTATTATCACCAACTTCCACACGCAGCTTGAACCTCAGTTAAAGGTCATCCATGTTATGGATTCTCCAACATTTACAATACACACGTTTAAATAATCATGAAAATTGATAAAATATATGCCTTGATCAGGTTCGACAAAAAGCTGAAACAGGATAGGTTATGTAAGCAGTTTCGTTGATTTGCATTGACGTATTTCTTTGGCTTACACATCAAAAGCTTGACTAACCTAAAAATTGTTGGTACTACTTTCGGAATTGGAAGGCAATCCCCCCGTTGGCTACGTGTCTGCGTTCCGGTTATGCCAGTGGTTCGCAACCATTTTTATCCATGGACCATCTTTTCAAAAAAATGTGCGACGGCTTACTTTGATATGCTGACTCACGAACAACTACTCGAAACTAGAACAACCGTTCAAAGTTCATTGTACAGTACACGGTGCAATTTGCAGGAACATTTTATCAAAGATTTCCCTGTGGACCACTGCAAATGTCAGGTGGACAACGTTGACAATCACTGGGAAGACTTTAAAAACGTTTTTTGCGGCCTGTGCAGCCTCGTTCTCGGAGTTCATGGATGGGTGCAAGGGGACAGTTCACACGCCGTGCTGCCATTAACTTGCCAACAGTGCAGCATTCACTGCGAAAACACCTGTGCGGCCCACACGGCAAACTAGCGGAAATGGGCGTTGCAGACCACTCGTGACACTCCCACTAGAAAACAGAAACCGAGTATCAACAAGTTTGATGAAACGTTTTCAGAGAAAATATTAGAAGCAGATATCAGGTCGTCAAACATTTATCGACTGTTAATGGAACTAAAGCGTTGCGTAGCAGCTGATTTCCACCAGTAAAATAACAACAAATGCGTTTCTCAAAGTAAAGCAAAAGTTTTCCTGTTGGAACTTATTTCAAACTTGCTTTTTTCAATAGAAACACTATTTTGGATGAAATGCACTCATTACGAAAAGTTTCAAATCGTTTATTGGTTTCGATTATGAAGGTTTCCTTGTAATCAGTTAATTTTGATGACGGCAATTGGCGGCAGGCCGAAGCCTGCATCAGAGGTGATCACGGAGCCGTAGTGCCGGAGTGTAGGATTTTTACCGGAGCCGGAGTCGGAATTTCAAAGAAAAACCGGACCCAGAGCAGGAGTGAAATATTCAGTTTATACAGGAGCCGGATTATAGCTGAAGTTTTCAATTTTTACAGGAGCCGGATTATAGCTGCTATCAAATTTAAAGTTTTTCACTGACAGACTACTTGTTAGAATAACACGCTGGCTCCATTCTCTCGCTAAATTAGGACAGTGGCAATTCAGTGCAAGGTGGTCAGGATGAAAGAGGGCGGCAGACTGGTGAGCTCTGTTCTGACTGACACATACAGTAGCTAATGCTCAACTACTGTATCACAGGCAAGGTTGTTTTGATTTTGTAGATACTTCAATTAATGGACGTTTTACCTCTGTGCTGTGTTGTGTTTTAAGCGGTATTCACAATTTGCCTCACAAGGCAAAATATACATTGCTTTCAAGTTTCCGGAGCCTATAGAGGAGTCGGAGTGTAAATTTTCTGTGATACCCGGAGCAGCAGCTGGCGTCACATTTTTTGGAACAGGAGCAGGAGTCAAAAAAGTGACTCCGATTACCTCTGGCCTGAATAATGCTTTTTGTCCGGGCGGTTGAGGCGAACGCCCTTGTACAACGAGCGCTACGGTAATTCACTCAGTGGCCGTGGATCGATCACCAACTTTCCAATTGTGAGGCGGACACTTTACCAAAGATCTTTACAGTTAAAACATATTTGTAAGACCCTTGTTGCTAGCATTATCCAAGGGCATTCGTATCACATTGACACTCTCAGCCGACCCACAATGAAGTTTTAAAAACCGTGTTCGGAGCTCGTAGGCTCAACATCAAACCGTAAGATCATTTCAGAAGGAATACAGAAATGTGTTAGTTGATAAAAAATCTCTCTTTTCGAAAATATTTTGTTGTGAAGAAGTTCGCAGCCATGACTCGTAGTCCAACAACTGATTAGAAAGGAAGGCAGCAGGTTGCATAGCCAGTGGATGACATCCTCGTCAGACAACTTCAAAAATTGGATGTAGCTGGGTTAAATCACTCAATATGGACAACTAAGCATATTAATATACTAAGCATGAGCATGTTAATATACTAAGCATGAAGAAATTCCAAGTAATATACTTCAAAAATAGCAAAGATCAACATCGCGTTATTTCAACCAACATCTACAGTCGGTTCCTACGTGTTATGAGAGAAATCGAATAAAATTGTGGAAGCAGTTTGAAAACGTGAAAAATGGTGAAACTTCGATTGTTAAAAATTCCAAAGTCTTTAGAGTGACACAATATTTTATGTCAACTAGTCATTTCTGAAGACAACAGATATATTTAACTTTTTTATCAACACCAACTTATTTCGAAGATGGTCTAAAAATTTTTGTGATTATAGTCTTCATGTAGTATTTTGTTTCTCAAACTTTTGAAATTACAGCACTAGGTTGGTTGTAGTTTGGGTTCCATGACTATTAAGACCAAGTCATTTGAGACCATTCATTTGAGACCACATTCATTTGAAACCACTATTGTTGAGACTACGTTCATTTGAGACCTATTCATTCAAGAGCACTTCATTTGAGACCACGTTCTTTTGAGACCTGTTCATTTGCGACTACGTTCACATGAGACTTTTTCATTTGAGACCACGTTCATTTGAGACCACAGTCATTTGAGACCACGTTCATTTGAGACCACAGTCATTTGAGACCACGTTCATTTGAGACCACATTCATTTGAGACCACAGTCATTTGAGACCAGGGCCGCAACCAGGAACGGGCAAATTGCCTCCCCCGAAATTTTTGCAAACATGTACTTCACATGAAAAGTCATTTCTCGAGACTGCGTTACCTCTACGTGAACTTCTTCTCAAGACAACTTCATCACATACGTGCTGCGTCATATTGGATAAAACTATTAACCAGTCAATGTGCTATGTTTCCAAAAACTTCCAACACATAACCGGAGACAAGCTATGAGGCGCTAGTTGTGAAGTGAAACCAGTCCCGTCGCCACGGGGGGCTGTGGTGGGCTTATCCCCCCAAACAAAGCTCCAAGCCCCCGCAAATTGAAATATGAAATGTTTTAAATCAATGCAACTTTTGTCAAAACAGCTTTAAACTCATTTTGTCAAAACAGCTTTAAACTCACAACTTTTGTCAAAACAGCTTTAAACTCATTTTGAAACAAAACATGAAAAAGGTGTGGGAAGGCCGTTCCCAGGCGTTCTTGTCCCACTACTCCCCTGCTACCAATCATGGCTACTGCTACACAGAGTGGCAATTGTAGCTGTTTTGCTGCTAAATCTAGCAGGATTTTCTCACCGTTGCCTGTTAGCTGTATAATTTTCAATCTAGCAGTTAGTTGATTTTCTAGTAGGCACGTCCAGCAGCTGCCTTCAATCATGTGCAATTTTTTGGTCTGTATGAATATTTTTCACTGTGTTATTTGTATAACGTGTCACCTACTCTTTTGTTTTTTTTATATTAACTGATGTCTAGGATTGATTGATTTACTGGTTTTACATCTGAAAACTTAAAAAAGACTACTGCTAAATTGTTACCAAAAAGCTTTTGAGCTTTTTGTCAAATATTATATTGGATTGGTAATAATTGTGAAGGAGCTTACGCTTTTCTGAATTTATCATCATTTCCTCTCTTTTAATTAGTAAGCAGGGGTGACAGCCGTAGGGGACTAGGTCCCCTCTTTTGCATTTCGAAATTTGCCTACTGTAAGTATGTTTAGCAACACAATCAGTATTCGGCCCATTGTTAAGGTAAATTATTTAATGAAAAAATCTCCCAAGTTTTTTTAACGTGCACTTGTGCCTCCCAGTGGGAGTCCGCAGAAATGTTTTCAGGAGGGCAAAAACGACATTTTGCTTGTGAGTTTCAGCTTTCAGGTTGCTGACGATGCAACGCAAATTGACGTACGCGAAATGCTTTACCCTTTCTGCGCCATAAAGAAATGAGCAATGTTATGGCAACAGTTGCAAACAGGGTTCTCTCTAAGCAAATTTACACTGAGTAAATGTTTGTTTTACTGAGCATGAATATCCTAATTCTCAAGACAGAATTAGCAGAGTTTTGAATTAATTACAAAACTTGTAAATTATTATTAGAATAAGTATAAAACGTTACCAAAATACGAACAAGGTACACACATAATTCAAATAGGTTATCTTTGTTTTTATGTTTTCAGAATGGTTTGGAATAGTGCAAGTGCTCAAGAATGAGATTTCACTGCCCAAATGGTCTGGTGGTACTTAGTCCCGTAGCCACGGTGGGGACTTTGGTGGGCTACGCCCTCTCCAAGCTCGCCAATTTGAAGTACTAAATACTACAAATCAGTTGAATTTGTGAAATTGTAAAATGTCAAGTCCCCCTGCACAGACGTAAAGCCCCCCTATTGAAGACTTTCTAGCGACGATTCTGGTGGTACTGCGCATTTTCGTAACTTAGAGGAAAATTGGTTTCAAAATTTGCGCTTTGTTGGTAGAAATGCTTCTTTTTCACTCATGCTTCTTTTCAGGCACGCCAAAACAACGATAGGGCAGGGGGGCAGTATAAAAGTTGAGGGAAAAGGAAACTCATAAAAAACAAGCAAATCGTTACCAATATTTTTCTTTCCGCTCAGCAACAATATTGACCTCAAAAACAATAGCAGAAATGACTGAAACCATTCTGGATTTTCTTGTTGCGCGAATAGCTGCAATAAATTTGTTTCAATTCGATCTTGATAAGCCATGAAATTGCCCACAATACTGTAATGAAAAAAGCATCTTCGCTCCCTTTTGAAAGAGCAGCCGTGTCACTTTTCTGCTTTCCGGCGTCCTTGCTTCTTTTCACAGAGTATAAAATTAGTTGGCTTACTGTTATCAGCAGTAACTATCTCGCTGTATTACTTGCCAAGATGCCTGCGTTCAACAGTCACAAGCGGCAAAACACCTATGCCGCAACTTGAAGTGAACCTTTGAAGAATTGTTGTTGGCATGTTATTGTTACGCAATAAAGTCCAATAGTAGAACAATACTTTCCCAAGTTTCGCAATCTGCCTCTGCAGGATAATGAGCGGACATGAGTGAACCGTAAGCAGCTCATCACGGCGTGACACCAAAACAGTGAAGTTGGCTCTTGTGCAGTGTGAGTGTCATACCGGAAAATAAACTGTCATTGCAAAAATTAATTCAATTAATATCGGAATGAAACTGTTGACTTCAAGTTTTCTAGACATAGCCTATTTGCTGTTCTTTTTGCTGCTCATGTTGTTTCGTAGCGTTTGTCACCAGGTTTCAAATCAAACAAACAAATGAATAAGCTCTTCTGGTGTTTATATTTTATTATCAGCCAGCGTTTCGCCCACCTATTCAAGTGGGCTTCTTCAGGGCAATGTTTTCAACCACAAAACATGTAGCATACCACTAACAAGAAACAATGAGTAGTATAACGTACAAAGACAAAAAACGCAAAGCTGGCCAAGTCGTTATAAGAATGAAGACAGCGGGTCACAGAAAATAATGTGTAAGAAACCGGTTAAATAGCGTAAAGGTACATGGTAAAATAAAGAACAAGTGTGAAATAGCGAACCAATAATGTGTAAAACTGTGTGGCGAGAGTTGGCAAATCTATAGGCACAAAGGCGGTCAATAAGAAGACAAACTCAAAGTCTGGTAACGCATAAGCTTCACTCAGGGAAATTTTTCACGGTGTTAAAAATACGTTGAGAGATGATGAAGTATAACAAATAAAACAGGTCAATACCTACATAGGAAAGTGAAAAAAACTGATTCATAAGCTATGGGTAAAATAGAGAACAAAATGTGTAAAAAATAGCGAACAAATGTGTAAAACTGTGTTGCGAGAGTTGGTGAATCTACAGACACAAAGGCGGTCAATAGGAAGACAAACTCAAAGTCAGGTATACAACGGATAAGCTTCACTCATGTTTCAAAACGTTGTAATAAATAGCCGGGAAATTTGCACTTTTATCATTCACTTTTATTATTCACGGTGTTAAACATTGCCCTGAAGAAGCCCACTTGAATAGGTGGGCGAAACGTTGGCTGATAATAAAATATAATCACCAGAACAGCTTATTCATCTGTTCGTTTGATAGCCTATTTGGTTCGTATGCCAATTAGCAGGGGGAGCAAATGCCCATTTTGACCCCCCCGCGGACGCCCATCGCCCCCACTATGAAAAAGGTTCCTCCACCAATGTTGGTAAGCTGATACTAACAAAAAAGTCGCATCATGGTTAACTGCACATCGATGACATCATAATCGTTGCCAGAAAAACTTTACCCCCCCGAAATTTTTCGCTGGTTGCGGCCCTGTTTGAGACCACATTCATTTGAGACCACATTCATTTGAGAACACATTCATTTGAGACCACTTCATTTGAGACCACATTCATTTGAGACCACTTCATTTAAGACCACATTCATTTGAGGCCACATTCATTTGAGACTATATTACTTTGAGATCACATTCATTTTACGCCATGTTAAAGTGAAGCTGTTTGGATTTATTGTGTATCACTTTTTATGATCTTCCTTACACTTCTTTGCGGGAGACCTGAAATTTTGCAAGGTGACTATTCATTTGAAGTTTTGCAAGGTTGCGCCCTTCTGTGTCCAGGGGTGACTCACGCATGCACCCGCACTCAGGGCCGGATCAAGGGGGGGCAGCGGGAGTAATTAACCCGAGCCCCTCATTCCAAGGGGGCACCCCGTGATGATAATTATTTGTTTTAAATAAAACACTACTTTGAAAAATTGTGATTCGGAAGCGATACAAGAATACAAATCTATATTCCGATATTACAGTGAGTAGGCCTACATCTATTGATTTCTCTACAATTTTGACTTGCTGCCAGTTTTAGTAATCACTACTGAATGTAAATATTTTTGTTCAATGCAAATATGTTTGAATTTAACTTGTAACTTTTTTCTAATAATCGGTCTTTTGGCATGAGTATGATTATCTACTCGTGCATCACATCTACTGCACAAAGTCGCGAACACGATAATATTTAAGTAATCACGCCTACTGCACAAAGTCGTGCATCACGCCTACTGCACAAAGTCATGCATCACGCCTTCTGCACAAAGTCGTGCATCACGCCTGCTGCACAAAGTCGTGCATCACGCCTACTGCACAAAGTCGTGCATCGCGCCTACTGCGCAAAGTTGTGCATCACGCCTACTGCACAAAGTCGTGCATCACACCGACTGGACAAAGTCGCGATCACGATAATATTTAAATGAACGCGAGGCCCCGGGCAAAGTCGTGACTGCGAGGCCCCCTAAACTCTTTGCGCAACTACGTAACCTTTCACATGTACTTCGTTTCAACTTTGCAGAAGCACCGGTCAAAAATGTCAAAACTGATACGATTTGGCAGCCCGCACTTCAGAGACAATTGGGGGTGACCACGAACAGCGGCTTGCGTGTAGTTGATTTGTTTAAACATGCAACGATGAGATTGCAGTTCGCTCATGTCCAATCCTTTGCCTGTAGAAGCAAGTTGCAAAACTTGCTAGCGGATTGTTCTACTGTTGGCCTTTATAGCTTATCAACAACACGGCAATAAATCTTCCAACGTTCACTTCAAGTTACGGTAGTAGGCGTTTTTTCCGCCTGTAACCAAGGCTCCCACTGTGGGTTTTTTTCACCCAGATCTGATTTACTTAGTCGACCTGGGTGTCTGGGTTAGTTGTGAAAGATCGTATTAAATCCGTTTTTTTGACGTGATAAATTCATCAGCAACTTCAAAGTGTTCAACAATATAAAGATAACTGGGTTTGCATGCGCACATCGAGTGAAGCAGAACGTGTTCAGTCGGTTTCACATCCTAATAAAACATCGTTGTCATGGTTATACTGTATATATAATGTTGCCAAGATTGCCAAGTTGCCTGCGTAATTTGATCTGGTAGTTGTTTACCAGCTGCGCTCTTACCATGAGAAAATCAGCGAAAAAACAACAATCACAGGTTCAAACGATTCGGAGAACAGTTAGTAGCAGAAACGTAACTCAAGATAGCGGTAATATAATCAATATCTGGAAAGGCTGCCGCTGGTTTTACCGTCAATGTCGGAGGACTTTTTGTTATTTCTTGCGACCAGACTTTAAAAAATTTCTGTTTGGAAAGCTACATTTGTGTCCGAGTATACACAGACCAGTCCCAATTGACAAAGTGTTTTGTACTCGTTGCATGCTTTGCCTGTTGCAAATCTGTTATTATCCCTTATTACTGGGAGCTTTGATGCCTCTACACTCTACAGCAGGGGTTCCCAACCTGGGGTACATGTACCCCTGGGGTTGCATTTGCCTATCTGAAGGGCCTACATCAACATTCAAATTTTCGTCATTGACTGTGGCAGTTTGGTGAAACGTACTATTGCTATCGACCATGATTGACGAAGAAATATTTCAAGATGAAACGATCCTAGCCCTTCAGGGTCGCTACCTGGATCCCATTTCTGCCTTGAAACAGCCTAAAGGTATTTTCAAGTACAGCGGGGCAATACCTCCATCAGACCTCGCTTTGTTTCGTTTAGTGTGGTTCACGGGAAGAAGACGTCAATACCACAGTTGGACCTACATTCGCTTCAGCTTCCCGAACAACTCCGTACCCATAGCTCTTGGGATCTACCTCGGTTTGTAAAGGACCTTGAGACTTCGGGGAGGCAGTTTATTGAAACCGAACCTACTGCCATCAGACTTCGGAGCAAATGAAGTCCTCTGTTGTTTATGTTCATTTTCTTATTTTACTTATTTTTCTCTGCTTTTAGTTGGTTCTGTTGGTTCTCTCCTTACTTCGCCTTCATTAAACTATTCTTTTTCTGAAATTCATGTCATTTTGAAACTTGAGATAATAGTATTGTAGTTTTGAGTTCAGGGATTTTACTAATATTCAGAACCGACAGGTGCCAATTCTCCTGCATCGATGATGACTTAGTGAAATAAAATTCAACCTGAGAAGGGACTAAGGGTTGCTTAGGGCAAATAGAGGCTTTTGTTCTTTTCTAGATTTCCCACCATTAAAAATGGCTTAAAAAAGGATCCAATTTTACAATCAGTTTCGCGGTGCAAGACTGGCTGTTTCTTGGTGCCAGCCTAGATCGCCTGGTTATCTTATATGCTTTTTCTAAATGTTAAGCAGCTAACCTAAAGGTAGGAAACCTTAATGCAAGTTGACGTATGTCAACATGAATGTTCGAGAGCGATTTATTAACTCATAGCGTTCAGTCGGTAGTATTGTCTAGACTTCAGTTTTCATGCTAGACTTTGACCAGCTACCTTGCTCAACCAAAATATCTACGGTTTTGGGGTTTCAAAACAAAAGCAATTTTCTTCGATAATGTTATTAGTAGGTTCTATTATTAGTTCCTCATCTATACCTTTTTGTTATCTTATTGCTATTCAGCTTACAGCTGGCTGTCTAAATCGAAAGGTTTCGTAGTTTGTTGGCATACGAGTATAATTTCAATACGCGTTGCATCATCAAGAAGCATGATTGAAAATACAAAAGCAGGAATAACTCACGATAATTGTGACCAGATCCTTTATCGGCGTTATATGCAATTGGACTGTAGTTATTTGGTTTAATCTTAAAATCTCGTGCATAGTTGCACAACGAGCTCATTTATTGATATAAAAACAAGGTTTTCCAGAGCTCGGATCATTGTTTTTATAAAACTTTTTCACAATCCAAGGACAATTGATGATATCCGAATCGTATCGAACTGATGTAGAACAACATGAACAAATAATCGTTCATAATACATATGAATGAATAAGTACCAAGGATTAAGGTGTTTCCTTGTCTTTTTGTAAGAGTACTGTGGTCTGGTGGGTGTGATGCAATCGGTCTTTTCACACCAGCTTAAATCTTTTGGGTGGGTTTCCAGTGGTTTCAGGAATAGGAGCACCTTTCTTAAAGAAGTTGTACAATTCGATGCTTGAATAGCGAATGGTGCAGTCTGAACAATCAGACTTCTTCAATGGTTTCGGTGACAATATGAGGTAACAATCCATAGTTTCATGATTAAAACCAGGTGATATCTTGGAACAGTACCAAGGTTCACTGTTCTGAGGTTTGAGTTCAGGATGATGTATAAAATAGTTGATAATCTTTCGTCGTAGTTCTTCAGTTGTGGGAACTTTTGAACCTTTGAATACCAGACAGTAAAATAGTTCCACTTTTCTTGTAATCGTATCGAGTAGGCATTGTTTCAAAATATTTCATAAAGTGTGATGGTTTCTCGCGCCTACTTCGACGGTTTCGTCATGTACTTTATCAACCACATTTTCAAAATTCTATTTACTTTGAAACACGACCTTAATTCCTGTATTTGTTTCCTTCAAGAGAAAAAGGTAGAAAAGAATTAGACGTCGACATTAATAGTAACAAAGTGACTACAACACCTTGTTGCAAAAACAGCTTTTCAGCACCACGAAATTACAGTAAAATACTGATATCTCAAAAATAGCTAAACATCTACCAGGCTAGTAAATGCAATAGCACTTTTATTCTTATTTAAATTTTTTCCAACAGGATGAGGGAGTAGAACAACATATACATAAAAATTGCAAGAGAAATATTTTTTCAAATGAAGTGTGATGTACTCGTTGTAACTGGCAGATCGCAGTCCATAATAAAGCAACTCTGTTAGGGGGTTGATCAATTATAGGAATCACAAAAATATTGTAAAGCTTTGCATTGGTCATTTTTAAATTTTTAAACGTGATTTTTATATTGGTCTATAGTTTCTGTACAGAAAGGAAGATTTCTAATATTTACATCACTACTCTTTTCCTGAGGCAAGCGTGGGCATTTTTATCATGTTGTTTATATACATGCACTGCCTAGGAAGTTTGCACTGTGTGTTATCCTCTTATCTTTCAACGGTCATGGTCGAATGGACCACAAAATATATATAAAAAGTTGTTTCTTTCTTTCTGGTCATATGCTAAAACCACATACAGTAACAACACATAACCCAAATCTGGTTTTACTCTTTTAAACGGAACATATAAATAAGCAGTTTCGCTAAAACGCGTACAATTACCACATTCAAGTCATTTCACAAATGATCAAAACATTTTTTTCAAACGAAAGTTGACACAATGATGGTTTGAGCATAACACAGTGACATATTTCTGAAGCTTTTATGATGGCAACACAATTTATATTTTTAAATCTAGCTACTGAGCAAGTCTGCCAGTAAAGGATACGTTCCATGACTACGCTTAGTATTTTCCAATATGTCCCACATTATGTCAATTTGCCATTCAAAATCCAATTTAGTTGTCGATTTAATCAAAAACGCATATTTACGGTACTTAGAGCGGCGAAGTCTATTGTAGATTCGGCGTTGTAGTTCGCTAAATAATCGTGGATAAATTACGAAAACATTCAGGTCAAGATGCGACCAGTTTAATCTTCTCCTCAAGATCTGCAGCGGATTACGTAAGCCAAAACGTATTTTGCATAATATTGCTAAAACGGCATGAATTTATTTTTCTTCTTTGTTTCTTCATCCCCTGTAGACAGTGAATTATCCGGATTACCGGACTCTATTTGTCTGGACTTTAAGAAAACAGTCAATTTTTCTTCAGGATTCTCAGAGAACATTGGTCTATTACTAACACAATTATTGACTTCTACTGCCCGTTTAATCTCCTTTTCCATTTTTTATTTACTTTAGGTTTCAATTCCTAGAGTTTTCTGCAAATGTACAAACACCAACTAATTGTCCGACTATCTTCCGATACCCGCGGCCAAGTGAAGTTAGTTATGTATTATAATTAAATATTTATCGCCTTAAATCCTGTATAACTCTCAAAAGGCATATCTACAGCGATATAAGATGAAACAATCATATTCATATATTAAAATTGAACTGAAAAACAAACCAAAGGAAGTTATGCAACGATGGTTGTCACATGTAATTCTAACAAGGAACGTTCGTTTCCTACACCAGTTGAGTTAATATAATACTGAATTTTCCTATACTATGCTCAACTTTAAACAGCTACTTTAAAAGAAGATTGTGGCTCCATTATCAGATGTCAATTCCAATCAAGGATTCATGTTAATAACCAGGTTATAAAGCACAAATATTATCGCTAGTTACTAAACTCGTTGCTTGTAGAACTCAGCGCAACTGCTTCCAGCTTCATCGTTCCACAGTCAAGGTTTTACTCACTCAACATTTTCAAACACTACGCAATTAAAACGACTTCATTGCTTTGACAAGTTGGGTTCACTTTGTTCTTGGATCTCTTCCATGTTACTTGTCAATTAGTATTTTACACCATTCATAAGTGTTCTCGTCAGTCTGTGTGTTTACAAGAAATTCCCACAAATACCTTACTTGCCAAGGAATATTGTGTATGTCTACCTACTGAAGAAGTGAGCTATAACATGGAAAGAAGCACCTAAATTCCTTATGCAATTTCTGCTTAAATGCTTTGAAAATATGGGATTAGCTTCCAAAACTTCTAACTTTAACCCCTTGTCTTGTAACTGACTCTGTAGTCTCTGTATAGGCCATTGGGGCCAATCAAAGCGCATAGAATTAATTGCTTCTACTACAATGTTTTTTTGATCAAGCAATAGATCGTCATCCTCCGACTCAGTCGACGTGACATCAGTTTCAATTTCCGCCATATCTATACACTCCATAAATTTCTCAAACCAATCTTCAGAATATGAGTTCCGTATGTCAGCTTGACAGGCACAGTCTATTCTAGAACTTTGTAAACGAACAGTATTCAGAACAACAGCAGGAGTCTGTACAACAATGTTGGAGGAAGTAATGCTTTTAGCAATCAGGTTCGCTACACAATTTTCAGTAGCTTTTACCAGCATTTTTGTCTTATTTATCTGCACAGCCCCTAAACAAGAATATTTACACTTTAGCGTACGGCAGTCTACTAATTAATTCATATTGCAAAAGTCTTTCAAACGGGTGGCCTGCTTGTCTTTATTCAGTGAGGGAGTTGGTATTGCTCTTCGTACGTAATCATAAGTGGAGTCGTGGGTCGGTCTATTTTTTTAAATTAAACAATCTCCAAAGTAAATTAAGACATTGAAATATTTTAGAAAATACTCTGTGGATTAAACTCTAATCTAAACCTAACCCTAAACCCTTACCCTAAACTTTGGCGACAGCGACATACTGTAAATGAATGTGTTTTGTGGCGGCCTGGAAATGGCGCCACGTGTAAATACATGGTCACCGCTAGATGGTGCCAATAAGTAACAATTCACTGTGATAGTCACCACAAGCGAATTATCGTATATAATGATAGAGCAACCTAGTAATAGTAGAGTGAACTCAGTGAGGGATCTCTATTGTTGCTGGTTGCTTTCCTGTTAGTTTAAAGCTCCGAATTACCATTTTTCTCTTGTGCCTGCGTCAGTAGTTCAATGCGATGCAGTCAACTGCAACAGTTTGTTGCTTTGACAGGGTTACTGGCCTGTCTTCACCAAAAATCCAAACCTTGTCCCAAAACAAGTCAAAAAGCCATATAGTACTCTTAAGACATAATGCACAAACAACGCAAAACAGACATTAAAGCTTGTCGGAAACATCAGTATAATTTTGTTGCGATCGGAAAAGCCCGAGCGACATATGCGCAAACCTTCACACTGTGGCAGCAGCCAACAATAGAGTTCACCCGACAGGATCACTCTCGTCGTCATCGATATCAAGCACAATCAACTGTTCACCTGGTTCACAAGCATTATTAGAGGTCACTCACCAAGATCACTTGATCGGGATAACTCTGTTATTGGCAAAACAAAGATGAGAACTCCACATTTTATAGTTAATTCACTGCTATCCTTTATGAATCATAGGCAAAAGCAAAGACCAAAGATGAGAACTCTATATTTATAGTTAATTCGCTGCTATCCTTTGTGAAACATAGATAAAAATCTACAGCTCTAGACTCAACGTTTCAAATGACGCTGAATTATTACAATGAGGAGACAATTTCAGGGGCTAAGTCTATGCTGCACAACAAAATTGCTCCTGACAAAAGGCTTATAAAAAGAAAAGGTGTGGGAAAGGCAAGATAAATATTGAAAGGCATTCATGATATGATAGTAGAACTAGATGCTGACCCTAGTAACTCAATAAGACTGGTGACTGAAAATACTGACTTTCCTTCCCTTGATTTTAAACATATTGACGCAGCATCTCATTACCACAAACTAATACAGTTAACAAGGAAGTAGAACAATAAACAGAAGTGAAAAGCTGTGAATGTGATGAGGATAACAATCTGCTTGCTTCTGATTAAAATCTTTCAGAAAAAAACTGCAGGCTTTGGCAGAAGAGACAAAAAATCAGCAAGGCAGATGTCAGAAATGCTATCAAATATACGTTCAGAGATCAATCAAACTGATATGAAGCTATCCAGCATCAAACAAGATCTTAGTCAAATGAAACAATCTGTGAGAATAAAATATTTACATATAGGCTCAATGACTGGCATTGTGGACACACCTGCAAACATTTAAGGTTCAGGTGGACAAGACGCTGAATCAGGAGATGATGCTGTGTGTGGATTGAATAAAGCTGACATAACGTATGACGCCAACCAGCCCATTAACGACTCCAGGGTAGACAATATTGAACTGGAAGACAATCAACTGGATGAATGAGGCCACAAATACATTTGGTGGTTTGTTAGAAGACTTTTGTATTGAAAATGATTTTATCATTTCGGATTATGCACTACCACCCCAGAAAACATTCACATACATCAGTGATGCACACAGCACAACTTCTTGGATAGACCATTTTGTCTCATCCCTTTCGGTGCATCAAGCAATGTTCAATATTGATGTGCTAACCGAGTGCATACGTTCTGATCATCGGGCTGTCGCAGTCAGCATTCAGTGCTCCCACCTTCCTGAACTTGATGATGAGGTGGTGGACCTCCAGACAAGTCGAATTGACTGGCTTAAGGTTACAGCCCAGGAAAGAGAGGGCTGTTACCATGAAAGCAAAAACATGCTTGATCAACTGCAATTGCCCACTGAGGTTAGGCACTGTCAAAACTGTACAGATGAGAAACATCTGGAAGAAATAGAAAACTTGTATGCAGAGCTGACCAGTGCTCTGCTGGCTTCTGCATCCTCTACAATTAAAACCACAGGTAAAAAAATGAAGGTAAATTTAACATTCCTGGCTGGAACTCGGTGGTCAAATCAAATCACCAAATTGCAAAGGCAGCCTTCTGGTTATGGGTAAACTGGAGTAGACCCAAGACTGGTGACATATACAGGAACATGGCTAACACAAAAAAAGATTTCAAATATTCATTGCGGCAATACCGCTCAGATGTTGAAATACACAAGGCCAATGGCTTAGCAGCTGCACTACAGACTGATAAAACCAAGAAGTCATTTTGGCAAAAGGTCAATAACAAAAACAGATCCCCAACACTACCAACATTGGTAGGAGCTAGGAGGGGCAAATGGTGGTTCAGAGATTGTTAAAGTGTGGAAAGACTATTTCAAGGGAATATTAAACTCTGAAAACTCTGCCAATGGGTCTCCAGAGTCTGTGGAACACAGCATAGACTGTATGGTGACGTAGCGTCACAATGTGGATGAATCTATTGGAGTTTGATACTTAGAGATGTTGTTTACAACGCTTCAAACGTGTACGAACCACAGTTCGTGACAGGAAAACGTTGCACTTGATGAAAAGCTTGTGACGTAAGACTTTCCGGCAAGAGCCGTTCTCGCACCGCAGCTTTGCAAAATCTTAAAAACACTTGTTACGTAAGTTTCGCTCTCTTCGAACAAGGCACGTTTCGAAAAGGGCGTTTCTGCAGATCGCCTTCCTACGAATCTCCGTACTGTCATTCTGGTATCAATTTAATTTTTAACTGTGAAGTGATCAAAACAGGAAGTTCTGACTGGTAATAATATTAGGCGAGGCCGCTTGGCCTTGCACCGTTGACAATACAACATAATGCAAGAAATATTTCTTGTTCGTCAAGATGATAGAAAGCCGCTTAGAATGAAGTCAACAGCAAAACAGGAAAACAAATTAAACTTGAAAAGGAACATTTACATCCCCAAAATGTGTGTGGACCCTGGCCCCGGGGGTCTACAACAACTGCAAGGAGAACTATCTGGGTCTTGAAATGCCCATGTGTTCTTTTGTCTCCTTGACATCACTTCTTCAAAAACAGCCCTTAAACAAAGCTCCAGGGCCTAATTGTATTTCTGCAGAGCACTTGCTGTATGCAGATGAATCTCTGCGTTTTTGTCTCAGCGAACTGTTTAATAAGTGTATTGTTCACGCATATATATCCAATTCCTGTTTAAACACAACAATAGTTCCCATATGCAAAAAACATGAATGGAAAAATGTCTGACATCAAATTGCAGACCAGAGGCAGTATCCACAGTGGTGTCAAAGCTACTTGAGCACTTCATATGATCTAGCATCTCTCCCTTCCTCGGTAACACAGACAATCAGTTTGGTTTTAATGATGGTCGTAGTACTGATCAATGTACATTTTTATTGAAGCAAACTGCCTCATACTTTGTAACCCATGGTTCATCTGTGTATGCTGTGTTTTTAGATGCCTCGAAAGCATTCCATCGAGTACTACACATGAAATTATTTGAGAAACTAATTCAAATAAAGGTGCCAATGTGTTTTGTGCGCCTACTGAAACATTGGTACAAGGAACAAACGATGCAAATAAAATGGGCCAAGCATTTTTCTGAACCGTTTCATGTGTCTAATGGTGTTAGAGAGGGAGGAGTGCTGAGTCCACACTTGTTTGCTGTTTATTTAGATGATTTGTCCAATGAACTAAACAAAATTAAAGTAGGGTGTTATATTGGTGAAGTCTTATTAAAGCACTTGATGTTTGCTGATGATATTTATGTGATTTGTCAAAGTTTGCGTTGGTTGCAAAGAATATTAGATGTTTGCCAGACGTATGCAGAATCGCATGGGATTATTTTCAACTGCAACAAAACTGTTAATATGACGTAAGTCTAAGAGTGCGAAAAGCACTGCCACTCCATTACTGAAATTGGGTGGTCAATACGTAAAATCTGTTGACCAATACAAATATATGGGGATTGTATTGGATACTGAGCTCACAGATTACAAAGACATTTAGAGACAACTGCGATATCAATATTGTGCAGAAAACAAGTTGCAAACCTCCTTTTTCCGATTTTCAAATGCAGTTAAAAACGTACGTTTTCGTTCCTTTTGTACGCCCATGCATGCATCACATTTATGGTGTAATTTCAGGAAGACATGCATGCAGAATTGCGTGTGGTATGTAATTTTGGATGCAGAGCTCTATGCAACCTGCCCTGGAGAGCGAGTGTTAGTAGTCAACAGGTTCAATGTAATATTCCTACCTTTGAGGCTCTGTTACGAAAATACACGTACCCAGTGGCGGCTCGTGGTGAAATTGGCCGGGAGGGCTGCGAGATTTCATATCTGGTTGAACATATGGGATTGTCGCCCTGGCTGTTTTTATAATTAGTGGCGTTTCCAGTCACTCCAGCAGTCCTAGTCTTATCAAACTCGTAATTTTCAGTTGTCCTTATTAATACATAGAAAACATTTACTTTAGTTTAATGAAACGAAACCCTAAAGCGTAAACACTAACACAAAAGAATTAAACCGGTCCCATCAAAAGTATGACGCATAACTACTGCCATCAAAGCTGCAAAGGCGAAAGTCGAACCCAGCACCACTCGCATACTAAACTTGGAACATTCCGCTTGACTGCGAAGGACAAGACAAAGCTTAGCATTTTATTCAAACCGTGTCATGGCAGCAGACCTAGGCTCGAACCACTTTCTTTGAGCTGGTACTTTAATCATGTTCTTTCAAATGAAGTTTAAATTTTCCAAAAAATTTCGAACAG
>Ga0210059_1006360_pt1 | contig 18968 bp, 9 predicted proteins | sample Ectturendosymbi2_FD_188042 | JGI IMG/M metagenome (GOLD analysis project Ga0210059, IMG submission 188042) | Ecteinascidia turbinata endosymbiont from Florida, USA - Sample 2 (SPAdes) (version 2) | ecosystem: Host-associated > Tunicates > Ascidians > Unclassified | place: Key West, Florida... | reverse complement strand
GAGGCCGGCCCTGCTGACAACCGTGCCAAACGTTGCTGCAAGACGAAGCTCTAATACCTTTGAAGGAATTTGATGCAGCAGATGATACAAAAGTTTGGTAACAGTGTAGAAGGTTTATTTATGCATTTTTGTGACTCCAAGAAATAATGGAAACGTAATAAAAAGAAACGAGAAGAAAAGACCAAAGAGCAGAAAAGTTAACTGCACGTTAATAAATAACAAAATTAGAGAAACAAACGGGAATGACTTGTGGATTCTGCGAATCGGTATGAACTACATAGTTGGGATATAAAGAATTGGCGAAAGAGCTTATGGATCAACTGTTCAAACAGCCCTATTTTTAGCATAAATCAACAAATGGAAAACGAAACTTGCTTGAGCAAGAAATTGCGAGTTGTCAGCCAGTCGTTTTGTAACGCATATTACAATAAAAATGACAATTATATAAACTCCGATGAAACTTGAGATCTAAAAAGACAAGTACAAATTTTACAACTGTTGCCTTCATAGATTTACAGTGAACTGTTCACAACGCTGAAAACAGTAGGCTAGATCAAACACAACATTTTGCAGCTGGGGAGAGCAGGCTTGCTTTTGCAGGTTGACCTCCGCTGCTGAGAGACAGAGGCGAGGGTTGAACCCTGTAAGATCCGCGTGCGCCACTTTTCTTGTTGAACTTACAACACCATAATTCGCCAGCCGATTGAGCTAGAGAGCTGTTCAAACACTCTAAAGATGCGGGAAGTCCTTTAATTTAGATATTAAAAATTGAAAAGTTTTGGATTTTGGGTTTCTTTATCGATGACGTCATAATGGGAGTAGGTTTACGCATTTTTGGCCGAGGTCGTCGGGCTCTGGGGCCAACTAAACGAGCCAATTTTTTTACTCAAGTTTTCATTGGAAACTAGGCTATAATCCGAGTCTTTAGAGCCCTTGATTGGCTTTCTAGCATTTACGGATGTTTCTTTACCAAAATTTGGGCTTTTTCGGCCATAATTTTGGGTCCAGAAATGCTAGAAAGCCAATCAAAGGCTCTAAAGAATCGGATTATAGCCTTGTCCGGGCATTTCGCTCCAAGTTTGAAGCATAACTACTCTTGTGCAACCAGGGACGGATTTAGGGAGCTTGGGGCTCTGGGCCATCATAGTTTCTGGACTCCCACGCAGGTGTGACATATTTCGCCTTTTGTCTGAAAAAAGCGTGAAAGTACGCCCTTCTTATGTGTAGCGCCCCCTCAAACATTTGTATTTGTGGTGCCGACTTTGGTTCTACGATTGCCTTAGATCTTCAACAGAAATTAAAGACTTTCCTACATTCTTCTCAAGAACAAATAGCAATGCGATCTTTTCTTGGAATATATAGCTTTTTCGTGTAGTTCAGAAGTTCTCTTCGCTAAATTTCCTTGGTTTCTAGCGTTTTTTGTAGGTTTATTTTTCGGGTATATACATTTTCATGCGGGACCGTGTTGTCGCTCTCGATAACCGTGTTGCCGTTCTCGATAAATCTCTGAAAGTCAAAGTATTTAGCCCTGCTAAAAATTTGGGCTGGCTACGCTACTGCTTATAAGTTGTAACCACTTTCATACAGACAACCTGTATCTCTCTCGCGCCCAATCATGTTCCTCAGTATCAAGCCTTTTACACAGCACTTTCTTGCTTGATGTTTAATCTTCCACTAACTAAAAGCTCGCAACAAAGCAAGACCGCCAGACACTGCAGAACTCCGATGAAAAGCAGTATTGTCATTCTTTCGTTGCGTAGCAAACAATATTACTGCGTTGTTACGGTGTAGGCTACTGATAAAAGTCTAGACGTTTGCATTTTTGCTCGTATCAAAGTAAATTGTGAAGTTATGCCTCTGCGCAGTTTCGCAAATTTTAAGTTAAATAATGAGTTGTCATAGGAAGGAGTTGCGCGGGGCCATAGGTGTAGGAGCGGGCAAATTTTGGGGGATGCGAAGGAATTTTGCCCGGATTCTCCCAAACTTGCCCAAAAAATACTTCAAAAGAAGTGACCTCCAAAAAAAGCTCTTCATGTCAATTCGGGAGCCATTGTTTTCAAATCAAAGCATGTTGGCCGCCATTTTTGCTCAGATTTTCAGGAAGTTTTCGAAGGTTCTCAGAGATTTTGCCTGGATTTTGTGGGATTTTGTCCGCATTTTCATCAAATCAAAACTTTTGGGGTGCAGTTTCATCCCCTGCACCCCCGCCTCCTACACCAGTGCGCGGGGCCCTAAGCCATGGCCTATTGGGCCTTTGCGTAATCACTGTGTGCAACGGCTTTCATGCTCATATTCGCTCTCAGCATATAAAAAAACAATCGGGCAATCGGGGAGGTAGCGAGAACCGCCGTCGCTTCGACACAGAAGCGTAACCCGAGCTTTGATGTGGGGCGGTGAGTATACAACACAATCTGATACCAAAGCCGCGTGCAACGTGAAATGTGATCAAGGGCCCCATCTTGGACATCCCTGATCTAATCGTTGCAGCTTTGCCATTTAAGTCTTCGACGTGTTATTTCTATTGATGGTAAGATTATTTGTTGCCACAATTGAAATAGAATGGGCATAGTGTTAAAAACGCTCTTATCGACTTGTCTGCTTAAAGAGAACGGATTGAAGATACACAAATGATTAGGTTAAGGTCAAGTAGTCTATGAAGCAACTGACAATCTTCTACAAACCGAAGCAAGGTCGGGGTAACGAAGATTTGCGAAATTGCTCCTGTCAAATTTTTTAACTACCTACAAACACCCACTAACGATGGGCGTGGCGAGCGGCTTGACATAAACACTGAGACTTAATATGGAGTCATCACAAGTCATTTGAAACAATAAACAATAAACGAGTCATATGAAACCACAAATAATGGTACAAACAGAAAGCACGTTCAACAACAACACCTCCCTTATGTAACAGTAAGGTGAAGTAAAAGTAAAAGAGTGATCTCTTGGATGATCTCTATTGCTACTTGAAATCTTGGGCGACTGAGCGTGCTGTGTTATTAGTTTAATTGGTTTAGAACTTCTTGTAAACGCAGTCTGGCTACAACAGCGTCCACGAGAATCCCTGCTAATGTTTTCAAAAATAACTTTTTCCACACGTGCAAATTTTTGCGTAAGGTCCTTCTCAAAAGTCAGTCGAACCTTTATCTTTACCACACTCTCGATCCAAGTTCAATCCAGCAACATAATTGCGAATATCCTTGGCTTGCTCAATTCTCGTGCTATCCTTTGTTAGCCTGGATCAAATGCTGTTCCAACCAAATCCCGAAACAAGCAAATAATAAAGTTTATCTTCAACTGCCGCACTACTTGGGCTGTTGTGAAGTAGCGTTGTTTGCCCACAATTGTGCTTTGTAAAGAAGGTTGTTTGACAGCCAATCGATCCTAGAGGCCCTTAACTCTAGTTTTCCAAGAGCAACTAAATGATCGCAAAAAATTTACTGCTGGTGTAGACGTAGCCTGTAGATAAAGCTTGATCTCAATTACGCCCAGATTTCACCAGGGTTCTTTATCCCCCAAATATATTACAGTAAATGACCTCATATCATTTTGTCAACTTGAAACAACTGGAAGTGGAGCACATTGAAACTTAATCTGCACAACAGTGCTTTGTGTGCAACAACACCTTCGCCTCACAAAACTTCGCACTCGATTTCTGCTGCTGTAACGTCAACGGTAAATGAAAAGAGAGAAAATCTCTGGAAACTACTGATGCCTTTCTATTTGTTCTGAACAGGTATCGCGTACATGGATCAGATCACAGCTCTATGCAGTGTCGTATAGAATGGAGTGCTGAAGCCCAGACTTATGGGAGGGGCGAGTCCAGTCAGTAAAGTTAGGGGGGGCGATTTCAGTATTATTTGGTAGTCAAGTTTCATAACAGCTTCGCTACTGTAAGAGAGATGAAGCATACTTCACAACACTGCGGTGCCTAAACAATGGACGACAAAATGGCCTTATATCGCTCATGTTTTTTCCCGAATTTTACAAAATTATGGTGAATAACGATCCTTTCGTAAGTTTTAGGGGGGGCGATCGCCCCAATCGCCCCCCTCTGGATCCGCCCTTGCTTATGGGATCCTTAAGCCCCTCCTTGTCGACGGGCCTGCATATTAAGAGAAAAAAAGTAGTATGATTTTGATGCCTAACGCCCATCTTCACACCGTATGTTATTTATTCTTCACATCTTGAGAACTTATAAACAAGCTTCAGCCCATGCAACACACACTCTATGAAATGTGCAAAATATTCTGAAACATTAGCAAGTTGACAAAAATGTCGTAGAGAAGGTTTTTCCGTTGTATTAATTCCTATGATGTTCATCAGCATGTCGGTTGTATACCAACCAAGCTGGAAGGAAAAGGACAACTGTTTCCAGAATAGAAATCGCAATGAAGACGATTAAAAATGCTCGATCCATTACCGCTGCTGTGTGCATCCATTTTTCTGCTTCCTGTGAAATAAAAATGCTTTCAACAAAACAAAATATTTTTCAACAAATGTCTTGAAGAACACATTGCTACAAATTTTGTTTTGGTTTCAATGAAACCTCCTCTAAAACGAGACTCGAACTTGAAATATTTTACCAACTATTGACATCCATCTTGGTTTCCGGTGCTTCCAGAATCTTTAAAAATCTAGTTTTTTGTCTCGCAGACAAGGCTCAGTATGACCAAGCACCTTCTTTGCTAGTCTGACCAGTGGTTTCACATTTCAGGAAGTACTTTTCCAAGTCCGGGTCAGATGTGACGTTTTGTGCACAATCTCTGTGCTAAGTAAAGCAATGAGGTCTCGAGACAAAGCGATCGAGGCAAGACCTATAACCACCGAGACAGCGAAAAATGCGAGAACTTCGTTATCCGAGGCCGGAACTGAGACTCATAAAAGACACATCTCGAGACAAAGGCCCGTTTTCACCTGCAGAAAGTTCGCTGCAACGTGGCACCTGTCTGTTCAAACCCACCTCGCGATCAAGAGGGAGTTTTGCATCGAAGAAGCATCGTTATATACATGAACTTAATGGGCGTCAGCATAAAAATAGTGTGTGTGTGACAACAAATCAATCGACCAATTGCATTTTTCACGTAGCATAGTAGCGACACATCGTAAGCGAAAGACCATGACGGTGGCGAAGCGACCGCGAGGTCAACAAGCTTAAAAAATGAAAAAGAACAAATAAGAATAAAACGAAAGACAGCAACGAAAACATGATCTACCACAGACACTGTTACATAACTGTCACCGGGTGTCAAACTAATTACTGCCCGAAACGGCTACTGGCAAAGTCTTCGCAATGAACTTTGTTCGTGAAAGAGTAGCTGCTTATGTCGTTTAATAGAACTTTGGCAAGGTCTAATGCCGGGGGGGAACGTGCGGCTCGCTTTATTATTTAAAATGGTCTGCGTCAGACTTTCCGTAACAACTCAAATTACAACAAAAATCGCATCAAACCGACTCAGCCAGATCAGCAGGTACTTAGATAATAGTCTATCTCGCTCTCTCTGCTTCATAAATAAATTCAAAAATATTTGCAGTCCGACAGTGATTTTTCATAATTAATGTGGCCGGTGATAGTAAAAAGGTTCCCCACCCACGGCCTAATTCAGGGGTAAGGAACCTATTTAATATCACGGGCCACACGTGTGAAATATCGCTGGCGGGCAGAGAGAAATATGAGGAGCAAGAGAGGCTTCTTTTTACTAACTGTCTAAACTTTAGACTCTAAAGTATCTGCTTATCACGAAGTTTCGTTTTGACATGATTTTGTGTTCTATCTTGGGTAACGAAAATTCTGATGCAGGCCATATTAAATTTTCACGCAGGACGCAGTTCCACCACCCCTGGCCCATAAGTGTGCTGGTAATGCATTCCACATAAGTTCAGAGCTTCTGTAAACAGAATGGCGCTGCTGGTTTACTCACTTGAATAAAGGAATCACTAATGCCTTTCTATCACGGTATCATGTGGGAAAGCTCTGATAACGTGATAGATATTTATAAACTTCTGTGTTTTCTTCTGGCAACATCTGATTACATTATTTTATGCAAGTATTTCGCAAGTTCATATTTTATAGATGTTTTTTATCTCAAGATATTCTTAGAAAAATGGATTTCCTTCATGAGTATTTGTTCGTTGATGGGAGTTTCACAAATATTACGTCATGGGCGTCGGAAGCTTTTTTACAAGGAGGGGGCAATAGTGGAGTTTTCCAGGGGGGCCAGCAATGAACTTTCATTTTACCCAGTCGAAACTAAGACAACAACCTTTTACTAAAATTTAATAGGAAAACATCAAATTTCAAAATCCAGGGGAAGGGCCAGGCCCATCTGCCACCACTTTCCGACGCCCATGCATTACGTATGACTAGGTTATTTTATTTAAATAGACCATCTAACAAAGATACATTGGCAGTGCCCAAGTAAGTATTGCATAGAGCAGATGACACTAAACAATAGAGACATAGACCTTTAGGAGCAGATCCATACGACCACATTTGCACAGGGCTGTGGCATGTACAGCAACTCTACTACTGGCAACTTTTCTACCTACATGAGCGTAGGCCCAAGTCACATTCAGACTGGGAGTCTGTTGTAACACCTATATACCTAAGTCTGTCAACTTTTCTCAAGTGAAACTATAGCAGATAGTTTAAATGGAGTTTGAAGTAAATTTTTAGTAAAGAGCGGAGGTTTTTGTGGAATCAACGCTTAATTTATTTGCAGTCGCCCAATTTTTAATTATTTTCATTTCCAATTTATTTTTTGATTCCAGCTGCATCGTATTATTACGTGAAAGTATTAGAGTTGGTGACGACAGGAAAGAGGTTGCGTTTGGAAGCTGCTGTGAAATCATTAATGCAGATTAAAATGAGCATTTGACCAAGTGAGGAACCGTGAGGGATACCACATTTTATGATATTTACGGGAAGTTTGGGTCTTTTTTGGCTAACAAAGACGAACTGTTTTGTTATGCTTGGATAAAGTAACTTCTAAAATAGGTCATTTTGCACACCGCGTATACCATACTGGCACAATTTTTTTAATAAATGTGATGGTCTACACCTACAGGGTCGAAAGGCTCCTTCAGGTTGAAAATACGGTTTGATTGTATAGGCATTAAAAAACTATTTACCAATTACGTAACCAATCAGAACTGGCCAGACTGACCAACGGAGATGGGCCCCTGCCTGGCCCGACCTGCAAGTGGAAACGGACCAATAACATTCCCTGAACAACAAGAAACATGCAACTGACGGAAGAGCACCAACATTTTGGATTCTTCAAGAATCACCAACGATTATATCAACCAATCTAAGTTTGTTGTCAAGAAGAACAACAAGGCATTTCACGTTGTCTTCGGGGAAACACCGTGGTTTTTAAGCTCAAGTATAGGAAAGGTTTCCTCAAGCAGTTTCGTTGATTTGCACTGAAGTATCTCTTTGGCTGATACGTCGTCATCATGTTCGCTCAACCGTAGTACGACCTTTTTGTAACATTGGCAAAATGGGGGACACTTTGTGGAATTTATGTAGTTTGGTGACCATGGCCCAAGTGCTTCCCCTGGCTGCGCCCATGATGGTAGTAGGTGCTATATCTACATATCTAGCTCTTAGCATTGCATTTACTATGAAAACACATTAATTCTGAGAGTTGGGCGGAAATGGACATATGCTCAAAAGTTGTGATAATTCAAATTTGGTCAGTTCCGAAACAAAATGTACTGCTACTAAAATCCACAAGACCACACATAGATCAAATCAAAAACAAGTCACAAGATCTATTGGTAAATACGATGCTAGCAGTGGCAGCCGGGGGCGTGGCCAGAAATTTTAGTGGGGGGAACACAACAACCGAGTTCCAACATTTAAATATTTTTAATGCTCCTTGTTTTTAAAGAACCATCCATGAAACGTGCTTGTTTTTGGCGTTTTCTCCTGAACAATTGCGTTCCGGCAAATAAAATGTCTGCTTTCATTGAATTGACAAGTTTTAAAAGTTTTGATAATGAAGTTCCAAGCTTCTACTTTGAATCAATGCCACCATTTGCTCATAAACCTTTCCTGCAAAAGCGCTAGTAAACCTCTCAATGCTATAAGTGCGCGATCTGCAGTATGCTTTTTGCAGCCAATATTGCAGTTGAACAAGTTGTCATCGCGGCCGACATTACGATTGCGCTTCTTATATTGTATTTACACACTTCGAATATACACCAACACAGCACGTTCAATCGAAGCCGAGCAGCGACTTTGCTCTGTGGCAATGACTTCCGACGAAGTAGGCCTTCTACAAAACTTTCGCACATATAAGAAGTGGATCCCGTTGCCATCTAACTTTTGAGCGATTATTTCACGTATGTAGTTGATAAACGTAAACGCTGGAGTAGTGTTTCCAATTCGGGGAAAAATTCTAAAACCCGGGTTTCGGGTAGCTGAGAAAAGAAACCCGGGAACACCCGTTTTTTTCGGGTTTTGAAATGAATGCGATTTTGAGCGATAAAAGCTCAATATCATTGTGAAATTACTACTGCTGGTCCCTGCGCCATTTATTAGCGAATTATTAATTAAGTTAAGCACAGTTTTTCAATGATGTTTATAATATTGACGCATGACAATCAAAGCACACTTTTATCATTCAGTCTGCTCCTGATTTTGAGCCGCTGATGCGGCTTGATTGTAATTAAGGCATGATACAGCTTTTCAAGGTTATTTGACCTATTTTTTGTAGCCTTAAAAAGGCTCATTTCCTTTTTTACAATTTGTGATCGAATCTTCTTGTGCCGGAATGGTTTTGTGGTCTTCATCCTCATGGATTACATGGATTCTGTGCTTTGATTTCAAATGGCTGATCGAACTTTTGGTGCTTGAACCACCTCCTTTTGTACAACGGAGCACAAATTGCACTTTGGTGTTGGTTGAGCCCTGTTGTAAAAGGAGTGGCTCTAAGCGTAGGATTTTCTCCAATTACTAGCGTCCACTGAATCTGTATGATTAAACATCTACTTAGAGTCGGTTCCAAAGGAAAGCCAAATATTTTGTAGAAAGTTATTGCAAACTGAAAAGGAACGAATCGATTTTGCAAAAAATCACAGCTGGTATATGAACTAAGACAGTGGTCGATAACCTTTCCCTAGTCATGGCACAGAAACAAACTCCGCAAGGTATGGAGAACCGCACTACTTTTCACGAACACTTCCGTTCCCTTCGCAGTTGATAAATCCTGGTAATTTGAGGAATTTTAATCAGATTAATTCCTGATTTTCATATTTCACAGCGAAAGCCCAAAATGCGACATACAGTACATTATAGCAAAGTGCGGTTTCTCGTAAGTATGCAAAGCAAGATGTTGCAAGGAGTGCAGATTCATGAAATATAACACCACTGAGCGGGCCATACAGTTAATACATTTGGTAAAGGGACTGCGGGCCGGATGATGATTTTGCTTGGCGGGCCGTAGGTTGCCGATCCCTGAACTAACACATAACGGCTTATAAATGAACTAACTAGTAACTGCGAAACTACGGCATAGCTTTGAAGAACTACCTCACGTGGTAGTTATCTAATGAGGTTAGCGAAAAGACTAAACTTCGCGTAGACACCTATTATGTCCTATTATGTGCAAAATGAAGTCACGATCCGTCTAAATAGGTCAATTGAACGAAAATATAAACGGGCCAACAAGAAACGTATGATGGCCACCGAAAAGAACGCACCTCGTGCCTCATGATAACAGTTGAAAGTTCAAACGTGCTTGTTTGACCATTGCACGCACCAATCTGCAACTTCAGTGTTATCAGAATCGCTAACATTTGAATGCAACAGTAATTCCAGGTTTTTTTAAATACCCGGGTTTGGTAGTTGAAAAAACCCGGGTTTCGGATTCGGGAAAACCCGGGTTGGAAACACTACGCTATAGAGTCTTTCAACGCGTTTGAAAAATGTTTGGATTTTTGATAATCCGTAAGGTCTTTTGGCTATATTCAACTTATTACGTGAAACCTTTGCAGCTACTTTAAACTTGCTTCGTTTAAATTGTTTGAGACTGCCAAATTTAACTGACTTCATTGAAATATAAATTGGAATTAAACTGTGAACACAATCATACCCACAATATTACAAAACTTATTGACCACACTCAGCTGCATGTAAAGATAGCTTAGCACTGCACGTAATTGAATTTGTTCAAATCACGGGCTTATAGAAAATACAATAACTTGTCTGCGGAATTTGAAGCCCTAATGGGAAAAAATTCAAATTTAGTTTCATTTTAGTCACATGCGCTTTGCCAACAAAACAGATTCCAAGCTCAAGGATGGATATTAGGGAAGGATAACGAGGCAGTCGCCTCGGGCCCCTTTTTTCAGAGATACCTTGCCCCCCTCTTGAGAGCTTTGCACCATTGTTTAGTTAAAAGAGTTATGTACCACTCTAGAGCCTCATTTAAAGAAGCTCTGAAGCAGTCATATGTTTTTCAAAATAAAGCAAAAATTATGGGAAAATGTGCCAAAGGAGGCAGTTTTCAAGTGTCCAGCTGCAAAACTTTGCAAAATTTTGTCCCTTTCGTATGTATATTATGCTCTTGAATTTAGTTCATAAATTGAAATGTGAAACAAATTTAAGTCTTTTATCCACGTAATCCCACATCTACCTTTCGCAGTGGCGATGTTTTGGGGCCCCTTTCTGAGAGCTTGCCCCTAAATGTTAATGTCCAACCCTGTGCAATTTATCTCAGTATCTGTAAGATAATGGCAGTGTCAATTCCCTCACAACTTACAAAATAAAAAGCATCTTGCTACTTACATTAGATTTTGCTGCTGACTCTTCTCGTTGTAGTTGAATGATTTCAAATTATTTACTGCAGGATAGGGTGGGTGCAATTAACATCAGATGAAAGTTGAAACACTGAGCTTATGAACAGTAGGTCAGAGTCTAATATCTTGACAAGATTGATGTTTTACTCGCCGGCAAGGGAAAGAGAAATCATTTATAAAAAGGTTAAGGCTCCACATAATTGTGATTGAACCGTCACAATACATGACATCACAAATAAATATCTAGAATTAATGCTATTGTTGCTAAACAGTGACCATGGCGCAATGAAGAAGACTTTGAAATTGAATCGCTTCTTAGACAAATTTTCAGCTTCAAGACATATAAAATGTATGCCACTGCCATATTCACGCATGTGGTTTTAGAACTGTGTAAAAACAAAAATCTACGATTTTGATTTAAGGCTACGTTGACACTGCAAACAAGGATAGGTTATATTTGTAACACCCACGGTTGTCAAGAAGTTTGCGATGGTGTTGAAATGAAGCTTACATAACCATTAGGCTGGGTACGGTAAGCTGGTGCGCCAGAAACAGCTGCGAAAAGCGTTATTCCAATTGTTTTTACTTGCGGGTCATTGATTACAAAAGGTCAGATACAAGTTTGTATCTGATTAAAAGCTGAAGCAGGATAGGTTCCTTGAGGCAGTTTCGTTTTTGCACTGAAGTATATCTTTGGCTTATACTTCAAATATTTTATTAACCTGAAAACTTTGGAATTGGGGGGATTATTGCCCCCGTTGCCCCCTGGCTGCGGTCTTGGTGGCAACCGTATTCTGATTGCAGGTTACAGACCAGTGCAGGCATTCGTGATTGAGCGAAGTTTATGTGCACACCGATTTGGTAATTCAGATTAACCAACACAATTATCAACAATCATTACAGTTCATTTTACATAGTAAATCTGTATACTGTGTCCACAGAGAGTGCAGTGATAATCTTGATTTTTCTTATTTATTCCGTGGCTTTATGCTGGGGAAACGTTTCCAGCAGTAATGTAACCACGAAATTTGCACAACATTATTTTTTATCACAAAATATTGGGGGGACGAAAGATATTATGTCTCCACCTATCCAAAAGTTTGGGGGACATGTCCCCCCATAAACTCGTTCCCTGCATCAAAGGCTTGATTAACCTGCAAATTTTGGTGCAACAATTTGGAATTGCAGGGTAATTTCCCCCCTGGCTACGCGGTTGTGTAGACACCGTGATAGAAACGTTTTACATAAAAAGCAGTGAGCATTCTTGTTATGAATGGATAAGGGTATGATTTTTGTGACTCTTACTTGATTTTAGTTTCAACAAAAATATTGTTTCTTTGGTTTCCGTCGCTTAGCAAATTAGCCGTTTTCTTCAGTTCGGTTTCTTTTATACTGGCTTTTGTACTCCTTTCGGAGGGTCACGAGTGGTCAGCGGCGATCTCTCCGCTTGGTTGCGCCGTGAACCACGTGGCTGCATTCGTGGTGGACCCTGCACTGGTGGCCACTGGGAGAACCGCGCGTGAACCGTTTTTCATGCACCCACCCAATATATCTGGACACGAGGCCGAACACGACACATGTACAATTTTTCAAGTCTCTTCGGTATGTAACGGTCGCTTTTTAGCGACGCGAACTCAGAATGCAGGGTCCTTGATGTTTCGGCTCCACAAACAATAAAAGACTCTCCGCTCGACCAGGTTCGCTCTTTACTGCCTGTGCTGCACGGCGCCTTCTATAGCATGTTGACTTCCTATTGGCGGAGAGTGACGCGACGTCACATGTATGATCCGACCGGGAATCGAACCCAGCCAGCCGCCTTTGGTGGAGCGTGCTCAACTAACGATACCACTTAGTCTTATTAGACGGTCTTCATTTTCTTAAATTTCTTTTTAATCATACGTCATTTCCTTTAAAATTACATTGTCACTTCCCTGCACTGTTTTTTTTCAAACAATGCTTTGTATGACGGTAGCATTCTTATATAGCTCTGCAGCGCACGATTTAGATGGTGGTGGGGTCTGGGTCCCAGCCGTGGTGGGAGGCCCCATGCGCGGATACAAAATGTTTAGGTAGGGGATGATTGATGATTAGTATTTCCGCATAGCAATAATATTTATAACTTAATCTTGTGACGTCACATTTTTTAACTCAACTGTAACAAAACTTTACGATGCAGCATGGTATTTGACAATGATAAGCGACTTGAGACGCTGTTGCAAAACCAGTCGCTAGAAGCATCATGTCTTCTTTTTTTTTATTTGCTTGAAAAAAGTTTTGCAAATTTTTTGGGAACACTTTCTGGGCATTTTCATCATTTCTAAACGCCAGTCCTAGCTTAGCAATAAATTTTACGACAGAAACCAAACGTTGCAAGCAGAGGCAATTTCCGATATTTTTCTCACTGATTGACCTGATTGGCCAGTTCTGCATCAGTTCTTCACAGTGGTTAATTACATCTGCGACTAAGCCTCCAGTGATAACGTCGGCCATCTGATCTATCGCGTTTGTCGATGATACATCTTGACGTTCTTCTGCTACTGCACTGCTGGTTAAATCGGGTGTATTTTCATCGTTACGTAGATCTAAGTCTGTAACAACACGTTCTTCGATTTTCTGTCCTCTTGCAGGTTCCGCAGAAATTTCTCCGCTGGACTTCACCGCCACTGTAAAATAGTCACTTCAATGTTTCTTGACTTGGCTGGAAACTTCTTTCTCTTTAATTTTTGCCTCTTTTGCTTTTTAACGTCTTTTAGAAGCACTTGGATAAGCTCTACACTTGTTAAGATGACGATCCCCCTTCTGTCCATGTTTATTTATTAATGAGCTCAATAAGGTTGCTGCATTTTCATCGCAAAAAGGGTATTGGCTAGTGGACCCCGTACATTGGTCAGTGGGCTCCTTTTTATCTAAGTTTACCACCCTGGCTCAAAACTTTAGTAACGCCACTGACTATATTCAGTAGCTATCCAAAAATAAGAAATGTATAAAGGAGGATATTTTGCTATTTTTACATATCCTAGGAGATGATTTCATTTCTCATGAAAAAATTGGACATGTACTCCAAAAAGAGGACGTGTAGTAGCCCTACTTGACAATGCTACTCATATGCGACCTGTGCAAATCTGAGTAAGGCAGATGCAAAATCTACCAGAAACGAGTAGAGGCGTAAGCTAATGCGTTCTACGTGGCTTGGCCTTGCATTCATCAGATTCAGATACCTGACCGACTTTCAGGAAAGTGTATTAGTTGTTTCGTCACAATATCAATAATATACAAGTGAAATACTGACGTCTGGCCGACCGATAATAATTTAATAGCATCTACAAACAAACTTTCCTCGCTAAAAAAATGAATAAGTGGCGCGCACAAGTCGTACATATGGCTAAACACATGAACATGGCGGGACCCCACTTTTGGGGGGCCCTGGGCACGGGACTCTTGGACCCCTCTAAATCCGGCGCTGTAGCTCTGATCGCAAGCACTCGATATCTTGAACTCATTCTTACCCTGACGAAGTTGAACGAGCAAGCTTCTGAAACTTTTCCTCGCTTTTAAATCCGATTGTTTTCAGCACCAGTTGAGCAAATGTGTGAGTCTAATCTAGAGCCATGCTTTTCTTATGCTTAGAGTTCATTCTGATTTACGCTGCTGTTGGATAAAGAGCAGAAAAGGATAGGGCTCAAGCAGTTGACAGTTCCTCTCCATTTATTCAGTTTAATGAGTAGACCAGATATCTCAGGCTGCAGTGAAACCTGAACAAGTCTGAATAATAAAGCTTCTACAGAAAAAGTCCATCGTGCAAGGCTTATAAGAACATGCGTAATTTATCAAAGCACGTTTGCAACGTAAAAGTAGAAAGCTAATGAAAACAAACGCCCAACGTAGTTTTTTAACCATTTGCTCACTCCTTTCGCTCAATTAAAATTTTCTCTTTTTCTCACTTTTCTGCTTTCTTTACTAATAAGCAGAAGCCATTCGAATATGGTCTACGATTTTTGTGCTTTGCCTTATACCATAAAGAAAAAGTAATATTTATACCATAAAGAAAAAGTAATACAAAATTGCTGTCGCTTTCTTAACTAAACTGAGAAAAAGACATATTTTATTTGTTTCTTTTCAACATTACCGTTATTGAATAATATTAAATGTCACAGTTCCTAGGTTTCAACGAAGCTGATAAATGCACAAAGACAATTGTAAATTACTTGCATGGTGACAGGTAAATGGTTGATGTACAAAAATAACCAATAATAATTAAAATTTAAGGCAAAACTTTCTTCCTGACTAAGAATGAAAAAGTGATTTACGTTGCTGAAGTACTGGCCTGGCTGAACGATATAGAGCTCCCCTCGTCCAGTATATTCAACATTTCTTGTAGGAGCCTCAGAACAGGATAACTTTTTGCCACTTGCAAACAAACTATTTGGATGGTTTCCAATCGTTTGTGAGGGCGTCGCGTTCACACAAACAAGCTGGCGCATTAGGACAAACAAGCTGGCGCATTAGGACAAAGGCATTTTAACAAGTGTTCTACGAATGACAACCTATTAAAGCGACGGTGGGTAAACTTTTCAGGTAAGGGACCACAAACTAATTTTTTTTACCAACCGAGAACCAAACGAGTTCTAAAAGAAACTTTTGCAAGTTATTACGGAACAACACTGCTTTATACATTACCAAATTTTTATACATAACCCACTGGTTTATATATAACACATAACTGTTGCAGTAGTAAACCGCTATACTGGATGAGCAAAGGGAAAACACGCCACGCCAAGCTTCTTTTTGTTCTTATTTCTGTACATTGATTAATCTTGATGCATTGAAAAGATTTGGCGGGTCGGATGAAATGGCTTGGCGGGCCGTAGTTTGCCCAGCACTGTATTGGAGGCCAGTTTGTTAACAAAATGTTCTTCAGCCATACTCGTTGGGGTAAAAAGAAGCAACTGTTGTGAAACTATTGAAATATCGGATAAAATGAGACGAAAACTGGGCAAAATTAAGAAAAAATCGAACTCCCGTTCAGCTGCATGTCTCGCTCCTCACCATCACTCTTGAGACAGCCAGCACTTTGGTGTTTTGGTGTAATTGTAAATAAGCAACTGGCATAGAAAGGTAATTGTGAATGGCTGTGTTGTACTTGTACAGCATCCAAGTATGTTGGTGTAATATACAAAGTTAAGCAGAATGTATGTAACCAAGTACTTCGCATATTATATCACAGGTTAATAAATTCACTACTTAATAAATACTGCGAATAAATCAATTTAAATTGGATACAGTCTTTACAAATGATGATATGGGAGGGAAACTGGGTGGTGGCGTCTCAGCGACACTGTAATTTTATCAAAGTAAACGTTTTCGCCTAACCTCCAACTCCTTGTTACACGTCATTCCGATAACTATTCCAAACATTAACACAGCGTAAACAGCTAATGACTTGTTATCGATTTGTATCAGATGAACAGCAACCTTTACGAGCCAGTAATAGTTGACTCACGTGACGTTCCTTATCCTTCCTTTCCAAATGTTTTCCGAGAAAGCTCAAACAGCGACTCACTCTGGCCAAGTAAACACTGTAACATGAGGAGGATTGGTCTTTGCTGCGTGAAAGTTGTCAGTTTAATAAAAAAGTTATAGACTTATTTCATGTGAAATATATCTTATTTGAAGTGAACACATGCTCATAGCAATCTCCTACTTACATCTCACCGCACAAACCCTTCAGCTACTGTCCTACCCTAGTGCATAAGTTTTTAAGCAAACAAATATTCTTTTGATACAAACGTTTCGTTCTAATCCAAATAACGACAATCGAACAGACAGGTCATTGGAAATTTCACTGTAGTTCTGCCTGCACTTTCCCAGCATGCTTGTTTACTCGGCGCTTTTAGATCCTGTTTATTCGTGAAAAAAGAGGGAGTCTACCATTTTAGAACGACATAACTTTCGTATCTACAGAAAGAGTTAAAGACAAACATTTAAGGAGGAAAATCTTTTTCAAATAAAAGTTAGTTTTTGTTGTTTTCATCAAAATTTTAAATTAGCAAAGAAATTTAGTTGCGGTTGGTCAACAATGGTGATGCTGACGTAAATGATAACGGAAGTTCTGCAGCCATGCTGTAGCAACGCATTGTGCATCATGAACACTTTCTTTCAACAAAGAGGTGTGAATAAGTACGGCTGGTGCAGAGATTCGTCAGGTTGGTGGAGGGATAGTGCTAAAAAAAGAGGTGTGGGAGCGCCGTACCCACACCAAATAAGGAAGACAGCACCGAATAGTTCGAATGAAGTGAGCATTCGCCTACGAGGATTTCCACACTGGATCTTCCTGTTTCACTATACGCTTTTGACTAACAGTGCGAATCTGCGTGTCGCTGGCACATCTGCGAGATCGCAGCCATATTTTGTAATGTGGCCTAATCTAGTGCAAAAAGTTGTGGGAACACGTTACCACAAGAAAAAAAGGTATGGGAATGCCGTACCTACCCGTTCCCACCTACTACACCCCTGGTTAATGGTCATTCATTGGCTTTTGCATAGTTTCAGCTAATTTCGTTCCAATCAGTGTAAGAAGTTTGTGTCAAAAGGAGTCCAGAACTTGTCGTAACCCGACAGCAGAGACAGACCATAAGAAAATAGGCAAACAAGCTTTAATCAATGAGTGGCCGTTTACGTTGCACTTCATCACAGAACTGTCGACCGGTCACTACCTTGTGGTCTGCAACTTATACCTGGAAGAACCACAACAGGTCATACAACATACGAAGATGCATGGATAGGTTATCCTACCGCATAAAATGGGAAGTCCTGGTGGTCAAGGATATAACAAAGACTGCGCAGACAGAGCATCGGTTTTGTTGCGATTGATTCCAGAAAAGAACAAGGAGATTGATACACGGATTGATGAAGCAAACGCAGTTCTGCGTGAGCTTCATTGCTCCGTGGTAACAAAACGGGAGCTTCCAAACACCGCAAAGCTGTCAGTTTTTAAATCAGTCTTTATTCCGATCTTCATCTATGGTTGTGCACTTTGGGTAATGACTGAAAGAATACTATCCCAAGTACAAATGGCAGAGATGCGATTTTGCGAAGAGTTCACGGCGTGACACTTCGCGACAAAGTGCGGAGCTGTAAAATTCGTAAAACCCTGATTGTCGAGCCACTTCTAATAGAGTGTTTCAGCCATGTGGCTAAAATACCCCAAGAAACTTTGGCCCTGTTATCTACACCCACAACAAAGTGGCCGAGAGGTTGACTGTGGATCAAGTGATATGATCAAATATCCGACCTAACTTGTTTAGCAGGCAAGCTGCCGCCGCTTTAAAGATATTGGGAATCTAATGCTGCTGTGGTGAGTGCATTCCGGCGAACTTTGACGAACGTCCTATAGCTCAATCAACTCATGGAAGTTTCCACCAATTATACTGTAGCTCAGTCCTGTCTTCATGCTTAGTAGCTTTGGACTCATTCTCGATGATGTGGAACCAGACGAACCATCCGAGATTGCTGAAAACCGTGAGGCATTTCGAATCATACGGCTGCTGCCCTGCGACCTTCCCTATGGAAAAGTGGCTGCGAAAATGATCTTCCATGTTGATATAATGCTTGATTTAATTTACAACTGAAAACTTTTTGAAATGCTGAAAGCAGTTTGTAGTAGGGGTATTTTCATCATGTTCAAATCTCTGCTTCATTATTGAAGATTTGTTGAAATTGCATTTAGTTTTGGGCTTCCAAAGTAAGACGTCAAAGGACGAGAACCTGGCTATAGACATGTCCGCTCTTTCACCATTCTAAATCTTGCTTCACTTTTTCATCATTTCACCCTTAAGCTTTTGTTTGCATTTTACAGAGCTGAAGATGGGTCATTAACGCAAAATCGATTTCCTAGTGAAACACTGCAAGGGTAAATTTAGCTGCTTTCACCCTGTATGGCAAAAGTTTGATGCCAAGCTATTATCCATTGGCCATTGGAAGGCAAACTGAGTTACATCTGTTTCTTTCCTGAAAAGCTCATTCTTCAAAAACCTCACTTAAAAGCACTAGTGTTTCTGTATGCTTTCGAGGAATCAGTCGACTGCCATCTGCTTTCGTCTTTTTGCGATGATTCATACTTGCACATATCTCTATTCAAGTATGTACTTTCCACGATGGGTG
>Ga0210059_1006359_pt1 | contig 18969 bp, 12 predicted proteins | sample Ectturendosymbi2_FD_188042 | JGI IMG/M metagenome (GOLD analysis project Ga0210059, IMG submission 188042) | Ecteinascidia turbinata endosymbiont from Florida, USA - Sample 2 (SPAdes) (version 2) | ecosystem: Host-associated > Tunicates > Ascidians > Unclassified | place: Key West, Florida... | reverse complement strand
GTTAAGATGTTATGATTTATGAGCTTGTATTACGAAATTTTGATTGTAGTCTTGAGTTTGTTTTTTCTCTGCTGTTACTTCAGCCTTTCAACTTTTCACCTGTAAGCTTTGCTTGCAATTTTCAGGATTGAGGATGCGTAATTTTACGTGAAATCGATTTCCTATTAAAAATTTGCAGATCGATTCCTTGCTTACACCCATCGTGGAAAGTACATACTTGAATGTATATACAATCTATTTGTTTTTTGGTCCTATGCTTTCTTGCTTATAATCAACAATTGCAATAAATCATAATTTAGTTTGCATCACGCGTGAAGTCTGATGCTAATCTCAGCTCTGTTCATACTGTAGATGGTGCTCGACGGAAAACATTCATATTTTCTCAGCGCATTTTTGATACGCTTGGGAATACTACGAAAGCATATGCCAAGCTTGTTGTGGGCAAAACATGTCATTTGCATTAGTCTCAAGATCTCTAAAAACTCTTTTCACTGCTTTTACACGGCCTCACTAATTATTTGTGAGTCTGTAGCATCGTCTATCTGAACGTGGAGCTGCAAACGGGAATAGTTGTTCAATTTACCATGCAATTCAGAGGCACTGAATTCCAGTAGAAATTAAACAACAGAATTATGTTATTTGCCGTTTATTTTCAATGACAGACAAAGAAATTGGTGAAAAGACAAATTGTCGTGTTTGCAGAACATGGTAAACGTTTTGTTTTTTTCCAACAACCGGAGCCATGAAAAAAGAGTTGTAATCGAAAATTTTAAATTGCTGCAATCGGTTTTAAGTTTCATGTAAATGTATAATTAGGGCGAATGAGCATTTGCCGCTATACGTATGCGCACACTGTTGCTGCATTGGTGGTCGTACTACAACCAATAGACCAGGGGTTGGGAACCTATGGCTCGCGAGCCAGATCTGGCTCTTTTGATGACGGCATCTGGCTCGCTTGATATTTTCTTAACACGATTGTTACGGGTGAAACGTTTTCTGTTATTTTCCTACAAAGCCATCAGCAACACCATGCATCACCAAAAGTCGCACTAACAGTAAGAAGCAGGTACTTAAAGAGAAACTTCAGACATTTACCATTGTTTAAAATTGTTGATTTTGCTTAAAAATGCACACGTTAGTTAAGTAAGTTATTGCATTAAGTTCTGTAAAATATTATATGGCTCTCACGGAAATACAATTAAAAATATGTAGGTTTCATGGCTTCCTTATCCAAAAAGGTTCCCTACCCCTGAAATAGACAATAACGCCAGATGCATTGCTAATAACAATTAGACATCATGTCAAATAGTTAAAAAATATCAAATCATTCACGTTTTCGAACTGTATGGTAAACATACAGGCAAATTCAATTCACCTCTTCATGTCACCAACATGTTCACGATCATTCTCCATTGGTGTGAGTTCTTTCTTAGTAATGGAATCTGTTCACGAAAAGTTCGGTTTTCGCCAACTTTTCTTGTCTTGGTGTTCAGATTCGCCTCAGGAGCGGCACGCTTTGAAAACTGCTGATCGAAATGCAAATGAAAGCAAAAAGAAACGGTTTACCAAAAAGCGGAGAGACATCAGGCAACCTGAAGCTCGAGACCTCGTTTCAAGTTCTGTCGACAGCGGCATCACCTCGCGACCGAACACATCCCAAAAAGATGACAGTCTTTCGAAGCTGTCAGCCCCACAAATGTTCGTGCTCCCACCGCATAAAGTTTGGGGGGCCGACGTGAGTCCAGGGGGTCATCTTCTAAACACCCCTTCAGATGGTCAAACCAAAATTAGCCCATCGACTCCTGACACTTTTCGTTCTGGCAAACCCAAAGAAGAGAAGAGAAAGAAACACAGAAAGAACCCAAACAAACTGTCTTTTCAAAACGAGGCAACAGAGGGACAGCGTTTCAACTTTGAAAAAAAGCTGCTTTCTTTCCCTCCATTTATTTCAAGTGCTACAACTAGTAACACCAAACCAATGAGTGTTGAAATTGTTGAGGAAAGAGCAATGGACAGTAAAAATGTCTCACAGTTTCTTCTCAAAGAAAACAATATGGTCAATGTTGATAACCTCGGCCTTGGTCCCAAACCATTTTTTGCAGATAGATCGACGTTCGCATCAACTACAGGTGCAAATCCTTTCGCACCACAGTTTTCTTGTTCTACTCACGTACTTTCTACTAAATCGTTATCCGAAGCTCAAAGGCCCAGAAAGCGAAAAAATGCTGCCCGATCACGTGGTCCCAAACCAAAAACTGCCGCCAAGGAAATCAGTGCTGACTTCGCAATTCAGCAATTGCCCAACATTCCTGAAAATACGCCATCTGCTCTTGAACAAACTGATTCACAACACGGAGTTTGTTATCCACCTCAAGAGATGAGAATGGCAGGAACATACAAAAGTGACATCACGTCACCAAAACCTGTTTTCTTTTCCCAGCTATCGCAGCTATCGCGCCAAAATTTAGACATCCATCATGGTTCATTCGCTCACGGGAGTCACAGATTGACAGGTGATATCAATCTATGGGAGGGTAACAAGGCAGATGAGTGGTTTGGAGGCAGAAGTCATTTTTCCAAGCCCAGTACACCCGCTTCACCATCAGAAAGCTCTCGGCGATCTGAACGTATGTTGGCCACACCGGGTGGGCCTGCTGGGAGAGGAAAAGAGCTTCCTATTGCACTTTACAATCAGATCAATCCAGAGAGGGAACACCACGCAGTTTCAAACTCACCAAAAAGACCCAGGAATATCCCATCGAGGCAATCGTCATCCATAAGAGACGCTGCAGCATCAATTTCTTCAGCAGAAGATGTGCTGGAAAGCAGAGATCCAAAAAACTTGGACAAACTATCATTTCCCATTGTGACGTATACGTCTAGGCCCCGGTCCCTAGCACCGCTCACGAGACGTGGACATCTGCCAGAGTTGACTGCGAGACATCAAACAAGTTGGATGAAACGGAATGTTGCTGAGACATCGAATCTTGATATTTTTAGAAATGACAAGAAACCTTCTTAAGTAGAAGAAAATTTATTAATTTTGGAAAACATTATTTTGCATTTACCTCTTAATATTCATCAGAGGAGTAAAACAAAACAGTTACGAAGGACTTCAGAATAACAGCGTAACACTATTTTTGCATGTTTTACCTTTCACTTAAAGTTTTACTTTCTTTGGTATTTAAAAATGTGCTGCTCTTTCGATAATTTCCGGTTACATGAAAATGTAATTCCGAAGTGCTGCTACCTCACCACACGCTTTGTTCGAAAAACGAATGACACTAAGTTTCAAAACGCAAGTAAAGACAGAACTTAGCTAGATGCAGCAAACAACATATTGTACACCAAGTCAAAACATAGCTGCTTCGCGGACACATGTGGCAAAGCAATTTTGCAAAGAAAAAACTAGATCTAGATTAACGTACCATTAAAACCAAGGCGTCATTGTGTGATTAACAAAATAAAGATGTAATTGTTTCGTTAACAAATCAAAGATCTCAATTTTTGATTACTGCCACAAGAGAAGTTTGCAAACAATGAAAAGCAACATTTTTGTACAAATTAACATTTTCCAGCTTGAAGTTGAACATTGTTCGCCAAACAATCACATATTTAGTTGAAAAATAAAGTGACCTACAAAAGTACGATAATTTGGGTGTAAATTCTGGTCTCTCAGCTCTCGTTCGGATCCTATCCTGTCCCTCTTTATGTGTTGCCTCAGCTTTGTGGTTATGTTTTGCGTTTGAGGTGCTTGCCGCAAGCGAGTGTGCGAGAATGCAAGCCTATCCTTGTTTACAACCATAAAGTTTGTTTCAGGCTCTATGTTATTGTATTTTGTTGCAGGGGCAACTTTTTGAAGTTTTATTTTTTTGTCAGCAAGGAAGCTTGACTTTGAGAAGTTTTCATCTTATTCTACACAGCTATTTTAAAGTACCTACAATCATTTGTTGTCTAAAAATGTACGACAAAGCAAAAATTTTGCCCCCAAACCACCGAGATCGAGACTATCAAGACTTGAATCTTAAAAACCCAGACGTGAGAGCTAAAAATGCGTCTGGAGCTAAAAATTGTCTGCTGGTGTCTGACATCATCCACTACTTCTAGTGCCTCAGAAACAAACGTATATTCGTTTTTGTTGAGCTTTGTGACATGTTTCTTTTCATTTCTTATCCACATTTCATGTTTGCGAGAACTCCAAATTCTGCCCGCGTTTTGATTACTTTCAGTAGTTTTATTCAGAATATACTGTACGGTAGCTATAAGCCGGGATTAAAACGTGCGCATGTACAACGGAATCGCAAAGTCATTAGGAATAGATTCTTATCCAAGAATTGTATACGTTTTGAAAGGGCAAAGCGGTGATGAACAACCAAATAGAAAGAAAGAAGTTTGGTTATTTGTATTTCGCTGACGTAGCAGCGTTTTTAAAATGGGAGCTCACCAGCGAGATACGAAATACAACATTATTGCACTTAAGGATGCACAGAAGTTTCAAAAACACGCTTCAACACACCTTAATTTGAGGGTTAATATCGCATAGACATAATCAGGTAGCATAGAAGGAATAGCAAAACATTTTCTGAGGTTGGAAGAACCTTTACATTTCGAAAATTGATCAGGATTCAACTGATTTTGCCTCATCCTGAAAATTTGGCAATTCAGCGAGGTGGTTTCTCTTTTCTCAAAATGCTTGATTGCAACATGGAATATTTTTCTTGCGATCAACATTTAAAAAAAATTCCTCTAAAGCAATCGTTTCCAATGATTTACTCAACAGTTTTCAATTATTTACTCGGCATCGAAGTTAACTGCGATGTCTTGCTGAAAACGTTCATTTGGATGATAATAGATGACACGACTAACATTTAAATGCTTTATTTAAAGACGCTGAAACTGTTTGTTGAAAATAACTATAACACATTTAAAGAAACACAAGAATGTACACAGTATTTTATTGGTTCAAAGCGTAATACACACAGTACTATAATTTCAAAAGGTGTAAATAAATAGTCATATTCAGTCAGACTTGCTGTGTACTGAATTCACCGAACACCATGGGAGTCGGAAGGGGGCACCATGGGAGTCGGAAGGGGGCACCATGGGAGTCGGAAGGGGGCAGGGGGCCTTTTCCCCCTTTCGATTTTGAAGTTTGACATTTACCTGTTAAATTTGGTACACGAAAAGCGGAAGTACTAAATAGCCTTATAATGAAAATCACGGCCAATGAAAACGATACAAGCGGCATATTGCAAACTTTTCGATAACTCCTGTTATCATTATCAGTGTATGGCAAATTGAACTGCAGTGATCATGCTACAGGTTCTTATTGGTCATTCAGGAGAAAAGAGCTGTAAAAAATGAAAAACGCAAAGGGCTGTTTCGATAGTGACGTAGTGGCGCGAAGCATACGTAATCACATGACTCAGCTGGATACTCGCCGATGGTGATGGCGCGTGACGTCATGAGTTAGGCACGGAGCTGTTGTTAAGTTAAAAATGCATCGACGGGATATTTGCATTCAGCTCTGGTTTGTGTTCTTGAATCAACAAAGATTCAAGAATCGGCAGCCGCCGCTAATTGTCACTGCCAATGAACTCGGGGTTGTGAAAGTCAACCCGATGATCTTGGTTGGCTTGCAAGTGTCTGCAGACTGAAGAGCTTAGTGACGTTCGATGCTCTTCTATACGATTTATTAAATTGCGTTGCGTTTGCCCGATGTAGGAGGCACCGCATGAGCAGGTAAGCTTGTTCATGACTTTAAACTGGTTTAGTAAAGCTTGACGGTCCTTAACCGAGAACCAGCTTTGAATCTTTCGAGTATTTTGAAGGCAACGCAGATTCACGTTCACTACAGCCTTGTGTCTTATAAAGCTGCTGAGTTCCTACCGTATGTTATTAGATACAGAACCCAAATACGGTAGTTGTAATGAAATATATTTGGGTGAAGGAGAGGGTTCAGCCGGTGAATCACGTTGTTGTGTGACACCGTATTTTCTGTTTAAAGAATTGCTGAATGCAACGGTCCAAAAAATTGTTGGGGTACCCGTTGCGAGATAACATTCGCTTAATATTCATAAATTCCGTGTGCACTAGTTCGTAGGAACTGTCAATGTCATAAGAGCGGCGGAGTAGAGAGTTGACAAGGTTTCGTTTCCTGTGTAACGGGACGGAACTCGAACATTTTGAGTAGAGACCTGTATGCGTGGGTTTCCTGTAGGTAGAAGTAGTAAAACATGTTGATGTTTTCTCAATTAAAACATCAAGAAAGTAGAGGCAATTATTAGTTTCTAGTTCCTTGGTAAAGGCAATATTCCTGTGAAGGGAATTAATATTGGTAAAGAACCTGTTGAGAGAATCTTGGTTAGGAAATAGTAACAACAAGTCATCTACGTAGCGGCAAAGCAGGTCTGGTCGACACTCCGGTGATGTCACCGCCAAGGCCTGATCTACAACGTAGTTCATGCATACGTCAGCCGTTTTTCATTTTTTCACAGCGCTTTTCTCCTGAGTGACCAATAAGAACTTGCGGGATGATCACTGCAGTTCAATTTGCAATGCACTGGTGATGATAACAGGAGTTATCGAAAAGTTTGCCATATGTCGTTGATATCGTTTCCTGTTAAATGTTCAGCACAAAAGGTTGTTTTCTTAGTTTCGAGTGGTAAAATGAAATTTCACCACGTTGGCCCCCCCTGGAAAAATCGTTTTGGCTAACCCTGCACAAATCTACTACTGCCCCCTTGAAAAAAATCCTTCCGACGCCTGTACCCAACACTTAGGTAGCAGGTGAAATTTTCTGCAGAAGTAACGATGCACTGTTAGTTTGTCGGTGGTCGCCTTGGGTAACTTGTACGTTTGAGCTGCTTTAGAAGGAAATCGCAGGAAAAGAACTTAATATGGTTGAGCACTGTACTTTACCTACGTTGACTATGATAAAGGTTTTATTTAATGTGGGAATGAAATGTCCGATTTGGGTCGATACAGACTCTTGCGCAAACAGACCCAACAATCATATTGTGATCGCACCATCGTCCAATAACAAAACAAGAAAATTTCGTGGGGATGAGAATTACTCATTATTTTCAAAGCTTAGGGTCAAATTGTTATGCACTGAGTCTATTGGTGAATGTCAAAAACAAAAACTACACGCATTTTCGGTAAGGTTGCTAAGTTTTAGCTGACATATTGGCTGTTGGTGTTGGTAGGTCACAGTAAGCTTTTTCACAGCCCTAAACGCTTTATTTCAACTCTAAACCTACGTTTTTCGGTCTGCATTACTCTGTTTTCGTAACTGCCGAGTTTGGTATTTCAAGCCATTTTACAGATGTCATGTTTATGTTAAAAACGAACAATAGTACCTGGTGAATGCGAATGATAAAAGAAGGCAGCGAAGTTATGATCTCAGAAAGTGATTTTATGACTTTCATGTCTCTCACCCCAAACCTTTAAGTATGACACACAAAATGCAGAAGCATTCACTCACAACTCGGCATAGAGGAGGCGTTAGTAGATACGTACCGTAATGTAGTCGAGACCGTAACCTCGGTGCCGAGACCTGTTATAGCTTCAAGACTGCAACCAATACCGAGACCTCATCAAAAAGTCCGAGACCAAGACCGAGACTTGAACGTTCGAGACTCGAGACTTGAAAATTTGTCAATTTTGCTTAATGTTTTCTAAATTTTGCAAATAAATGTTATCACCACTTCCCCGATGAACGTCTATCGAGCTTCTGGCCCATTTACCACCTTTCATGGTTTTTCCGTACCTGCAGATACAGAAGACAGGAAATAAGTTGAATTTCAGAAGTTTTACTAAGCCATATTTTCGGAGATTCGAGGTCTCATGCAAATAGGCTTGAGACCGAGACTGAGACCAGCAAAAACACGTCTCGAGACGAGTCTCGAGGCCGAGACCGAGACCTAGTCTCTGATACGTACTGTCCATGCCGGAAATGAAAAAAACACTGGGAAAACTCACCAGCAATTCGTGTTATTTCTCACCATCTTGCCAAGGTGTTACATAATGGATACAAAATGAAGAGATGTGAAAAACACCCGACATTAGACGTGAGCGGATAGAACTTTAAGACCAACGTACACAACGTTGAACAAAGGCGTGAAAGTGTTTCCACGCCAATGTATCGCCTTCAAAGTGCAGCCTGATGCTAATGAATACCTGCGTTTTGGGAAATGTGACGTAAACTTCCACAGACGTTGCTAGAAGCAGTCGTTTATCATATTAACCTGAACTTACCAATAAGATGCTTGCTTCAGAAAAAGCAGCATTTTGCAATAACCGTCAGAATGAAACCATCAGAAACTGTCTATTAACGGGAAAATGCAGTTTAATGAAATGAGCAAAATACTGCCGTTGAAAACTAAACTTTTATTTTTTTTTCTCTAGATTTTTTATCACATTTTTGGGAAATTTTTCGACTTAATGCAAGAATGTTGTCACTATATACTCAATGCCCTTGCAAAATTCCTTTAATTTGCAAAAAAAATTATTTTTATAAATAAACGGCTTTAAGCTCTTTTATTGTTTTGATCATATCATTTGGAGAAATAGTCCTTGGCGACAGCGGTCATCTCCCAATGTGACCTCATCATTACGCCTCATGGAAGCTGATTCGATGTTAGCAAATCCCATGTTCCAATTATGCGTTGCGCGTTTTCAGGTAGGTACGTTTTCTTGAAAGTATTACAAATAGAAACTCTGACTGCTTCGCCAGTGAAATGTTTAACGCCATACGCAAACTCAGTTTGCCAATACAAAACAAATTCAACAATTTTTCAATGAATCAAAGCACTCCTGGAAAAGTGGCGACCAAGCACTCTTCACGTGAGAATCCCTCAATCTCGAACACGCTTCCGTTGCTACAGTAGGGTGCTTCAAGCGAGATCTATCGGTTTTCAACGGTTTAATGTCATTGGAGCTGTTTTAATTTCGCCAACGCAAAATGTGGAACTGTTGCCATGCAGCAACTTGCCCATCACAGCAAAAACGTCCGGCTTTCGAACTCAAACCGCAGTAAATGTTTGGACAACACTGGAAAGATAGACTTTAAAAGACATATTTCGGGTATAACAAACTCTGGTTTGCGTCAGTGAGCACGAGTTCTCGAATTCCGTAAGGCACGTCTGTGAGAAAATTGGTCTTGACTTTGAAAGTTTACTTTTTTTAAATTTAAACTTAAAAGCTTTCTAATATAATAAATATTTCTGTAACAAATATTGGGATGAAAGCTTTCTAGTGCAATACATTTTTTATGTAAGGCGTATCAGCCTAAAGGACGTCTGTAAGAGGGTTTTCTGCGAAACACCAAAAAATTTGAGCAAATGTTATCATGTCAATCTGCAGCAAGCTGAGTGCCAAAAGAACTTATAGTTTTGGGTTCATATATCAAACGAGCAGAACCAATTCAGGGCCAAACGATCCGCGGTTAAAGACCTGCGAGTATGTGAAGCTCGCACACGGATCACTTAACGGTCTTTTCTACAACGCTGGGAAATTGCAAATAAATTGTTATGAAACTACCAAAGTTTGAAGCAAAACAATTTTCAGTTTTTGATGCCGCAGTTGAATTGCACAGAAGTGTTCATGATTCATTTACTAAAATGTTAACCATCATCGAAGAAAGATAAGCTAGTTACATATGATTGAAACTCAGCATGAAATGATGTTTCTGTCAACATGGGCAAAACGTTTGACTGGTCGTGGTCGGTGTCGGCGATGAAGCCTGACTATTGTGTAATTGAATTGACCGTTTTGAAACCGATTTTACATGAAAATAAAGTGGTGAAGTCTACTTGCCTATTTCGCAAAAATTAAACTACAATCACACAACCTCCCTATGAAAACTACGTTTCGAATCATTAAAATTTAATTGCTTTGGTAATATTTGACTTCTCTATGAAAAAACATAATTTGCAAGCTTTTTCAAATGTAGGGAACGCAGAAGCTTATGAAGTTATAAATCGCTGTTTTACCAGCTGTAAGCAGAGTAATTGAATCTATCTGTTTCAAACCCTTTAAAACCCAAATGCAATGCTGTAAGCTTGAAGCAAATTCAAGATATATTTGCAGTTGCTGTAAAACCTGAAGCATCATTTAAATACCTCGCTTTAAGTATATAAACTCGTTTTCAAACAAATATTAATTTTTTTCGCTTTACACTTGCATTTAAAAGAACTTGAACTCCATTGATATTGCATGATTTTGGACAAAATTTTAAAACACCATTTTTAGAGGGTTCGAAAGTAGATAACTACGGAAACTTTTATCGAATATTAAGTAGAATATTTATGGGGTTAACTAACTTTTCACCCTAAGTATTGGCTGCAAAGCTGATAAAAAGAGTTGAAATCGCCTTTCCGATAGGATGCATTTTGCGCAATCAATTCTACTCTTAAAGTAGAGTCTATTACTCGCCTCTTAAAGTAGAGTCTATCGCTTGCTATTTCAATTAAATCAATGGTTTCAAGATCTAAATTTGCATTTCTGATTTTTGCTTTTGAAACGCATGGCTGTAGTCAGTAATGGATTTAGGGTGAGGAAAATGAGACACTTGCCTCGGCCCCTCTTTAGGTTTTCTTGGCAATTGTGCTTCATAGCAATGCTTTAAGTTCAATCGGGTATGATCCAATTATCACTAATGTATTACTTTCGACAAGATGCAATTCTCTCAAATAGATTTACAACTGAAACTACGTTCGGTGCCAAAGCACTCTTTTCTACGTATGTGTATATATGCACAAAGCGCCACGTACGCTAATCTACATACTTCAAATAACGTCTAGTTGCGTGGTGCCATGGCATACCTTTCCTCCCGGTAAGTACATAGGTTAAAAGGTGTCGAATTTCTGAGCTCGTCTACCATAATGTAGAGTAGTCGCAAAAATTTTCTGGTGCAAAAATAATTTTGAAACTTGGCAGGGAAGGGAAGGCAGGGTTGCGTTGGCCAGCAGATTGTAATAAAAAGATACGAATGTTGGAGGAATCGTTTTGGGCCGGAATTGTTGTATAGGTTATTATTACTATATATATGTGTAGTTTCAAAAGTGGGACATTACAAATACATATGCGATTTGTGGAAGGTAAATATTTTCTATGATTTTCAAGTGGCCTGAGCGCCTACTCTGTCAACGGATCATTCTCAAAATCTTTGCCTCAAACCTCCAAAATCTTTGGTCCACGAACGACTTTGGTGTAACTTTCCACAAAGAAGTGTTGCTTTACTGAAAAAAATAATCGTCTTCATGTAAGGAGAAGCTCCTTTGCGATCGCGAAATAGATGCTGGTTGTGTTTTTGCGCATATCTTAAGATTAAACTTCTGAAAACTTGCCGCATAAGCTAAACCTTTATTTTTTTTGAGTAACAATATAAACACGAAGCTCCACGGATCTTTAACGTGCTGGTTGATCCTGAAGACTTTACATGCTGGATTTGCTGGGATTCCGTTTTCTAATAGAAGTAATTGGAAATCATGCAATGTGTATGGCACATTTGCTGTTTGGTTTTGATTTGCTGCGATAGCGGTGAGTGTATTTTATTTCGATTTGATCAGTGCAAAAAAGCAGTTGCTTTGAGAGGAACACGACAGCGAGAAACACAAATAAATGCCTCCGTGCAAGCACTGCGCGCATTTTTGCTTTCAACATGAGTGTTTTTATCCCCTTGACGGTAGTTCTTCTGTAGGAGTTTCAATGCCGGTGTTATATTGCGGTGTATTAAACAAGGTTTTTCAAATGAAAGCATTAAGCATTTAAGTGAATCATTCTTGTTTGGTTTATCCCCAACAATAAACGATTAAGCCGTGCTTTTCATTATCTGAAACAATGCATTAAAGGGCTTTAGTCATGATTAACCGCCATGGAAAATATGTTGCGTACCTGGCAATACATGAAACATTTTATTGATTTGAGAGATTGTCATGTTTCACAGATCTGAAGAAAAACGGCATCTGGAAACAATACTTACTTCAAATGCTGATTTATACAGTTAACCTATCCCTTCCCTGATTATTGAGGGCATCAATTTCACTTCGCCTCTTATAGTGGAAATACTTGTTGCCTTTCTCTCACTCCATCATTGCACTTTGTACTTTCTAATGTAAATCAGAAAACAAATCAAAGTTAAGATTTGTTTGTGTTGCAGAAAGTGATTTGTACTTCTGCCAGAAACAACAATTATATTATAAGTTTTCTTCTTTGCAAACATAAAATAATAGCTTACAAATTTTATAACGTTTACTGGTAAAAGCAAGATCACTACAAGAGTATTTGACAATGTACAGCAACCTATCTTCGTGTGGTGGTAAGCAAGGAATTGGCTTTATATGTTAGTACGAAAGGACTATTGTTTCCCTCGTTGATACGCAAGAAGAGTTTGTTTGCTTTCTCCATTCTTGTTTCAGCCCTTCAACTTTTCACATGTAAGCTTTGTTTGCAAAGTCAGGACTGACGATGCGTAGTGTTACGTGAAATATTAAAAATTGGGCATTGATCCCTTGCTTGTCTCACATGTGGAGAGCAGTTACTTTAACTAAACGAAAAACAAGAAAAATAATCTTGGTTCTGTGGCCACAAATGTCGAATCAAGCAGCTAAAGTAATAAATCAACCTGCTGATTATTACCCGTATTTTCGAGTCATAATTGGTAAAACAACACGGGAAACAACAGAATGAAAAAAAATGGACAAGTGACTCTTGCGCGCTCTGCAGCTGATGAAACCTGAATATGAAGTGAAAAGTCGTCGAAAAGTTAGTGCTGAAGTTTGTTTAAAATAAAATTGCTTACATGACACAGCTGCCGAGATACGCGCTCGTGAAGGTTTCATAAAAAGAAACAACGCTCGTTGTTACAACACTACTTTAATTTTTAGGCTTTGTGAGTGGACAAGCTTGTGGTTCTCTTCTGAACGGAATTGGTATAATTAAGAGCGAAGGTTATCCTGAGAAGTATCCTGCACATCATGATTGTACGTGGACTATAGAGGTATAAATCATTCCTTTAAATTCCACACCTGAGATAAAAGATCATCGCATTCCGCTGACTATGGTTTGATGTACCACGTAATCATTGGCAAATAGGATGCAGAGCATTTTAAGGCGTATACTTCCGTACAAATTTCCTGAAGAACATAATCTCATTTTGGTGCAGGCAGGAGACAGCGATACCGTTATTTTGAAATTCGATGACTTTAATATCGAACCAGCTGAAAATTGCGAATTCGACTCACTCACAATTTCAAACAAAGGAAGATTGCAAAGGCATGTTTGCTTTGACATTTTTGTTTTTCTCACTAGCATCAGTTTTCCACAATTCTCTTTAGGTTTGAACGCTTGTAGTGCAATTGTGTTTAAAGTGAAACGTTTTTGTTGTTTTTGAAAAAACGGAACGAGCAATTTGCGACAAAGAGCGAAAACTGTCATTTTTCAAGTATTTTATTACTTTTCAAGTATTTAACTTTGTTCGCTTTAACTCTTCTTTTCTCCGGTATTGACATTTTTACAGAAAATTCGACGCTGGTAGTTATCCTGGCTGTGTTTCAACATGAGTTACTTCTATTTTCTAACCACAGGTTTTGCGGAGATTCGCCATCCGACGTTAGTCCGAACGGAACTCTGCATCTCACAGGACAGGTTGTCTTGAGATTGACTTCAGATGATTCTGTTCAGATCAGAGGCATAAATGTGCAATATGAAGGTGACATGTTTTGTATCCTTCTATTTATCTAAATTTTAGACATTGCAAACATCTTGGAATTCCTTACGTTTTGTTTCCAGATGGTTTAATTTATTTCAATACTGTTTTTCGATTTTTTTTTGAGAATGATTATTGATGACCGCAAAGGCAGCAGTTTTAAATATGAGGGTCGCTTGTTTGAAATGTTCTGTAGTTACAACTTTCAAACATTTCAAAAAAAATTAATCGTTTTCGTTTCATTTTTGGGTCTGTTTGTTTCGCAGTTTTTTCGAAGTAAAATGATTGTTTTCAAGCAACTCTCTGTAAACTACTTCATGATATTGAAAGCATTCCTTATTATTAATGATACGACAATTAAAATAAACTTTGCTTTCGGCAACTAACAGACGTTTACAGGCTGTATTGTAAAATATAGGAATTTATTCAAAATACGCTTTGATCGTTTCATGCTATTTCTTCTGAGAGCAGCAGCAAAACACCTTGACACTCAATCCAAGCAACTTGGCTGTCCATAGTTGTAGATGGAACGTCTTCAGTAAATCACAATCATCAAAGCGGTAGCTTCTCATTGGACAACTTCTGTCGCCTTGTTTTTCTTTTCGAATTTTTAAATTGGGTCTTTCTGATGTTTTTCATGTTTTCATTACTTTTTCATTCGCCTCACATCACGCCACCACAGATTGACTCCAGTAGTCCTTGCAACATGAAAAACAGAACCACAAAATGTGTAGTCCTTGTTTCTAAATTCATTTCACGCTGTTTTCAAGTCCCCACAAAGGTGACACGGCTGAATCTACCAGCAATTCTTCAATAGGAAATCGATTTCACGTAACACTAACGCATTCACAGTTCTGAAAACTACATGCAATTCTTACGGATGAAATGTTGAAAGGCGAAAACAGGAGGATAGAAAGCAAGAAAACTGAAGTGTAAAATGAATAAATCAATTACCACACAAGTTGCGACAAGTAAAAACTGCAAAATGCGTCGTTCTCAAATAATTGCTTTCAGTAAAACCGAAAAAGCATCTGATGCTTATTACCGAGCCACAAGCTCATATCGACAGAATTGTATAAAATGTGCTTTTCACCAGACAATCATTTGTAGAGCAAAACCTTTTCAAAAAGTTACCTTCCAGCGTAGAGCCACTTAAAAATCTTGTCAAAGGCAGAAAAACATATCAAGGAACACAGGTGGACGAACGAACACTGTGATACATATGTGATGTTAGCAAAGAGCGCACGCGTAGGTGGCGCCAACGCGTTTCTCTGATGCTCAACTTCACTGCATAGTGCTGTCGTTAGGCCCAAGTACATCGATTCATAACATGTATGGGGGTGTGGGTGGCTGCGAACGGCAAAGGGCTATTTGGACTGCAATATTCCCTAAGGCCAAGCTCGTACAGGCTTGCTTGTTTCGTTGCCTTGCAAAAGAAAATGATTTACAGAAGCCTTAATTAGTAGCTTTTATATGTAACGGATGTTGTGGAGACGTTTCTGTGAGTATCAGGGAAAACAGGTCTGTAACAACCTTGCGTGAAGACTGCCTTCTACGCAGTGGATCATGCGTCACTTTTGGCAAAATACGCTGACTCTGGGTACTACTCTGTAGGTTTCACTGCGTGAACATGTTGATTTGATACGACCCTGAGCGTTCTACAAAACATTGTGGTTTCATGATGTATTTTATTCTGGGAATGAAATGCGTCGACCGAAGCAAAAATATGGTTGTTTGAGGAAAAGTCTTACTCAGCACTGGAATTGCGGATTAGCTATTTTCGATTTTTAAGTATCCAAAAAACTGCTTTTTGCGATTGGCAAGGCAGAAAAGAGTTGCTTTGTCGCTTCAACACTTATTGTCAATCATAGATTAAAGATCTGACGCGAGCGCAACTCTTTCGATCGTGGCGTAGTTTCGAGAACAAACCATCTTTTGACCAATGCATCCGAAAAACGATGAAAGATCTAGTAATACTGTTTAAATCATTATACGATTAACCACAAAAACGTCATAAAATGCCCATATTCTTCTTTACGTTGTTAATTGTACAAAAAGGTTTTGAAACTACACCATAACTACCAGGATCACAAACATTTATTTCTGCACATTGGGTTTCAAGGTTCTAGGTTAGATTAAAAAAAGCACAGCTATATTTATGACTTGGTTAAGAATAGAGTTACCATCATAAAAACACAAACATTAATTGGGTCTCAAACGCGGATGCAACTGTATCAAGAGAAAATTTCACTGTGCCGCTCAAATCGAATAACTGTTCACTGTGTGGTTAAACTTTAGCTTGTAGGTTTTCCTATCTTCACTATAACATAGGGTTTAGTGCAAGGGTTCCCAACCTGTGGTACGCGTACCACTAGTGGTACGCGAAGGGCTTCCCGATGGTACGCGAGTAACTTCCATTTTGTCACAAAAACCTGGATTCACAGCATTCTTGTTTACGCATCGGGTTTTGTTTCTAAATAAATAAATTTTCCTGCAGCCTGCTATTTCTATTGTTTCGTAGCATCATAGACATTCGATGCGCTGTTAACAGATTTACGCCACGCATCGACCAACTGGTGGAAAGCGAACAAAAACAAAAATTCATTAAATTTAATTGTGGTCTTTTTTTGTTATTTGAATGCATATTATTCTTCTGAAGAGACTAAGATTCGATCAAATTAGTTATTCTGGAAGAAGTGGTACGCGTTGACAATACGGAACACCCAAGTGCTACAAGATCGTAAAAAAAGTTCGGGGAACTCCTGGTTTGGTGGATCCAAGTAAACAATGTACAATATTGCAATTGTTGCTAAAACGCGGCTCTTAAGACTTGTAAAATGTTCTTTCTTTGAAATCAAATGCAATACCCTCATGTGCTTTGAATAGTTGAAGAGCAGGACGATTTTCAACAACTAGGCTGCAAAAAGCATGTAGTTAACGTACTGGCATTTAGGGTTCATTATAAAGTATTCTGGTGTTTTTTAAGTTTTCTTTTCAGTGGTCATTGACCCGAATCCACCAACAACACCAGTACCGACAGTCGCATTCACTACTGAGGCAGCAACTCAAAGCACCACTCCTCATCCCGAAGTGACATGCGATGATGAACCATGTCAGAATGATGCTGAATGCGTATTGAGCGGAAACGAAGTGTCTTGTTCATGCAAAGACGGATTTGAAGGCGATTATTGCGAAATAAGTAAGTGTTTGTTTTGCATGCTTTTGTCAGTTTTGTTGAAAATTCAAGTTTTTGTCTGGGGCCAAAAACTTAAAAACATTTTTTCTTTGCATGCTTTCTCCAGCATTTTCCTTTACTTATCTTAGAATTTTCCTTTACTGATTGCCACATCAAACGATATGGTATTTATGATTCAAATTTCATCCGAAATTTTCGCTCTAGGTTTTACTTGATAAAAGTTTTCATGCAATCATTCACTGTTTTATTATTGCGTAATCCAAGTGCTACAAGATTTTGTAGAGTCCGATATGATTGTTCCACAGTATTTACATTGGTTTCTGTTTCTGGAACAAGTTTGAACAGATAACTGCTGTTTCGTTGCACTGCTCTTTTTCACACAAAATTTGCTTCTTATTATTTTTATTGCAAGGTTTCTTGATCTCGAATGATAAGTTTGAAGCTGCTAGAAAAAATTGATTGTTTATTTAATTTTCCAAAGAAAAACGTTAATCCACTTTTGCACAATGTGCTGCTCCATTTGTTATTACGAAATCGAAATTTGCGTTTTTAATTTTCTTCTAATTTTCATTATATCTTCAAACGACCACAGTTTGCAAAGGATCTGAGCTAAAAGATTATGTTTGCTGGTGCGAGTGTTTGTTGAGCATACCTGTGCATTAACTTCAACGTGCATTAACGAAACTACATGAGAAAATTCCAATAATCCACCTCACAACATTAGAAACTTACATGCATCGTACTTCATTACGTAGAAGTCCCTGGTACTTACAGCGACTAACATCTTTTTCGGAATTCATTTTTGATGAAACGTATTGCAATACATTAAAATATCATTATCTTGTGAAAGATGGTAAGATGGAGTGTTTTTTTTTGCTACAAGCTTTCCACACCATCTCTCTGCTTATTAATTCAATTTCGGTATATGCTGATATTTTGTGCCTTCATTTAAGTATGCAGCTGAAATTGAAACCTACTAAATCATGAAAAACACAACTCTATTCTCATTGAAGTAACTTGCTTGCTTGTGACAAATGTATTCAATGGTTTTATGCAGGACGTGCCCTAAACTCGCCAAGAGAGGTTAATCTGCGTTGGTTGTAGATACTTGCATACATTCGGGAATTCGCAGAAGTCCGCATGTTGTATTCTCTTAAAAATGGGGTGAACAAAGTACTAGACCGGGATAGCGGAGGTTTCATAACAATGCAGGTGCAGGAATAGGTAAAAGAAAAAGCTCTTTGTGCAGGTAGATGTATATTGACCAAAACCACAATAAAGCGACCAGCGTCATTTTAAGTGATCTTAACATTCCAAGTTCACTTGAGTCTTGCAGACAATACGCATATCCTAACTAGCAACTTTGCAAAAAAAGCAATGTTGCTATCATTTTGTAGCAACAATCATTTTTCATAAAATTTTGGAGCGTATCCATTGTTTATATTTGCCGCATCCAGCTTTAAATGCTGGATAACGTATGGATTATGATAAGAGCGGGGCAAATGCAAGGAAGCTAAAGGTTGTGGTCAGCATTTGAAGATCCTGGGCAAAGACAGGTGACTTTTCCGGATTTTTAGATTGGATTAAGAACAACTTTGATTTCTACAATTGCGCAAACTGGGCAAACGTTTTGATCATCCTGAAATACCTGCAATTTACAAACTACTTGTCAGTCGTAATATATCTGATTAGAATTATCATGTCCTTACAGATATTGACGAGTGCGCATCCAATCCATGCGCGAACGGCGGAACTTGCGTTGATGGAGTAAATTCATGGAGTTGCGAATGTGTTGCTGGTTACACTGGAGAAACATGCGCAGCAGGTAAACTTTATTGAATTTAGATCACTTGTCCATAACAAGTCAAATTTTGTTGTTCCCAACAGTCAGTTGTAAACCTTAATGCTAGCCTGCCTCACATCAAATTTCGAGGCTGTCAATCAACAATATTGAAATGTTTGTCGCACATAAAACTTCGAGCGTCTCGGAGCATGCGTTACATCCTGTTTCAACAAAATCTGGGATTGACGTTAAGAGAGCTATATTTTTTTATGAGGGGTG
>Ga0210059_1006358_pt1 | contig 18970 bp, 12 predicted proteins | sample Ectturendosymbi2_FD_188042 | JGI IMG/M metagenome (GOLD analysis project Ga0210059, IMG submission 188042) | Ecteinascidia turbinata endosymbiont from Florida, USA - Sample 2 (SPAdes) (version 2) | ecosystem: Host-associated > Tunicates > Ascidians > Unclassified | place: Key West, Florida... | reverse complement strand
GACCACGTGTGTAAAGAAATATGGCTTGTGGCGTTTATTTTTGCTGGCATGAGGCGTTTGTGAGTTTACACAAAAGTTAAGCCTGGACAGCATCTATTGCTTGATCTTTCACGTAGGTATGATTTTGTTTGCATTTCACAGCTAATCTAAGAATATATCGTACTCTCTTGCCATCGGTTGCCTCTCGGTGTACGAATATCCAGTAATGGCACTTCCAAGTCCATGGTGTGCATCATGGATCGCAATAAATACAGCATAATTGGAAAGATCTGGGACAAGCGCTAGACTGACTCTTGCGCTTGCACGCTTCCCAGACGACGGCAGTGCGGACTTTTGCACTTTGGTGACATTCCAAAGGCAAACACATTTCACATTTCATCGCCGAAACGGCGATCGCCGAAATGTCCATCGCCGAAACGGCCGCGCCGAACTGTCTCATTCCGCTCAGCAACGGCATAATGCGGCTCACAACTCGCTTAAGCAAATTTTCTTGCTGTCTGTATTCTGTGAAAATAGTTTGTATCAGAAGCGATTCTGTCCTCAAGAGTCGTTTGTTTGTTGCAAAGCGTGTTCGCTTCTGTCGCTGCAACACTTTAGACAAAAGACTGCTGTTTGAAATCTACGTAGTCGTACCCTATTTCATTTCGTTCCAACCAAAAACAGAAGTTCTTGTAAGTTGTGACTTACTTTGGTAATGAATGTCGCTTTTTTGCTACATCACACCTTCTTTTTTGTATAGGCGTAGTGACGTTTCTTTCATATTGCAATTAATTTGGGGAAATGCTATCTTTGTAAAAGTAGTGGCAGTAAGTTTTGGTTTGAGCTTCGTGGCATGGATCGTACTAACTAAACTGAAAACAACCGCATAATTCGCTTTTTTGCAATCAAACCAATTTAGTCTTATGAAAAAATATTGTGTTTGAGAACCGTCAAAAACAATATTGTTACTCCAGTTAGCAATAACGTTGTTTGTTTTCATGTGTCTAGGACATTTCGGCGATGCCGTTTCGGCGACGCCCACAAATAACACGACGTCGATTTTTGCATGTGACCGTTGCCTGAATGTAAAACCAAAATTCGAATGCTACAACTTCGCATAAGAAAAGGAAATGTTTTCTGAGCGCCTGCTGTGTTTTTTCTCAGTTGTTAAATAAATTCGAAGTGGTTCATAGCATTTTTTACAGAATTTTATGCAAAAGTTTTTTGGCATGTTACGAAAATGTGCGAATAAGGGTTGAATGCACTAATAGGGAAACATAGCTATCATAAAAGGAATCAAAGAAGACTTATGATAAAAGATTTTATCTAAAGAAGATTTTTTGGACTGATAATGTGTAGTCTTACGTGAAATCGATTCCTTATAAACTAATGTGCTCGATTGATTCGCTTGTTTTTCAGCATTGTTGAGATAAAGTTACTTGAATACATATATGTGCTAGTTTGAATGATTGAAAAAAGATGAACAATCCATTCGGCTGATTTCTCGAAAACTTTTGCCACAAATCTAGAGCCAATTGGTGATGATAGGACCAGAGCCGGATTGAAGGGTAGGGGGGTCAGGGGCGATTTTCACTGGAGGGTTCCTATTGCATATTTCATTGCGTCATCTTTTGTACGATTTATGTTTTCGCTGATTCGTAACGTTCTCGTTTGTTTTTCCAATAGTCGATTATGTGCCTGCCGTATTAACTCGATTGTTAGCCGCACTTGAACATAGGTTACCTAAGCTTCTGAGATGCATTCGTGACTTTCGTGTACTCGTGCGTTTCCCGTATCAAATGATGCTTACACCACTACAGCTGCATTCTGTTTATCATAATCCCTCCTGTGACGGATGTGCACGTGATGCTGAAGAAAATCGAATGCGAAAGAAGAATTTATTCCACAAAACGTAAGCAAGGAAAGACTGAGCGTCATCTATACCTTTCGATAAAGTAAAAAAATTAAAAATGTAAGTCGTCCTTGATTGTAAGCTGCATGAAATAATGAAAAAACTTTATAAGCCGCGGCTTACAATCGAATAAATACGGTGCTCAACTGAACGTACAGTTACCTGCGAGAAGAGAGTTTATGATATAAACACTGCAGCGCATTCTTATAAAGAAAAAATATTTCCACAAGCTAGAGAGTGACTCGGCAAGAAACAACATTCACCCGAACTATAAGCAGAAACCAGAGATTGCAAACAAAAGCACCGGAAAAATAACATGTCAATATGGCCAGCCAGCCTGAGTGTGAAAGGTGCTTCGAAACTTTTGTCGTGATTTTCACCTACATTTTCAGGTGCTCTAGTTAACGCCACTGTTCTTTTAACGTTGCTGCTTAAAAGCTTTGCTGAAACAAAAACGTTTCAGTCGCGGCGCTTCAACTAACATTGCCAGATTGTTGCGCTTTTTCTCCTTAAAAACTGCCGTTTTTAGCTCCTGATGGCATTACAGATTTCGGCATAGGGCTAGCTAAAAACTGCAATCTCGCTTTGTGCTCTTTCGTTCTACAAATCGACTGATCAAAAACCTTTTCTGACGGATCACGCAATAACATATGGTGTAAATGGCTTGACTAGCTTCATATGTTTATGACGTAACGCAAAAATAGTAGCCATCGGAAGAAAAGTGCGTTTCCACCATACGTTACTCTTTATGACGAAACAAAGGTCGCAGTTCCGCTGCGGCTATCTCCACACGGCACAAGAAGTTAGTGAATCATTCATAATAAACAGCAACCACAGCAGAACTAGCTTTGCTGCTTAAGCACGCAAATAGTATCGTTTTCGCGACATTTGTGCAGTAGGCGTGATGCACGAGTAGATAAATCCATGCCAAAAGAACGAGCAAAATTCAAATATATTTGCATTGAACAAAACCAAAAATATTTACATTCAGTAGCGATTAGCGATTATTAAAACTGGCGGAAAGTCGTCAAACTCGTAGGGAAATCATTAATGATACTCAACGCAACATCGGAATATAGAGTTGTGTTCTTGTATCTCTTTTGAATCACGTCAATTTTTCAAACGAATATTTTATTTCAAACAAATAAATGTAATCACAGTAGGCCCCCTTGGACCGGAGGGCCCGGGGCAATTGCCCCCGTTGCACCCCCCTTAATCCAGCCCTGGATAGGACGGTTATTTTTACAGATGGTGCGGGATTGCGCACGTTTGAAGCTGTTACATTCAACATTTGGATTGCACTTTCAACAGCTAGAATGTTAACAACACGGTGGTTGGTCAATTTGCTCTCGATATCTGAATAAGCATTCTTACACGCAAGCTATTTAAACGACGTTCTATTCAAAGCTGTTATTGCGAAGAAACTGAAACATGTAGAAACAAGGAGCTCAGCTTGCAATACACGTAGTCAATAGTTTGTTCAAGAGGTTTTCACTAAAACCATAGATCAACATGACCATTTTTAAAAAATCTAAAATGATGCCTTAAACTTCCGGGCGGCTGCAATTGCTCGTTTTGCCCTGCCTAGGTTGTGAACCTGATTCACCTTACACGCGTGTAAAACCTTGTTAAAAAGACGTTTTAACGTTTTTACTGCTTGACTATTCTCTTAAGTGCTACATTCGACTCTAGCGAGAAACCAGCATTCTTGAAGGCGATTGATAAACCTGCAGCAATCCACTTACAAAATGAAATGCACTGTATGTGTGTCTGCAGTTTAAGTTTCATTTATATGTGTATTCGCTATGAAATGAACAATTCCTACACCTTAACTATTCACTGACTATTATTTTCAGATCATGGTTGTTTAAAAAAAGAGCATCCAACAAAATTGATAACATTAGACTATTTAAAATAAACCCTACTTCTGTAAAACAGCACCAATTTTGAAAGTACACCAAAAATAGCGGTAGCAATAGATCGCTACTATTTTTGTTCAGTAGCGGGAGGAGTAGCGCCGCTATTTTATTCAGCAAATAGCGCTAGGGGTAGCGCTACTATTTTCAAAGTAGCGGTTGCCCACCTCTGTTTCCAAGCATAACTGAACCACTTGGAAATATCATGCCGTGGGATAAAAACGTATTCCACCAATGTTATCTTTTAACCTAACGCGCTCACTAAGCACACAAGCAAATCATTTAGGCTTCACCAAGCCATCTAATTGCTTGTTATCATGATGCAATTATCTGGTTGAAACAGCTTCGTTGCATCGTAATACAAATTCCAAATAGTTGCACGCAGCTGGTTGTGCATTGCCCAGGTTTACCCAATTAAAAACGTCATAAAGAATAGAATGATATTTTTTGATGAAGAAGGTGGAAAATTTTCATCTTGAAAAACTGTTGAAAGAGGTTTTTCGTCAGGAATTTGTTGCTTGCTAATTCTGCCAAATGGTTGGTAAAATCCTGCTCGAAAATGAGCTAACTGTTAGATTGAAAATTTTTCAGCTAACAGTGAGAAAATCCTGCTAGATTTACCAAAAAATCAACTAAAATGGCAACACTGCTGACCGCAATTTTATGCTTTTTATTACGTAACTTCACAAAAAGAATCAAACAAAAATTTTTGGCCACAGACAGCGTTCAATTGAAAACCTTCGCTTACTAGTTATGGCAAATTTAGAAAATACTGACTTCTTAGACTGAAAAAAATCTTCTAAATAAGATTTATTGCAGAAGACCGTGGGACCCCCAAAACCGCGGGACCTGTAGCAATTGCTACATTTCAGAGATGATCACTATCCGATATGCTGGTTTGATATCCGGCAGGATAGTGAGTTTGCAACCGGATACGGACATCCAAAAACTACTTTGAAACGGGAACCACATACGAAACCGGATATCCGAAACAGTGCATACGCAGAAAATTTGTATGGGGGGGTTTCATTCAGCGGCATATGGTGGTCATTTGTGTTTGGTGTGCGCTGTTTGTGACATCGCAATTTGACGTAATATTCATGTTTCCAAACCAACGTTTTGGCGAAGTTGACATAATATGCATATTCTTCCACACACACTCCCGTAATTTATGTGTCATCGAACTGAATATAATTATTATCAGTGCTCCAGCTGAGGATATCGGAGGAAAATACACGCAACGCTACATCACAGCAGTTCGAAAAATATCGGGCTGTGCGTTATAACAGGGGAATAAACACTCACCACTGCGTCAGAGCACTTTACAACTGTAAAGTGAGGCTGCACTAATGTCTTGTCGCATACGAGTAGTGGAGCATAGGAAGTGTGCGGCTGGACTGGCTGACGCACACCCCGGTTTGCAAGATCGAATTTTGCTAAACTACGCAATAACTGAGAATGCGCATAAAGTACGCAAGAGGACTTTCGATTTTTTGTTATGTATAGAAGTCCAGCAAATTTTTTGTTTTCATTTTTCCTTGCGGAGACATTATTAAAATGCCTGAATACTTCTCTGTCAAAAGCTGCTATTTTTGAGCTCGCACAACAGTCTTATGCTACAGAAACTGGTAATGTAGCCAGTGAGGTCAGCACTTGCGCTGCTCAGCCATAGCAGACAAAAGAAAGACAATTGTTTCGGATAAAGTGAACTATCGCGGAACACAATCTTAACCCTTTGAAGCCCCAACCAATTGCCTCTGCCTATTGTGCTTGTCATATGACCACTTCAACAAATTGTGTTCAAATAAAGGCAAAATAAGTCACAGCACAGGTTTTGCCTCATGATGCAGAATAGACACTACGTGCCCGAATGCGCTGTGCCACTTTGTCCCTGTTATGCTTATAAACAGAAAGTTTGACATATCGCGTAACCTAAGTGTTTTTCAGAGTCAATTGTATTAAAAAGCAAGCTGAAGTTTTGCCACACAGTCCCGTCGTCACGGGGGAGGGGATTTGGTGGGCTTAGCCCCTCCGAAACAAAGTTCCAAGCCCCTCCAAATTGAAATATGAATCACTATAAAACAGTGATGTTTGTTCAAATTTCAGAATGTCGAGCCCCACTGCACAAATGTAGGCCTAAAGCCCCCTGTATAAAGCCCCCACAACTCCAGAAATGTAAATTCCCCCCCATAGACTTTCTAGTGACGGTTCTGTTGCCACACCAAGCTTTTCATTGGCAATTTCTTTGGTAACTGTGCCAAAAATTGTGGCACCATTCGTGAGTTCACATTCATAAATTCATTTATTACTCCTACCCATTGTTGCACTTTAACCAAGCCTAACTGGATAGCAATGTTAGTCAACATACCAAAACAGCATTCAAAATAATACACTGGCTTAAAATATGTCATTTATATTGAAATGACTGACTAAAAATTCAGTTTAAAAAGACAATGTCGCAAAACAACAATTTTGCATGTCATGGTTAAGAAAAAAACTATCTGGCCTGGTAGACTATCATCCAACAACCAGTCAATGCAGGCACACGTAGAATAGGCGTGAAGACTGCAAGGCCGGGTGTAGACTACAGACCACATTATTAAAAGAGCTAGAGTGCTCCAGCCAGTCTAGACTACAGATCAGAGTAAGCCTACCCTAGCTAGCTTAGTCCAGGAACGCAGCAAACAACGTCCTTAAGAGTTTATGGTTAGGGTTTACGATCAGGGTCTATGGTCAAGGGTTAGGCTCAAGTTTTAGGTTTAGTGGTTCAGTATTTAGAAGTAGGGGTTAGCTTGCAGTACACTTAGTGCAAACAAGAAGTTGCCAACTGCTTGCAAACCTTGAAACCATGACAACCATCATCCATGCATGGGACTGAGCTGTTACAAATGTCATGGTCAACTAAGCAGGGCATGCATTCCAAACTTGTCATGTGACTACTTCAACTACTCGTGTTCAGCTAAAGGCAAAATAATTCCAACAGTTATTTTGCCTCACAAGACAAAACAGCCTCAAGGCAAAAAAGAGACATCACAAAAAATGTATGTTGTGCATCACAATACACTTTCAGATAGTTTTAGGATACGGATAGCATGGTTTTAACCAAAACAGGAATCGGATCGGATACGGATATCGTTTTTCAAAACCAGGATAGGATCAGATAGTAAAAATCCACTATCCGACGATCTCTGCGACATTTGCTACTATTGTTAATCCGGCACTGCAGGGGTGCCGCGAGAAAAGACGTTGTTCAATATATCATCACAAATACATTTTCAAAATATCATTAAATCTTTAAGCAAATTGCTATGGGTTCGCCACTGGGTGCCGAAAATTATATTTTTGGATAGGGTGCCGCAAACCTGAAAGGTTGGAAAACAATGGGTTAGGGCAAAATAACTTCAGCAGTGCTTTTGCCTCATGAGGCAAACTAAAACCACATAGTTTTACATAGGCGGATCAGGAGTGGATTGGACTGATGATTTTCAAGAATTTTTGCTGATCAGGTCTGGATCGGATTTAGTTTACTCGGATCAGGACTGGACTTGACTGAAAAATTTCACAGTCCGCTCATCTCTGATTCTTATGGTTTTTAATTTTTGTGAGTGGTAACACTGCCAACGTGCCCGAAGAAGTCCAGTCTAGGGTTGCCAGATTGGCCATGTTTTTAACTGCGCTGGCCATGAAAATACGCATTTGGCCATTTTGTAAAATTTGGCCATTTTTTGGGTTTGTCACTGTAAAACTAAGTTTTCATTAAATATTTTGTCTCTTTGTATTTTTTGTACGGTATTCATCTCACTCATTGTTACAGTAACACCGTCGACCGTGGCACTTCAACTTTTTATTGCTTTGAAGTGTGTATTATCCCTTGCAGTCAGTGGATTTTATACAGATGTTTCAGTCAGTGATAATCTTTTGGTTACCATCAGTATCTGCCACGCTCGTACGGTATCTAAAGACTGCTGTACTCGGTTGTGCGGCTGATAATATGTTGTTATATAGAAGTATTTTGCAGTTTTGGTAAGATTTACTTTTAGAAATAGAAGTTCTCCAAACTTTTACAGTAACACATTGCAGCAACTTCAACCTTGTAATGCTCAATGTGTGTGGTAATTAATTATGTAGCCCAAGGAATGGGGATGGGGAACCTATTTACTATCACTGGCTGTACAAATTGTGGATTATAATTGCTGGCGGGCCGCAAATTGATTTTGTCCTGAAATTCTACCTTTTCCTTATTACAAGGGATAGAGTCTTCTTGTGACATACTATCTTAAGTACCCGCTATCATGGAGCTTTGTTTTCACACAATTTGTACTTTAAATTGGGTAAAAAAAACTATGATGTGGGCCATATCAAATGTTCATGTGGGCTGCATTTGACCTGCGGGCCGCAGGTTTCCCACCCCTGATTTAGCCCTTGCAATCTTGTAGATTTTGTACAAGTGTTTCAGTCGGACCTATAATGAGTGAATGTTTGTTCCTGCTTTTTCATTCATATGTGAACTTAATGATGTGCCCTGTAAAAGGCGGAGCTTGGTTGCGGAGGTTTGATGATGTAACCGGAGTGGAAAAAAGTTGCGTTGAAAAGGAATAAGTGGAAAAAAAGGAAAGAAAAAGTATTTTATTATTGCAAATAAATATGTGCTTTCCCCAAACGTATATTACATGTTGTAATGGATGGATGTTTGCGAGGTTTAAAAATTTTATGCATTCAAAACTGTTGAAACCTATTTTTTCCCCGAACTGTTGTGAAACTCAAATAACCAAAAATGATCAAACTTCAGAATAGACTTCTTTTACCGTAGTGTACTAATATCATCTTTAGCAGTAAATAATTTTTATAACCGTTTAGTTCTCATTGCTCAATGCAAAATATCAGTTTTAGCGACTCTGGTTACTTCATCAAACCTCTGCAACCAAGCTCCGCTGTTTATGGAGCGCCGCCTTTTACAGGGCACCACTTAATGATGGTTTTGAGAATTGTGGTTAAACACTGTTGTAGATAAATGCTTACATGCTGACTCATTTCTGGGCTAAACAATTTGAAATTAACTTTCCAATTCAACTACAAGGCTAGAATTCTCTTGATCTTATGTTCCAAATATGTGAACAAAAGATTGAAGTCATGAACTGCATTAAAGTTGATGATCATATTATAATGAGTTAATGGTTCTAAGTTTTATTAAGATAAATAAAGACAAGTTGTAACAGGTAATTTTAAGTTTACAGCAGAAATTGCTGTTTTAGGATAAAAACATGCTTCTTTGGCAAAAAAACGCTGTCTTCCGAACAATTTGAAACACCAGTATGAATATGGAATTTTCATTTGGCCATAACTTTTAAAAAAAATAGCCATTTTGGCCATTTTTTATCAGGATTTTGGCCATAAGCTACGAAAAAACTGGCAACCATGGTTCAGTCTTTGTTGGATTGAACTTGGAGTGCTTGAGAGTTGGTAATCTTCATCTATGATCTAGTGTACAAATATTTCAAAGTTGGAGTTTTTCTGAACTGCTGGAGCTCAGAACAACGTTTGCGCATGTTTGGATCTTGTTGGCTTTTTTGCAAGCTAAGATTTTAATCCCACTGATGTCCCTCATTGCATTACAATGAATTGAAATTTATTTCTTAAACCTAAGACACCTTATTAAGTTAGGAAGTGACTACAGATACATCTGTCCTGACGCAATTCAAATAAAATGGTCAGTTTTTCAGGCAAATGGCGCGATGCTCATAGTCGTAGTGTAACAGTTATGTGTTATGGCTGCTATGCAAATGGTTTTCAGTTTGACTCTCTACCTTGCCAAATTTAGTTTTGTTTTTTTTCTTTACTTTTTTTCAGGCTTAGGTGTTACGTTTAGGGGTTAGTGTTAGGTAAGGGTAGGGCTACGGTTAGGGTTAAGGTTAGGTTTAGGGTTAATCTTTTACGTTTCGTTCTCTACCATGCTTACTGCACTTTGTCGTGTGCTGCTGTTAAGTCACAGGAGGTGTATGAATAAGTTTCAAATTTCAAGACCAGCAGGCGTATCCATAGTCTAGTCACTGCCATTAAGTTAAGTTGTTGTCCAACTCATCAGTTTGTACAGTCAAGCATGCTGATGTAAACTAGACCTTTGCTGCACTTCATTTATTGATGTTGTGAAAAGTTCATTTGTAAACAATAACATACCTAACCTAGGCAGTACGCACAGGTTGTACCACTTGAGCTCTGCCACTTGCTACAGACATTTCAAGTTTCCTCAGAATGTGACTGTCTATAGGTCTAGGTTATGCTTAAGTTTTAATAATTAATAGGCTAGTGTAGTGCAAGTGAAGTTCAAAATACCATAGCCTTGTAGTATACCATTACTTCACTTGTGGTACTGCAATTTTAATGCTACTGACTGTATATTACTCTGTCTTGTTGGTAACACTAGGCCATGAGTGAATCATGATGACTGCATGCTGTTTTCTTTTGCTGAAATATTTCAGTCATTTTTGCTGAGAAATTTGGGACACTAAAACATTTCAGTCATTTGTCTCACAGTTGAATTAAAATTTGCCATAACAGTGTTTTTTACACTATATTCTACAATATTCTGACTGAAATGACTTAATTTTTTTCAGTAATTTCAAAAACGTTTTGGTCTATGTGACCGAAAAAAAAACCGATTACATGTATGATTTTATGATGCTTTAGACTAGGCCTATAGTTTTAAATAAAAAACAGCTGTCAGATTTGATTATTTACCCTAAGTGGAGTTATGATACAATAATCAATGTCACGTTGGTTAGTAACTTGAATGTAACACTAACGATTATGTTGGCTACTGTTGTTCAGTTATGTGGAGATAATAGTATTGGAAAGTATGTTGATTTGCTAAACCACAAGCATTTTTGCACATAACAAGTAATGCCCAGACTATGTTCCATAACAAATGCACACACAACATTTTTGGTGCTTTTTGCAACACGTCCTGGTGCTGATGCATCAAGAAAGTTGTTGTCAAGTTCAAAAAAGAATTCCAATGATCGTAAACACTTGCCTTATGAAGCAGGAAGTGTGTGAGAGCTTTTGTGTCACACCGAACATATAATTGGTCTAAGTTGTTGTTGTGATTGAGGAAAATCATGGCATTCTTAAAACTTAGATGAGAAGTGCATGACGGACAAGCTTGCTTCCCAAAAAACCGCAGTGGAGAATTAATGACGATAAAATAGGTCGTCACTTCTCCATAATACTGTGGCAGACCCTACAGTCACCAATATTTGTCTCCACCTTGCTTGTTTTTGTAAAATTATGGATGCTTATCTTAGTTTACCACCACACAGTACACACGAGTTAAGCTGCACACCATGTCTTTCTTGCTGAATGGCAATCACATTTGTATTATCGCACCTGAATGCTGTCTTTTGTGCAGCACTTAAAAATCCTCACATCATACAGTATATGATGTCTTGTTGACTGCTGTCAACTGCTACAGTTTCCAGACTGGCATGATGGACAATAAGATCCTGCTTAGACAATAAGATCCTGCTTAGACAATTATTTTTTCTGCAAAAGATAGGTGATGACCAGCAGCGTAAATAGAGCTTTGAACCAGGAGGGGCAAAACTTAGCTGAAGGGGGCTCACTGGCCACCGTAGAGGGCAACTAGCCAACATTCAGAAAAAAGTTAAGAAATGATAGTGATTCCGGATGTGGTGGATGTCTATATTAGCTTAAAAAAACAAAAACACCCCAAAAAATGCAAAGAAACAACAACCTACTGAAAACCAAAAGAATACCAAATACTAAAATGTTAGCTAAAGGCGTCCGGTTTTTACATTTAGCTTGCCAGGATGTGTGGCTTGCTCCCCTTCCCCCCATCAGTTACACCATTGGTGATGACCATTGAAAAGGCTCATCACTTTTTCAGGCAGTATGCCAGATGTCTTTGTTCTTTTTTTGGGAAACTGTTGAATTTGTAGAGATCAAGTGCAATAACAAAGTTTGAAAAATGCACATCGACGCAGCTGTGTAAGTGTTTTGTCTATTGTCTATTTCATAATTTTTGAGAAGTTAGTGAAGTCAAGAATGGTTATTACCTTCATCAATAGTTGCAAAAAGGCTTCTAGCAAAATAGTCAACTTCTTAGTGCCTTGTAGCAAAAGCATCACGAAAACAAGTGAGCATCTACAATAACAGAAACCAAAAACTGAAAATGCTGGAATTATAACAACATACCGCCATACTCAGTTAAAGAAATGGATTGCAAAATTACTACCAAGCCATTCACTTCTTCAGGTTTTGCTTCTCTGGGAAGTTTGTTTTTTCTAGGTTTTCTTGGGCTGTATTGGCATTGACAACAAATTAAAATGCCTATGCTTTCACTTACCTTAAAAATATTGAAAAGTCTTTGGATGTCACTTTTACTTTACTTGTGGGCATGCAACTTCTTGTATATATACATAGCATTTCTTATTGTCTATATTCCATGGTTTTGTGCAAAAGTGTTAGTAATTTTTTATGTTTTTTATGTACAACCAGTTTTTTTAAGGTTTGACCTTGGTGACCGTTAAGGTATTTTGAGAGAGAGACTGCAACTATTTATTTCAAATTCTGTTTCTGAGAAGTGACGTTTTCAAATTCTGAGAAGTGACGTTTTAGTGTATTTTGGTGATAGTCATAGAACGAGGTTCTACTTGATTTTGAGAGACTATTTTGGTCAATCACCTAAAAAAATTTGTGTACAACCAAATTTCTAACTACTGTTTTCTTTATCACTTACCTTTGCAAATCCAACAATTTTTATTTAGGATTTCTTTATAGAGCATAAGCTGATTTAACATGCTTATATATCCCCTTTCATTGCAGCTATTGATTGCAATCCATTAGTCTTTTAGTATAACCATGCCATTTTAATTTATATACTGAGATGAATCCAAGTATAGACTACCTTCAAGCAAAGATTGATAGTCTGCATCAGTTCATCAAAAAGTATGAACAGATTGGTGATTCTCACATGGTGGATTATTTTACCAAAGACCATTGGAATAAACTTCTGAGTTACAGCACTAGAAAACAGCTAAAATCAATTGGTGTGTCTGGCTTGTTTGAATACCCATCCTATGTTGGTGATGATTCATTGTTAAGACTTAGTCCATGTTTGAATGCAGGTGAATTTGTTATTGAAGATTTGAATGAATTTGCTAAAACAGCATCTAACTGCCACTTGTCTGTGCTGAATGTTTTGACCAGTGTAGAACAAATTGTTGCAAACCTACAAAAAGATGTCAACAAAAGCTACAATGAAGGCATTCCAGAAATTACATCAAAAGAGTACATGTGTGCAAAGAAGTCGCATGAAGTGGAAGTCATGTCACCTGTTGTGAATGGCTTGTGTTTGTATGCCAATACCACAAATGTTCTTGATGTTGGTTCTGGCAAAGGCTATTTAAGCACACATCTGTCTTTACGATACAACCTTCATGTGACAGCAGTGGACTGTGATGAAAAGAATACCCTTGGAGCTCATGCAAGAGCTTCCAACTGCCTGAAGTATTGGAGGAAACATTTAAGTGGTAAAATCTCCACAGTTTCTGCTGAAAAGCTGATGAATGAAAATGACTTCGGTTTTTCTCCTGTTACTGCATTTGTTGACTGCAGGACTGACCTCATGGATATTGGCAGTGAAGCGAACAATTCAAATTCTGGTCCTTCTCAATATGTTGTTACTGGTCTCCATACCTGTGGAAACTTGGGTTCAGATTTACTTAACCTATTTGCTAACAACACAAATGTGATAGCCACATGTGTTGTTGGATGCTGTTACCATCACATGACTGAGTCATTAGATACAGAAGGTGTGTTGTTGTTGCTTTGTTTCAAACCAATCTTTGCTGCATTTTGGTATTTAAAACATTTTTTGCAGCTGGCTTTCCCATGAGTTGCTACATCAAGTCCTGTTCCATTCCGCTTGGCAGAAACAAACGAATGCTGGCTTTGAAAGCACCTGAAAGATTTGCTAACACAGACAGTGAGGAGAGAGCCAAGTCTGACAGGTTTGCTTGTTTGGTTTCCATAACATCTTATAAGCACTTACTTCGTTTAGATGTGGTGTACAGTGAACAAGGCCTGTAATACCACGAAGTTAGTCTTCATTTCTTGTGTTAATACCAGGGACATCTGAAACTCCATCTATTTCTAGATATCACTGGTTAATACTTATTCAATAAAGTACAGTTCGTACTCGATCTGCGTATTAGGTTACTGTTCTTCGAGGATTACATAGTTTTTGGAAAACTGGGCTATCTCATTTTGCAAGTGTTTCTAACATTTATATGCACTGGACGCAAGTCACTGTATAACAAGTCACTTGCACAATGTACGGCAATGGGCCTTCTCTCTGAAAGTTACGTTCTCAGAAAAAAATAGGATCCTCAAATAGTTGCATGCATTTATTGCCAAAGACTCAGTTATGAGTGGAAACAACAACGCAAATGTCGCGCGTTTAATTAAAAGTTAGTTAAAAGTTTTCACTTTTCGTTGTCAGTAAAAACTCAATGAATGTAGCACAAAACGTTAAACCAGGAAACAAGCGAACGATGTGACGCGAACAGGAAACGAGGTGATTGAGTTTAACGTCCCGTGCTTTCATGTTTTTTGACTATGAGATTGAAAATAATCTTTTCAAAACGTGCAACGTGATTTCACGAAAGACATGTCATTGAAAGTGTCATTTATATTTCAACATTAACTTAGCGGATGTAAGAATTGGAATAGCTATGTTCTGTAGTTTATTTCAGGAAGCTTAAGGCAAAAAAAAAGAAACAAAGCTGAAACATTTGCTTCTTAAAGTTTCACGTTAAAGAGAGCTTACCTTTCCCCTGTTCTGATGTAAAAACAGTGCAAGTCACACATTTCTGCTATCTTTGCAGATAACGTGCGAAAGCTTATCAGTTGTCACGGACGCGCTGAGCAAGCGGCAGCTGCGCTACTGCTGAGATAAAACCCGGCAGCAACCCTCTCCAATAAACGTGAAACTGGAAAACGATAGCGTTTGAAGCGCTTCAGTTTAACCTTTTCGAAACCTTTCAATTCACTTAAGTCATCGTGTTTGTTCTGCCCTAACTGCTCAAATATTTCCAGGAGACACATATATGTCATGTTTTGACTTTGGGCGTACAAAAGTCCGTAAAGTTGTTCGAGGCTCGTAAAAATTGGCAAGTTTTTTTTCAACTTTGTTCGGTGACGGTAATTGCAGTATAGAATAAAATCTGCTGTGGTTACGGAGGTTTTACATGCGCACTTCGAAAAATAATTCATATTTAACCAAGTGCACAACAGTACATGCTGCTAAGTGTTTCGTAATGTATCTAACAAGCTTTTAACGGTTAAATGGTAAATTTGTCAAATGTCAGTTAGCAATGAGGGTGCATGTTTTGTTGGATTTTTGACATATTCAAAATCACCCAGGTCATTGCAAGATATTGACCCTGCTTGTTTCAAGTCACTGAAGGTGTCCCGTTTATTTCAGGTCGCTCTTTTATAGAGCCGTGCTTTCTGTGATTCTTGAAGAAAAGTTTAACATTTCCAGCGATCGCCGCGACGTGCAAATCGGAAAGATATTCAGTAAATGCTCAGGATTCAACGACTACATTCGCAAGAGCTTGAAAAAGTTGAAGCTAAACGATGAGCTTTTGTCCGATCAAGAAATCGATGAATATTCGAAGCGTTACGAAAGCGACTTCGACCACCTGGTCATGTTCAGCCATCTTCGTCAGATGTACGCTCCCGCGGTGGAAGCTGTGATTCTTATTGACAAGCTGCTATTTTTACTGGAATCCAAGAGCAAAGCGGGCATAGAGCACGCTTATCTTACACAATTGTTTGACCCAGTCTTATCACCGAGATGTTACGCGTTGGTGGCTTGTAAAAAGAAACAGTAGTCCGTATTTTGTTGTCTCCTTAATAGTTTTTATCATCTTTCGGCGATAACGACGTGAAAGGGATCTCATCTTTTGTTTTGAAGAGATCATTCGTGAGTTGCGGGAGGATTGCTGGTGAGAATAACCTGGAATAGCGACTGCGTAATCAGACATATTAGTTATGTTTTGAAAAAGAATAATTTTCCCGGAAATTCGATCTGTGACCAGCTCCCCGCGAGATCTGCCAGAAAAAAACGGTTTGGATAGGATTGTATTCGTTTCGCGAGAAGTTCTATTGTGATCGAAATGCTCGAAAGTGTGTTCGGAAACAGGGTTGAGAGAAACATCGATTTTTTCCAAAAAAACACAACTCACCTGTTTTTTTGTTTTTTTAAAAAGCCTTTTTTTTTAAAGAAATAGGTTTTCGTTGTTTTTTAAGAAAAACACAAAAACCCATTCTGAATTGTTTTTATTGCATCATGCGATATCAACATTTTCGGAATTACACAATAATAACTTGTTATTGTGTGATTCTCAAGATGATGCAATTCATTTAATGTTCAGCAACGCCGCCCTGCGACCTAAAGCAAAAATATGCCTTCGTTTGTTCTGTGTTCATGCAATCAGATTTTGAAGTGTGTGCCCCAAAACAGCGACAGTTCTACGGGCAACAAGTGGCCGGAAAAATTATGTAGCTCTTTTTCGGGTGAGTTGTTCGCATTGAAACTTTGCGAAAAGGTGGAAGGTAATTGCATCAACGTCTCTTAAATTCCAGGTGGGTGCCGAAATCACTACCAGGTTGGTAAGCTCAAGTAGAGGCCAACCCACAAAAATTCCCTTAAGAAATTAACTTTTGCAGTCTGGAGCCTAAAACACAAAAGTGAGACTAGAATGTTTTCTTGTAAATTGTCTATATCTCCGACATTTCATCTGAAGAGAGTTTTTTCTTGTCTTCCGTGGTTTCATGTGTACACGTGCTGAAACGTAAGCCCTGCATAGTCTCAAAAATATTTTTTATAAAATGACGTAATGGCAAAACTGTCATAGCTTTTTCCAATAATATTTACTTCAAAATTTGTAGGATGGCGTAAGATACATTTATGATCATGTTCTGTGATTTGCAGATAGCTTCTGTTTGTGTAAGAAGTCTAATGAAGGCCTAAAACAGTGGTTCTCAAACTTTCATGAGCCGTGGCCCCCTTCTAAGTTTAACTGGCGAATACTTAATATATCATGGCACTTGGGTTATGCAATATCACGGCAAAGCTGCCTAGTGAAGGCCTCTGCTCGTGGCCACCAAGGGTGGCCGAGGGCCCCGTTTGAGAAACCCTGGCCTAAAGTGATTTTCTTTTCTGTTTTTTTGCGCTATCGGCTAATATTTGTTGGTGTCTAGCTTGCGATGCAAATTATGCAGTCGTACTGCCATATTTTCAGATTATTTGCATATTTTTGTAAAATAACCTGGCAACACTGACTTGATAATTGTTTGTTTAGTGGGTTTTAATGGGTTGTTTCAAGAGGGTTTTAAAAAAATCAAGTGTATTTTTGGGTCGGGTACAATCACCTCAACCCTGGTTCAGAACGACAACTGCAGAATTGGCTGTTTGAACTTGTTCACCGTTTGCTGTCTGGTAAGCATGGTACTACAAACGACACATTCCACATCGATTACGAGCTTGTTGGTGAAAAAAAGTTGGCTGCAATTAACTTCACGTCAGCTGCAGAAAATTTTTTACACGTGCACTATCGTTGGTCTGCTTGTTTGTATTCAGTTAGAAATGCGAAAACATTTCTTGTAGAGTTGTTTCGTCGTTAAGTGTTAGTTCACCACCCTCTATCATCTACATGTGTCGGTAGTTGTTTGTTTTATGCTTGTTTGGGCAAAATGCAGTATGGTAAAGAAACGACGTTTGATTCTAAGGCATTTCGGGAGAGATTATTAGATTGAGAGACGTTTCAGTTTTTTACTTGTTGTGCATTTCATTATTTTTCTAGTATAATTTAACTTTTTATTGCTTTGTAGAGATTGCAGTGCGAAAAGTAGGCGAAAACGCAAATGTGGAATGTTCTTCTTTTAGTTCGTGCGCGGCGCTGTTTTTTTTTGCCGCGAGTGCGTTGCACGTGTTTAGCAAAACGTTATAAAGGCGATGAAACTGGTCACGTGGAACATCAACGGTATCAGAGCAACGAAGAAGCCACTGAAAGATATTTTGGATTCCCTGCAAGCTGACGTCGTGTGTTTGCAAGAGACTAAAGTGACAAGTAAGCATTGAACGCGCGATTGCTGAAAAAAATCGATCTGAAAAATAAAGCAAATCAATTACCACCATAGACGTAGCCAGGGGGGCCTACGGGGCCACGTCCCCCCAAAATTTTCAGCATATGTAGTCATTTTGTTCTTTGAGAGGCGGTATCTCAGACAAAATAGTGTTATTCGCCTAAAATCAAACATTTTGCCCACCCCAAAATTTTGGGCTGGCTACGCCACTGATTACCACGAAGTCTAATGCTCTAAAACTGCCACCATAAAATTTATGCGTATAGTTTCCCGCTGATAATACTTTATTGATAGCGCATGGCCGCGGTGAAAGCAAGTTGCTCTCAGTAACCTTTCATTTTTTTGTTACAAATGGTATTCTTTACAAAGTGTGTCAATGATTAAATTGAAATAGTTTCGTTTCTGTGAATGACCCGTGCGTTTGTTCAGGAGATCAGCTGGAAAGTGAAGTTGCTTTGGTTGACGGCTATAATTCCTATTTCAGCTTCTCTCAAAACAAAGCTGGATATTCTGGTAATGATCATTTATAACTGGATTGCGTATATTTTCTCCAGAGTTTTTCGACTCAAGTTTCTAGGTAGCGCGTTTGTAACGCGCGTCGCCGTTTTCTTCAGAAAACCGGAAGAGTAAAATAATAGCGATTTAACATCCCGCGGTTTGATGCCACCGCACTGTATGGAACCTGGTTTTGGTACACACGATTGATTTATGCAAAATTTGCCGTGAAGTAAGCATCCGTCATTTATTTGTATCTGTTTTTCAGTCCGAAACACTTCGTTGTTACCGTTAGACATAGTAATAACCAGGGCTGTGGAGTCGGAAGTCTCATCATCCGACTCCGGGCAATTTCGGTTATGCGACTCCGACCTTCATCTGTATTAGTTACTTGAAGTGATTATTTTTTTCAGATAAGTTCATAAACCCTACTTGCACTTTTTAAGAATACGGAAACTTATTTTAAAACTATGTAGGCCTGCATGCACGTTCATCT
>Ga0210059_1006357_pt1 | contig 18970 bp, 6 predicted proteins | sample Ectturendosymbi2_FD_188042 | JGI IMG/M metagenome (GOLD analysis project Ga0210059, IMG submission 188042) | Ecteinascidia turbinata endosymbiont from Florida, USA - Sample 2 (SPAdes) (version 2) | ecosystem: Host-associated > Tunicates > Ascidians > Unclassified | place: Key West, Florida... | reverse complement strand
ATCGAGGTGCAGAGGCGTAGCGAGGTTGGATGGCGCCAGGGGCAAAAAACAAGTTTGGCGCCCCCATGTTCGAACCGAAGGTCTTTCGGAAGCAAATATGCTGTTGATGAAAGTACTTGTGACATTAACATTGGGACTTTTCGGCGCCCTCCCGCAATGATTCGGTGCCAGGGAAATTTTTCCACCTTGCCCCCTCGTTATGCCTCTGCCGAGGTGTCGTTTTCGACACTTCGGGATTTTAAGTTCAATTTTCGCAAAAGCTGCACATCTGGTGAGTTTGACATTTGACTTTTCCTGAAAAACGTATTACTTTTTAAAAAATATGATTGGTGCAATTTTCTTTCATTTTTTGTGACAGTTAATTAATCTTTTTAATTTTCGCACCCCGCCATTTAACAACGTGCAGTTTTCAACACCCAATGCATGGTGATAAGCATATCTAATTATTGGTTCTCGTGGTGCTTTTTGTAACACCAAAATATGCCGAATGTTTCATGTACCGACTGATGTTTACAGTCTGGGGGCAAACACGCTGTTTTGTCCAGATTTCAAGTTTGTCAGGTTTTACTGCATATATGTTGGAGATACCGTTGTGCATGTATACAGGTAGTAGTCGTTTAGACAGAGCATTGGGTGAACGTATTCCCTATTGTTGAAATTGCTTGATTTCATTTATTTTGATTTCCACTGACAACTGGCTTCCTTTTTGCGCAATGGCTGTCAGTATTGTTTCTGTTTAATAGCTGAGTCAAATGAAACGAAAATAAACTTGATTGTTTTTCCGTCATGTCGAACATTCTAATGACTGCGGAGTGTGTTGCTGATGTCACGTCAGCAACATACTGCCGCCACCGGCGTACGCACACGAATCTCTAAAAATATAGGAACAACAGCTCCTACAATGCATGGAAGCACTTCACGACAGAAGTAATTCTTCGTTCAGTTGTCAAATATATCAACGAAGACGATTTCAGAAAAATAGATACTGATTTTGACTTGAGAATGTGTGAGCTATAGAGACCTTTATGGCTCTCCAGTATGCATGGGGACTGTACAGCAAAAATCACCCAATTCATTTTCTTCACAATTAAACTTACGGTGTTGCGATATTGTCAAAAACAATGTCACATGGTAGATTTACTGCTATCCTGAAGTATTTGAGATTTGATGATAAACCGAACCGAGCATGCAGTGGGCCAGGAGCAGACCGATTCGCACTAATTTGTGTTGTTCTCCAGACATTCGCATGCATGTGTCAGTGAAAATATAAGTGAAAATTTTCTTTGACAGTGGATGAGCATTTCATGCTTCTGAAGCCACGTTTTCCTTTCATTATTTTATGCCACATAAACCCGATAATTTCGGCATCAAAGAAAAGAGTTGTTTGAAAAGACGACTGGCAAAATATTGAGCAGACGGAAATTCATTCTTCAATTGATACAAGACGTGCGCATGAAAAAAGTGTCGCTTGAAAATGTTGCGGCCAATGCCTCTTCCGTCAACTTAGAGCACTTAGGTTTAGAAAACAAGAAAAAAGGTTTGTAGTTTTGTTTCCAAATTTCAGTAAATACGCTTCATGTTGATAGTATCTATCTCTATGAGTTGCAATACTGTCTCAAGACTATTTTCACTATTGAATTGCAATCATGTGAATAGCTGCTACTGTCTCACAGCGTCTTACTAGCTATATTTCAACTATTTCAGGGGTGGCCAACCAGTCAGAGACCAAGAGTCACATTTCTTACTGTGTTACCGCAAAGAGCCACATTACATACATGGGCACACATGAACATCACCCATCTCTTCCTCACTCACACACATATCTTTGCTCAGCTAGACTTGTTGTAAATAATAAATATCACACAACAATATGACAATGACAGAACTTTACAAGCCATTTATTGTTATACATGGTATTTAGTAGGACTTCTGGTAATTACGTAAAAGCCGCAGGAATAGCCCAGAGTTGGTCACCCCTAAACTAGTTGATCAGCTGTTAGAGATAGTCGTATATGCTAGATCATTCGAAGTACAATATTGCACTGCAATGCATTTTACATCAATTCCAATAGCATAAAAACATAGCTAGTGTGGATATATCCTGTATTTGCAAAATTTTGGTAATATTTTTGTATGCCAAATGTTTGCCATTGTTTGAAATACCAATTGCCAGTCTTGACAAAACAATCCATTTTAGATTATTTATCAAAGTAATACCAAAACTTTAAACAGAAAATATAGCTCAACATTTTTCTTTATGAAGCTTGTACTAGTGCACCAGATAATACGTCTAAACTCTGCACACGATTGTTGCTTGAGGATTTGCTGTATCACTGCAGTGTTACTTTTCATTCACAACTGATTTTACCAGGGTATTTATTTAAAACTGACCAGCTGTCATTCCGTTCCGAGTCTTGCTAGACTTAGGTTTGTGTGCATTTATAGGAGGCCTCCACAACATACGACCCGCGGGCAATATGCGGCCCCTCGGAGCTTTTTCTGCGGCCGGCGAGAGCTTTCTCCATTTCACAAAATCTTGTAAAAGCATGGTCTTCAGATAATTAATTGTCGTTCCAGACTTTCTTTCAAATTACAACGAAAAAACAGAGTGGAATTTTGCGGCCCGCGGCCAATTTATGTTGATCAATTTGGCACTTCTAGCTTTCCGAGGTGTGCAGGCCTGATTTAAAGCAACGATTGAGTAAGTAATGATTAAACTGAAATATTACTTCCAGTTTTAACTATCAGCTAAAAGGAATAATTTTCCACCATCTCGATCACCATTGAAAATATTTTCTGTCAAACTTTAGAGATTGAAGCGTAGGGAAATAATATGAATTGAAAAAGAGCGTTAGGTATCGAAAAATCAATATTGCCAGTAACATTGCCATTTTTATATTTTTTTTGTTAAAAGTTTGCCCCAAATTTTGGCCAAGTTTTTGTAAAGCATCTGGCAACCCTGTTCACACGTAACAATCCGTACGATTCAGCAAACACAGTGCGCAGCCAACGTGCTTTGAGTATACCGATATCGACACAATAGTCGGCATGCGGCAACGGTCATATTTAGATAATGGAAATTCGTTGGAAGACCATGGTGTTATCAACACGGAATCTGATTAGGTGAATAAAACTAAATATCATGAATAATTAAAACATAAAATTTTGACGAATATTTGTCGAACTGATCATGTACCGGCAATTGACTCCATGCGTACCACAGTTTGCTGAACCCTATAGGCTTAAGCCTACATAGCCCATTAGTAAATTCGGCCCTGCTGCAGATCCTTTGTCAGGTGTTGACAGCCAACTGGATTTATCGCATCGAAAGCGAGTGTTACAAAACAGAGAGAGGTTATTTCCAATAATAAGGGAACAATCATACTGTGTGAAAGAGTGGCTGAGGCCACAAAATTGCGCTCATGAGCACATGGAAATGCTAGGAAAAGTTAATGCAAGAGAATAGAACCAACACGCGAACTTGCTGCGAAGTTTATGAAACTTAGACACACAGAAATCTCTGAATTTCTGATTATGCTTTCGAGTTTCAGATGATCTCCAGTTCTTGAGATAACACACACACGTCAGGCTGCTTCATGCAAACTGGATATCGCAAACAACTATTTTTCAAGCAAGCATACTGCGTCATAAGTGCTAGTCGCAAAAACACCGCAAAACCGGGACTAATCCAGCTGAAAAAATGTTGAGAGCACGATTCCAGTGGTCATTTTGCATTAAATGCGCCGGCAGATATACCTACTGTACGTGCTTGATCAAAACGCACCACTTTCGGTACAGGAGGAAGCAAGCACTCACCTCTACATTTAAATCTCATTATAACAGTGACGTAACGTGCTTTCACAACATAAACCATTTTGTTTATCAGATTCCTCAAAATAACGCCACTACAAAACCTCCCATTTAGTTTTTGTGATTGGAGTATGTTACAGTTGTTATAAGTGAAAGTCTATTTTAATTGATAAAGTAACTTGCGCTGTTGAAGGAGAAATGTCAATAATTGAACACAGCATTGAGAATAAAGTAAATGTACAATGCCAGTAATTGGATCAAGTTATGTTAAAGGTTGTTTTCCCATGGTAAAATTTAACACAATGCATGAAGTTTCACCTTGAAATGACACAGTGGACCTTTTTTGGCCAGAATAAAGCAAATGACGTGCCTTCAACCGTAATTATGACACAACATTATTACGTTGCTGCATCGGCAAGTGGATAATGAAAAAAGTTAAATTGATTAGGTAAAGTTAAGACATGTCTCGTAATTTTGTTTCATCTGCCTGAGTGCACTGCTGTTTACTATTGCTTGTGGTTTCATCAGATAGAATTAGGGGAAAGCGATCTTGCTTGTAGTAAACCTTCAACACATGCCAGAGTAACCGAGGGCATCGATGTATCGTTTTGCATGATAAGTGAAGTTCGAACTGTGCTCTGATTTGAAAACACAGCAGCAACCCGCAACGTGGGGGAAACTGCTGGCATTTCCTTGCACCACACAGCATAGGAAGTACGTATGTATAAATGGCTTGATTACAGTTGCGCGACAGCCAACGATGCTTCGTCGCTGCAGCTAAAGCTGTAAGCTACAGCAGTAAGGTGATGCTTAGCGAAGCGGAGCAATCAAGAAAAAAGCTTTCATTTTTCCTAGTGCTGTGATTTTGAAAAGCGTACACTGTTTTTAATAGCTTGTAACATGCCAGGTATAGTGAAATGTTTGGAAGGATTTTGAAACACTTAAGTCTATTTTTCTTCTGGTAAAAATCCTGAGCTATGTTTACAAACTCAGTGCGTGAATTGGTAGTTTCCTTAGTCGCATTTAAAGGCCGTGGTATACGTTTTGTGCATGTTACCATTTCGTTGTCATAACACGATTGTCTGTTTTTGAGTTTTAAAATTGTTTGCAGTTCAAATAAAAAATGTGAAAAAGAAGTTTGTGTGCTGCACTTCTTTAACTATGGACCACTAACTGCCGTTCTAGCAAATTATGATAAACCTCAATACCGAGCAAAAAGGTAAGTTGCCGTGAGCTCCATCAATTAATCACGATTTTGATTTTTGACGTATTTCAGTACGTTGCTAAAAACAATATTGAAAGGAACATGCAACGGTCCTTTACTGTTTCACATCAAATCACTTTGATACACTGATCACTCTAACTGAACTTAATTATTTTATATATCAAAAATAAAGTTCTAAACTCTAGAAAAAGGTTATAGTTTGCCTTTTTTAGCTGTATGATTTTTATAAAAAGTAGAGATTTTCTATTTGTTTGAAGTTCTTTTTAGTAATCTTGAAGTTGCAAACTAATAGACGTTTGTGAAAATGTAAAGCTTAGTGCATGCACAACTTTATGCTACACTTGCTTTTGCCAGTAGTTTGCATGTTCAAAGATATATTTTCATTTTCAAAGTTGACGGATCGGCGAGGATATACATGCGAACGTTTGTTGAACGCTAGTTTTTGACAAGGATAATGGTTGTTGAGTAGCACTTTAGGCAGCAGTGATTAGAACAAGGGCCTTTGCGTCACAAAAACGTTTCAGCTTCAAGGGTTGCTGCTGCTAGTTTTTCAGCACTGAGGCGTTGTTGAGAATCAAAATGTGAGGGAGCCCTGCCCAGGTTGGTTTTAACTCCTAAACGAGCTTTGTGCACAACGGAGTTTCTCAGTATTGAAGTATATTTTTAGAGGAAACCGCATCATACGAACTGTTTAAAAGTTGAGCAACATATTTAGGTTATAAACCGTTTCAGGCTTCTTTCATGTTTGATTTTCCATCACTCAGGCAATTGAAATTTTTTGTAAAACTTTACGTGCAGCTATAACATATGTTTTAACATACACGGGAAAATAGTATTTACAGTGGGGTATTGCGCGATCTGTGTATTGTATCTATGGACGCAACCAGCTGATATGGTTTATTCATGCATTTTTGTGACTCAAATCACGAATATTTTCGGGGGGCTAAATGACTGTATCTGGTTGCTGTACTTAACAACAAAGCATGTTTTTGCAAATACCGAGGGGGCAATTTCCCGGTTGCCCCCTGGTTGCGGGCCTGAATGTATCTCGCTGAAGCGTCCATTGATTCCAAAGATTGTTCATTACGCGGATTTAAGTTTCCAAAACTGGACTTCAAGAAGAAAATCTCTCATCCCGATTCTGACTTCCATTATACTTTTCAGAGATCTTGATCTTTCTCTTGATCGCCCTCGTTGTGATATTGCTGATATCTTTTGTGTCATACATCATTTACAAAGAATGCTGCACTTTGCCAAATTCTGGAAGGCAGGAGCGAGAAGCCATAGATGCATTTGATGTCTCTCTGGGAGGTATACGCCATTCGAGTAGATTGTGATATATATACCAGGCCTGGCCAACCCGTGGCTCGAGCCGCATGCGGTTCTTTGTCTGGTTCTATACGGCTCTTACCTAAATACCGTATGTATTTGTGTATAAGTCGCGAAATTTTGTACCAATTGTTCACCTTGAAAGTCGAGGTGCGACTTACAGATTTGAGGAGGATTGTTTAAGACAAGGAATGCCAGAAGTACCACTAGGTAATGTTCATAACAATCAATGGCTTGTAAATATCTGTCATTGTCATGTTGTGTGTGATATTTACAATAGTCTAGCTGAGCAAAATTATGTGTGCGAGTGAGGAAGAGATGGGGTAATGTTCATGTGTGCTCATTTGTATGATGTGGCTCTTTGAGGTAACACACTAAAGAAATGTGGCTCTTGGACTCTGACTGTTTGACCACTCTTGTACACCAAACAAGGTGTCGTCTTGTTGTTATGCCACAGATCATTTTTAAATATGAAAGATAAAATGTGAAAATTCTCATGATTTGAAAAATGTACCTATTGCAGCTCTTAGGCTATAATTGTAAAAAACTCTTTCATGGGAGTTTTGAAACTTCCTAATCTTTTTATGAACATGTAATGATTATGATGCAGCATAGTAACCTGATCTGCATTGAAAAAAGTTGCAATAGTTTGCAGTGAATTTCTCGAAAATTACAAAGCGTAATGAATCAAGGAATTATGGCGTACTTTTTTAAGTAAACGATTGCCTTCATTTAATACACATATTTTACTTTAGTTACACATTAGAAACTACTTTCATCACACTAAGACACTTTAGACACTTTGTTCTTCGTTTCAACAAAGTAGTGCAAATATATCTTTTCCTTTCTAAACTTCTGTTTGCGGAGATCATATTTTAGAGGAAATTTCATTGGTGAGATTGCGCAAGTTTCACTTTCAGCATTAGAAGTTTTAACATCACTGGTTGTGACAAAGTCATACCCTTCTAGTACTTCATCGACAAAACGTTGTACTGTGATAAGCGCATCACTTTCATAATGCATTTTGCAAGGTACTTGGCGCAGAAACTGACCACTGGTTTGTTTTTAACAGTAAAACTACAGTGGGGCCTACACAGGGGCGTAACGACGGGGGGGCAAGGGGGGCACAATTCCCCGGGCGCCGGATCATTATGGGGGCGCCAAATGTCTGCTGGGTCGCCGAAAAGTCTCAACAATTTCACAGGCACTTTCTTCAATACAGTACCTTTCCTTCCGAAAGACCTCAGGTTCGAACTTGGGGGCGCCAAACTTGTTTCTTTCCCCGGGCGCCGTCTGACCTCATTACGCCCCTGGGCCTACAAAATAATTATTACATTCGCAGTAAGACGAAATTTTGCTCTTTGTTAGTAAAATTGAAAATACGCCCAACGTCTGTTTCCTGAAGCAGACAACTTTACTGTAATTTAAAAATCATTAAACGGAAACATTTAGAATAGCAATATAATTCTTAACATGTTCCAAACATCGACGAAGAAAAGTGCAAATTAATTTTCCTTAACATAAAACATCTTCAATTTTTACATACTTCGGTCTTTCTTTTAACGCTTGTTACAAATTCCTGATATACAATAATATGCAAAAGTTTCTTTTTAAACAAGTGGTTATTAACCGGAGGGCACTCCTCCACAGTGAATGTCAATAAATTTCCAGGGGGCGCGAGCACTAACGCGTTCTGCAACTTGGAAAGTTAAAAAAGTTAATTAATAAATTTACAAATAGATACGTTTGCTTTTACAGCTTATTCACTGTCAAGAGGGCTTGAAACAAACGGCAATTACTTAAGGGAGGCGTGATACAGAAAAGGTTAAGAACCACTACTCTAAACGAAACACGACGAGAACCCGGAAGACTTCTTGATCATCTTTGTTAAAAGGTTGCGAGCGAATAATAAAGTTTACGTCACATTCCAACAGCTGTTGTAAGATCAAAACTGTTACGCAGTGAAGAGTGCATACATCCAACATTTATTTCTACTTATGTTGAATGATACCCCATCGATATAAGTTGGCTTAAGCGTTTTTGTTTGAATTGTACATGTAATAAAGGTGATCGGATGTTACGCTAAGCATCTGAGAGGAGTTTTTCAATATATATTCTGTACTCATCGGGTTTAATTTGTTCGGAAATCGGCCTAATTTAAAAGTGGACATAAGCAAGAACAAGACTTTGAAAGAAGTGGAGACCATTTCACTATTTTTGTTTAGCTTGCTGACTGTCGCGTCAGCTTCGTTACTCCTTTCTGACTTTCAGTGCCTACTTTGCTGTAGCTCTAAGTTGCCGGGGCCAATCACGAGGCGAATGAGCTCATTTTTAGACGTCATTTAATTTTTTCGCAGGCGGTGAAGAAAGAAGAAGTGCTATCTGTCTGTTCAGCGCGGCCCAAGGTAAGACGGATGCGTTAAACAAAGCATTTGAAAATGTGATTCAGATTTCGTGGGCCAGATTCAAGGTTTTAGGAAGTCTGGACTGTGCTTTATACCTACCTATAGCATGTGACTCGAGGCGGTTAGTACCTTTTGAAAGTTTCAGATGCATACTGTACACTGATAATTTGATCTAAGCCCAATCTCGTTTACCAAAGCAAAACGTCCGCAACAGCAAAAAACATCGCAATGACATTGGACATTAAACAGTCAAACATACAGACAGAGCACAAAATACTCTTATTATAAACGTAAAATGGTGGAATGATACCCAGAAAGGAAAAAAGTTAATATTTTTCACGGGCACACTTCGTCCCTGGGTCAGCAAAAATCCGTTAGAAAGAGTCAACAACGCAGCAAACCCTAGTTGTTCAGTGGACCAAATTTTGTTAAGAACACGTTTAAATGCGGTTAGAGTTCATACCTAACGTGCATTCTAATCCCAGGGATTAATTCTTGGTTTCAAGGCTCAAGATATACAGCAATTCGATCGAAACAAAAACATTGTCAGTTGTTTAGTGAAAGCGCCACTGTAGTTAATGATAACAACATTAGCATAACTTCTCAGACCAGGGAGCAACGTGTAGATTGTGAATCACAAAGTTCTCTTTCAAGCGGCACATCACTGAACGTGACCTTTTCATTTTAGATTTATGCGTTCTTGGCTTATTATTGGTCACACAAATAGGACGCATCTGGTAGATATACTACGTTCATTCTTTGAAGGCAATTGGAGTATTATGCAATTGTATTTTTATTTTGTTTGACAAACGTCTGTGGCACGGAACATTTCAGGCCAATCAGTCAACCAAGAAGGTCTTGGTCACAAGCAAGAGAACTTGGCACCACACAAATGTGCATCTGGCCCCACGGACTAAACTCATGGACAATGCCGGCGCCACCTGCACAAACTTAAACTAAACACCACTCGGAAACAACTAGAATGAGACCAAAACCCACAGACATTCACGAACGTCTGGTGGTTCCAGTTCGCTTTCATAAGGCAGATATTGCTAGCTTAACTTAAGGAGCATTTTACCTAGCCAAGAAAAGTGAGAAAGTGCAACCATTTATCAAATCTTTAGCTCGGCTGAATTTGTTCAACTTTGCTAAATAAATCATTCTTTCTATTAACTTTTACTCATTTGCTCGATGTACTGTATTTACGAACGATTCTCCAAGCAATCGAGTCAGTTGTAGAAATTATTAAATCTAGTTAATCGTATCTCATCAATAATCTTCAATAATAATATGGAAATTAAGATATTAATTGAAACAACATAAGTTCAGTGAATTTTGTATTACTCTGAAATAATTCAGCAGTTCGAGAGCGAAATGGCGAACATTCAAAATTACCTCCCGTTGTGACCTGCCTCAGGAGTTTTTTTTTGTGTTTGTCTTAAAACTGATACAATAAATCGGAGATTCTTGTAATCAAGGTGCCTTTAGCGGTAAATATAACTTAAAAATCTAAACATTGCACTTTGTGCGCATAGGAGTCGGTAGAAAACATTGCTCTTGACTCAGATTTGACCCTCGCTTCTTACTCCAAACTGATGCTATCCTATAACTTGCTTGTTTTAGTTTGAACTGAATGAACTGTCATTTGGGTGGTTGCACAAACAACAGAATAATTAAGCTTAAAAGCAATTATGAAATATGAATATTTTCAAAGATGTTATAGGTTAAAGTTTGGCGAACAAGCTGGTGAAATTGACTTCCTGCTCAGGAGTAATTAGTCTCCGGAAAAATGACGCAGTCGCAATAGTTAGCATATAGGGAAATCAATTTCACGCAACTCTACGCATCCTCATTCCTAAAAATTTACAAGCAAAAGTTTACGAGTGAAATGGCGAAGAACAAAATCAAGAGCTGAAAAAGCAAGCAAACTGTAGACCAGTGTTTCCCAATCTGTTTTTGGCTAGCGCCCCTTTTCTGACAAACAAATTTCTATCGCCCCCCTGCCATGCCTAGCACATATATCAACACAACTTTTTTTATATTGTATATTTGGGATCTTTGAAAATGATTAAAACAAGAATGAGCGCAAAGATGCATTTCACTATAAAACTTAATTTAGTAAATTAACTCATTTAGCAGTCGGAAACTGTTAGAGTTAATGATTTGGAAACTGTTAGAGTTCATAAATGGCTCGGTTTCGTTTGAACAACTTGGACAAGATGGTGAAAATTGCTGATTTGGCTTTAGTGAGGTTAACACCATTCTCCTGCAATTGCATATTAGCTTCATTGAACTTCGTGAAGATATCTGTGGACTGTGACAGCCAAGACACTATATCTATGACACCCTTTGACGGTCACCTTCTGTGTGCAGTAACAGGCGTACAAACTCTCTTCATCATTATCCGAGTGCACCACATTGCCTAAACTTAGCAGAACACTTTTTAGCTGCACAGTAAAAGCTTACCTTTAGTGATGGAAACTGCAGTTCATCAATTTATCTTCAAGCATTTCACCTCTGTTTTGTTTCCAAAACGCAAAGTTTTTGTTTACAAATTACATGCATACATGTTTGTTGATCATACTGTTTTTTTATGACATTTGGTCACTCCAAGTTAGTAAGACAACAGAAATGTAATTATTAACTGGGTTTCCTATCAACCCCCAACCGCCTATTTCTGCTTCACCGCCCCCAGGGGGACTGTACCGCCCACTTTGGGAACCACTGCTCTAGACTAAAATGGAAAAATCAAAACAAAAGCTGCAACAACTAGTAACTGAAAAATAGGCCAATCTCACGAAGGTGGTTTCTAAAAAACTGTCTTAATACCAATTGTGGAGCAACAAAAGCACAGATACGACGACACGACGGTGACTCAACCATAGCGGGCAGGGAGATTTGAGGCGCACAAGCAGAAAGACGTTCTTGAGGTCGCAGATTTGGCTAACGTGTTCTAGGGGAGGATTTTAAATGGTAATCATTGAAAAGGGAGAAAAAAAATTCAGGGAATAAATATCTAGATGAGTGGATCATACAAAGGGGCATTGCGAATTGACACATTTAAAAAAATTGTACATCGCATATTGATTAAAAAGTGGGGACAAGACTTATGTCACTCGAGGAAAGATTATGTTAATTTGTGCATTTACTTGTTAGACAATATGTCTTCACAAGTAGCCAGAGAGTGAAAATTGCGTTGTTCTATGAAAGTAACAGTGTAACAATCATATATAGTTGGTTTGTTTAGAAAGTCATGAAACACTGAATAGTGTCGCGATAAGGCTATTTAGTTGCTGCCAACCTTCGCATCTGGTTTGTTCCAGGCACCTCGGTGCGCTGACCATCTCTTGGAAAATTTGTTTACTGTTTGGCCAACATACTGTTGGTTCCATATCACGAAATTCGCAACGTAAATACCATAATTTGCACATGTCAGGTTTTTTTTCAGCGGGTTGTTTTATTTTTGTCTGGATTTGTGAAACAGGTGCGACCAATGGATTTGTTGCATTTTCCATGGAAACCAACTATAGTGCACAGTGCTTGCCAGGATCTCAAGAGTAGAAACATCGTTTTAAGCAGGTGTTCAGTTGCGTCGAGTGAAACGAAATTGTTGGGTAGTCCAACTTTTTAATCGGTGTTTCATCTGATAAACCTGCCTATACCACTGTTGCAAAGCACCAACAACTTTGAAAGAAAGAAACAGGGTCGATTTATTTGCACAAAAATACGCGACGCCAATGAATGAAAACTTAAAAATGGATTTACTTGAATAACATGTACCTTATATGGCCGTTGTCTACTGCAAAACACAGCTCAAACAAGTAGGCGTGACATGTATAGCAAGAATAAATCTATAGCCTAATCTATGCCAGGAGCAGGATGACAGAAAACATAGCTCATTCACTATTTAGGACAATTGTAACTTGCCTTACGTGTCTCGGCGCCTACTGCAATGAACAAAACTCACACATAAAGTTTTTAGTTTTTATTTGCACTTAAAAGAACGAATTGATTTGTAACCTGCAAATCATTTTTAGATAACAGCTATAAATTGTGACTAAGCGGTTTCGCAAATGCCTGTTACGTTAGACTGCTTGACGCATTCTTACGCACATCCGCCATAGGAATCACCTTAAAAAATTCTGTGGGCATCCATCGTTGTGTGCAGAAAACTGTCATCAAGCACTAAACCCGTGATGTACAAATGAATGGTCATCACACTTGAAAAGCTCAAGATGCTCAGAAATCAACGTTGTTCTTATCTAATGCGCATTCACTGTCACACAGGCAACTCCAGCCTTGTCGACTGTTAGATTATGAGTCCTAGAGTATTTCAATATACTACAGTATACCGATATTAATTGGGTGAAAATTGCATTAGATGTGACTTTTTATTGCTTAGAGTAAGTATTGCAAAGTTTCGAAAATAAGTGTTAAGATTTTAGTAACTCAGACATATTTTAAACATAGAGCGTCGATGAAATAGTTGACAAAGACTACTTCTTACAAAGAAACATGTATACATTTGAACGACTCTGCAACACTTACATTTCTCTGCAATTCCTTAATACATTAACAGCCGATTCCAGAAATGGTTTATAAAATGCATAGAGTGCAACTAACTTGAAATGCACTGAAATCGCTGTGTTTGTTATGGTTACATTGAAATTTGCAGAGAGTAAGTTTGTCTAATTCAGAGAATTTTTTGTAAAGGATGCTTCCTAAAATCCTTTTATTTACGTTTGTACAAAATGTTGTGAATAATTTGCTTGAAACGATTTGTAAATCTCAACTGCAATTGTGATGTAGTGAAGAAATCGAAGTCTTAACGTGCTTTCAACAAACATATGTTAAAGGATTTTTGAAAATTGTGCATATAATGTTTATTTTCCTTTTTATTATGTGCACAAAAATCATGACTTGAACACTGAAAAAACTTTAGAGTTTAATTGAATTACCTTACCTTTGAAAAGAAAAACTTTCCTATGAACAAGAATCCCATAAACAAAAATTCATCCGCGAAATACAAAGTTTATGAAACGCTAACTTTAGTTTTGGTGAGTTTCAAAAGTTACACACTCCAAGACTTTGGAAATTGGCAGCCAACTGTTAATACAAGCTTTAAAAGGTTTGGACAAAATACACATTTTTACACCTTTTTGAAATTTTGAATTCCTTTAAAATATCCTAGTTCTTTTACGCCACTTCTTCAGTTAGGGTTTTAAGCAGTTCATATTGTGCTCAAATGAAGTTTTTCTTTAGCCAGCCACAAGAAACTGTTGTACGTTTATATTATTTTCTCAAAAAACTAAAAATCTACATTACAAATAGTTTACCCGACATTCAATATCCACGCATAATACTTTCGCAATAGTGACAAAAGAAGTGTGGACAGTGAAAAGCAGTGTTAATAGTTACGTGCAACGAACATACATAAAACATAACGTGAATGTTTAGTGTGAAAGCTACAAGACCTTTTTGTATTTTATATGGGTTACTAGAATTACCATTTTACGAGTAAAAATGCCATCTTCGTTTTTCCGGTCACACATTGTGTTTTTATTGAAAAATTATTGCCACAAGATATTGCCAAACTCGTGTTTTCAAAATTATCTTTGGCTCCACGAATTCAAGAATTGCACCAGCTCTCTTGATACATCTGTTAAGAACGAGCCCATGCACTTTGCCAGCGCAACCATTTACCGTGTGCGCGTAACCTCCGCTTACTCATACATCTGCGATTGCGTGACGTACTGCTGATACCGAACTTTGCGTCACATGACGTGCACTGCGTAGGAAGTTGGCCTCCTGCAGGAGGTTTACTCGCCACATTTTTTGTGTTCGGTGAAACAAATATTTTCGAATAGAATGGAAATGTTGAGCAGCTGTTGCGTAACAAAGTCGCCTGCAGCGTCAGGCCAATGATTAATCATCTGACTTTTTGTTTACAGTAGTCTCATTTTTCTATCTCTAGGCCCCACTGAATATCAATCAACTGTGAACATTGCTGGCGCAGCTGCTTCCCCCTTTCTGCCGCAAACTGCTACAGCCCCTTCAGCGCCATCGCTCGGGAGTTTTTATTCCACCAGTAATGTTACTGAATTGAGCTCTGCTTCGGCGCAAGAACACCAGTCAAATGGATTTGGTAAGAACTTTTTGGATTATCTGGTGAAAAATAGCGTATCAGCTGATGAAAAACAGCAAAGACGTAAAACATCTTAGACTAACCGTTAGGTGGATGTCGTTTAAAAAAAAATTAAAATTCAATGTTGAAAAAATACTTTGCAAACATTTGTTGTAATACTAAATTTTTAATACAGTGGTTGAAAAGAATTATAAACTAAAATCAACCTTTCAGCTGAAAGCTGCTACTTCTGTTGTCCGTTATTATTCACCACAGCTTTATATTTTATTTTTAAGTACAAATGGATTTCCCACACCGCTAGATTTTCTGCCCATTTTCGTAATGCATTGCTAACTATACATATGTTCACAGATGATCCAGAACACCCACCTACATACCAAGAAGCAATCAACCAACAGAGATAAGGATGTCTGAATTTGAGATAAACGGTAATGGCGTAATACCAATTTTGATCCAATCGAAGGAGAAACCGTGGAAATTCAGACATGCTGACGTGGTTCTTTAATGCCAAGCAACATCCTCCTTTTTATAGCAAGTTTTAAATTCCTATTGGTTGTTTCGTTTGTTCAATGGATGAACCGAAACCAATCAATCTTCACTTACATCTTGTCTTTGTGAGGTTCTTCTGGACCTCATCTCTACGACCCAATTTTTATGGTATTATCAACTGTAAAATATGTTGCTGCCCTGGCTTTCCTTTTTATGTATGGACGTACTCCCCACTCTAGGTCAATGTTTTAAAACTGATTGTTGTCCTGATAAAATTTTTAATAGACACGTTAGCTTTGTTATCAGCTGTGAAATGAAACTATAACTGAAACTTTTTCTGCCGTGCTGTTCATCTTCGGTAAAAATGCAGCACCTAGACCGCCTTACCTGGTAGTTACATTGTTTGCACGCAGTAAACTCTGATCTGCTGCATATCATAGGAAAATGGATCCTTACAAAGTATTTGCCGTTGTCATAGATAGTAGCATGCTTGCTACAGGACATTAAAGCAGAAACGAATGTCGTTACCCGAAATCGCAATGAAGGCGAGCATGCCTATTATGTTGTTAACCCTGTAACTCAACTGAAGTTGGTGAACTTGCTTGAATTTCCCAAATCAGCAGCATTTATGGATCCGCAGACCCAACACGCAATTTGGGCGTCTGTTGGGTAATGATAATACAAATTGATGAACAGCATAGTGATATCTTTGCTTGCTGTTTTGAATAGAATTAAAAACAACATAGGTTTGAAATCGGTGAAAAAATCTGGAAGTAAAATTTTTATAAATTGAATTATTGTTTTAGTTTACTGTTTTTCGCCTTTTCCTGAGTAAGCCCAGAGCCTGGGTGCCTCCTACGCGTGGACCACCATGCGTGCGCATCAGATCGCCAACTGCAGCATATATTCTTGACTGTGACAAATATCTAGCATTTATTTGCTGTATTTAACGATATTGTGTCATCATTAGTTCGTTTTTAACTAAATCACCTGCACAATGCAGTCCACAGAGCAGTGGAAAAAGACAAAGTTCCTTGATCAAAAGCCACGAAATCACGCCAGCTTTATCTTTTTAATTGGTTGAAGCACGCGTGCGTGATTATGCGGTTAATGGCATCCCTTGTGTTAGCATTTGTTTTCTGAAAAATATTTTTAAGTGACTTGGCATAAAAGTTGATGTTTACAATCACTGTGTGAAGCGCTCCTTTTGCAAGCAGGGAAACAAACGTGACTGCGCTAATCTGCAGCTGTATCCGGAACGGAACTCACGCAGAGAGGGCGATAGAGAGGGCATCAGCGAACTTGACAGTAAACAAAGTTGCTGCTAGTAGAAATTTGTGGTAATGGTAAAACAACTGAAGTAATGTCCGAAATTCAACAAAAACACAAACAAACATTCTTATTTAATAAGGAAAAATAGAAGTTTTGGCAATCAGTTTGAAGGGAAATGTTTGCCAGGCACCTGCCTTACTCGCAATCCTTCCCGGGAGCCTTATTGCATTTATTGCAGCCCTGACAGAGGGTCAAATTCCTGCGTAACTTATTTTAAAAGAGAACTTAAAAAAGCACACTTTGCAACATATAAGGACTTCTACATTTCATTGAACCAGCAGACCATTATCCATTGCAAATTACATGGGTTAATTTCCCTCTTCAGAAAATGTTTATGTACAATAAATGTGGTGATTTTCAAACGTTTGATCACACAGCGACAAGAACGTTGGCTTACCACTATTTTCAAGTTTCTATACCCAAGTAATTTTTATGTCGATTAGTCTTCTTTTATTTATTTTGATCATATCTTTCATACGATTATGCTGTAATTGTTTTGGTTGAGTTGATCTTGCAAAAACTTATGCTGAATTCTGGGTTGCAAAACTGCTGTTGCAGCCAGCATTTTCCCTTACTTTTTGTTTAAAACCATGATAAATATTCTGAAAACACCTCTCTGCTATGTGTGGCCCACCAGCAGTGTTACAATCCAATCTGCAAAGAATGAAACACGCTCGATCTTTGCAGATTGGAGCTAAGAGAAGTTCTCACTACCTTTCACTGACGGTTGTCAACAAGAGCGGCATAACTCTTCTGACATGATGCAAAGAGGCTCCTAGGGTGCTGCAATAGAAGCTAGCGAATGTATTTTGCGTGAAAACGTTTTCCTTGGCATAAAATGCTAGACTTGTAGTTAAACTAACCTCTACAGCGCACATCATTCATTCCGTTCAGAATGCGAAATGAAGCGTTTTTTGTTTTTTTTTATATTGTTCTTGCAGTTGCATCTTCTTATTGTTTAAGTGCAATGTGCCGCATGATTGTGTCTGTATCCGTAAATAAAAAATTTTTGATATCACTCGTCTGGATTGGTGAATACGTTTTCACAGAGTAGCAGGTTTGGAACAATGTTATAGGTCTCCTTGTTGCTTGGAGTTTGATGACTTATTTTAGTCCAGTCTCAAAATGAAGGACACCCACTATCGTAATCCCTATACCATCGTTCCTATACAAACTTTTGGAAACAACATAATTCCTTTTAGAAGCTCTGCTTTCTTTAAAAGTTCTCCATCACTTAGTAAGCTCCAAAGCTGTTGCGTAAAGACATCAAGCCGTCATGGGTTTCGGAAGGGGGAAACAGGGGGAATGTCCCTCTGGATTTTGAAATTTGATATTTTCCTGTTAACGACTTAGTAGAAATACGTTTTTCTCTCAGTTTTGACGAGATCAAAGAAAATTTCACCACTGTTAGCCCCCCGTGGAAAACACCTTTTAGTCACGCCTGGAAAAAGCCACTATTGACCCCCTGGAAAAAATTCTTCGGACGCTCATGCAAATTATTTAAATAAAATGTTGGAGAGGAATTAGAACTTCGTTACGTGATAGTGTTTCAAACAACCTGTCAAAATCCGACTGCCATTGTTAAAACCAATGTATGGGGCGCCGTTCGTAAAAATATTATATCTGACAGATTTAGCACAAAAACTGCTCTCTGCGCATATTTAGCTATCTCTGCGCAGAGATAAATATCTCTGTGCGCATTCACCTATCTCTACGCAGGGATAGCTGAATATGCGCAGAGATAGCAGTTTTTGTGCTCAATCTGTCAGATATAATATTTTTACGAACGGCGCCCCATACCAATTCACGTTCTGTGCTTCTTGATGAATTACATGGTCTGCTGTTGGACTTTTTCGCCACACTGAAAACGCTATTTCATGAAGAAGGTTGCATTGCTTTGACATCAGGAAAAGAGTATTGAGTGTTGTTTGTTACTCCTGGCGTTGTACATATCGCAGAGGAGGTTGCGGAATTTGGCAAGCGTCAGGTGACTTGACAAGTATTTACTTCCGAGTTTAAAGTTGAAATGGAGTTCGGCAATGAAATGGTACATTCATTACTTGACAAAACCATTGAAATATATTTGTAACGCAGAGCGGCGAACCGCGTATGTCCAGGCCCAGGTGCATCTACTGCACTACTGGGATAACCGCGCACTGCAATTGGGCGGCAGAACATACAACCGATGATGCAATCTATTTGGAAAGGATTCAGTCCACAAAGTATGTGATAACC